>OGPM01002290.1_pt1 | contig 13822 bp, 10 predicted proteins | sample 1552961 | NCBI WGS metagenome assembly OGPM01 (sample SAMEA2580304, study PRJEB22360) | human gut metagenome | biome: human gut; feature: human-associated habitat; material: faeces | place: Denmark | collected 2008/2010
GGTCATGTACATACCAGTCTGTCCGTAAACACCGGTATTGCCCCAGAAATTGCTCAGGTCACTGATACCTGCTACGTCAAACCAGAATACAGAGTTTAACGCATGGTGCAGGCCAAATGGGATCAGAAGCCGGTTAAAGAATGCATAGATACCTGCTCCAACAGCACCCATTCCGATAAATGCTTCGCCTAATGCTACCAGACCACCGTAAACCAGAGGCCATACAACAAACAGGACTAAAGCTGCAACTATGGAATAAATAGCTGTAAAGATCGCAACTGCTCTCTTGCCGCTGAAGAATGCCAGTGCATCCGGCAGTTTTACAGTCTTATATTTGTTGTAACATGCAGAACCGATGAGACCGGAAAGAATACCAACGAACTGGTTGACGATCTTTCCAAATGCAGGTGCTGCCTCATGTCCGGTAATACCGGCAACAGCACCGGGACTTAACAGTGTGGTGATCATGTACATGGAAACAAGACCTGCCAGACCTGCTGTACCATCTGAGTCATCTGCCATACCTACGGCTACACCTACTGCAAACAGCCAGGACATGTTATCGATCAACGCACCCCCTGCTTTGATCAGGAACAGTCCGATTGAGTAAGCTAAGCCCCCCGCAGTAAATCCCTGAACCTCACCTGCCATAGCTGCCGGTGCCAGGATGTATCCGATACCCATAAGGATACCACATACTGGCAGACACGCCACTGGAAGCATCAGTGACTTACCAAGTTTCTGAAAGAACTTCATCATAACTAAAAACCCCTTTCTTTTGTTGCCGTTTTTTTATCCCGGCTTATTTATTTGAACCCTTCTCCTGGTTTCAAATCCCCTTTATATCCATGTTGATGTTCATTACAGAGTAATGATCTCGTCCATGGCTTTTACGGCTTTTCCCGTATGGCATACCATATCCGGGAAATCAGAAACATTGCAGACGATCACCGGTGTTATTACCTCATAACCCGCTGCTTTGATCTGCTCTATATCTGCTGTGATCAGCAGATCCCCTGCCTTTACTGTGTCACCCTGTTTTACATGGGTGATAAAGAACTGCCCCTTTAAATTCACAGTGTCTAAGCCAATGTGAACGATCACATCTGCACCGCTCTCTGTACGGATACTGACCGCATGTCCGGTTTCAAATAATACAGTTACCTCTCCGGATGCAGGCGCTTTAAATTCATTTTCCGAAGGCAGGATGGCTACGCCTTTTCCCAGTATCTCCTGGGCAAATGCAGGATCCGGCACCTCGCTTAAAGGCACTGCCTGACCGGCTACAGGTGCAAGGATTTGGCCTTCCTCTTTTTTTCCACCGAATAATTTTTTAATTCCCTGAAACATAATAATTCCCCCTTAAAACAAAAACCAATTTTGAACAAATATCTGTTTCACATAATATCGTTCAAAATTGGTTTTGCGTGTTGCCTTAGATCAACCAATATTATCAAGAAAATAACGATAGGGCTATAATATCATCATTACCCCTATAAGTCAATGCACTTTCTTTCGGTCTTTGTCTATTTTACCGAAAAATCCTATTTTATTATTGCTTTTTCTGCCTATTTTTTCTGTTTTTCTTCCGCTGTCCTTAAAAGTCCTGCCTGGATCGTGATGCAGGTTGCAATAATCAGGAATAATGGGTAAACAGAGTATGGCAGGATAGCAAACGGGGATATGTTCGCCATTTCAGATGTCATCAGCATACCGCCGTCATGAGGCATAACAGCTAAGAATGCACAGGCAAAAATATCTACCAGGCTTGCCAGACGCTTTGGCGCGATCTTGTACTTGCTGCCGATCTCTTTTGCAATAGGACAGGTAACGATGATAGCAATCGTATTATTGACCATAGCACCGGATAAAATACCGGAAAGGATACCGATACCATATTCTGCCTGTTTTCTGTTTTTGATCTTTTTGGTGATCGTATCGATCATCCATTCAATACCGCCGTAATACCGTACCAGACCGATCACACCGGATACCAGGATAGCAACAATACTGATGCTGAACATATCAGCCATTCCATCACCTACTGCCATGGCGATATCAAAGAAGCCTACATTTCCCTGTAAGAGTCCTACAATAAAGGTCATTAAAATACCAATGAACAGTACCACAGCTACATTGATACCCATTAACGCAGTTACTAAAACGACAATATAAGGAGCGATCTGGAACAGGTCAAAAGCACCTACTTCAATGCTTCCGCTGCCTGCTCCCCCTATAAATCCATAAAAGATCAGAGAAAGAACAGCTGCCGGAAAGGCAATGAAGAAGTTCATGCGGAACTTATCACGCATCTCAGATCCGCAGCCTTCTGCTGCTGCAATGGTGGTATCAGAGATCATGGACAGGTTATCACCAAAATAAGAACCGCCGATCACTGCCGCACAGACGATAGCCGCATTTAAGCCTGCGCCTTCCGCTACGCCCAAAGCAACCGGAGCCATAGCTGCCATGGTACCCATGGATGTTCCGATGGCTGTAGAGATAAAGCAGCACATCATAAATACGCCAGGAACCAGAAGCTTGACCGGAATATAGTGTAAACACAGGTTAATTACAGAAGTCTTGCCGCCAATAGCTGCTGCTGCGCCCTGAAATCCGCTGGTCATAAGATAGATCAGAACGATCATCATAACACCGCTGCGGCCCATATTTTCTGTAAGGACATCTACCTTCTCTGAAATCTTCACCCCCGGTGCCAGAATAAGGGCAGACGCAATTCCCACAAGCAACGCTACATGGCGTGGGAAATAGCCAAAAGGACTTTCCGCTCCCATAACCGAAAACACAATACCACAACCAATGTAAGTTCCTAAAAATACGATCAGCGGCAGAAAGGCCAACGCCCCCAGTTTCTTGTTTTCCATAAGAAATTCTCCTTTTCGTGCCTGCATCTTCTGCAAAGCATTTTTGTATTCCCATTAAACCATTATAAACGCTTGTAAAGAAACGCACAATACCCCCATATGTCAGATCCGGTCCGACCATGAGGGATGCGCAGTTATATTATTATTTTATGCTGCTTTTTGTGCCAGTTTTTTTCTGTGGATCCAGTCTTTTCCTTCTACAAATCTTGTAATGACCATGGCAAGTCCAGTATCACCTGTTACATTGACTACAGTTGCAGGTGCATCGGTAATGGTTCCGATGAGAACCATGATCGGGATAGCTACTGTAGGGAAGCCGAATGCAGATATGATAAAGATCTCAGCTACATAACCGCCTGCAGGGATTCCTCCCATAACAACAGATGCAATAACAGCTACCAGGATAGACATTAAAATGTTTCGTGGGGTTGCATATTCCATATGGAATACTGAGCATAAAAACGCTACCTTAATGATCTGGATCACACATGCGCCATCTTTGTGAAGATTTGCACCTAAAGGAATAACAAGATCTGCAATCTCATCGGGAATATCAATTTTCTTTGCCTGCTGTAAATTAACTGGCAGAGTTGCTGCTGAAGAGCAGGTACCAAGAGCAGTTAAGGTAGATGGCACGCAGGTTGCCCACCATATGCGTACACCTTCCATGCCGCCACCGATATAAGCAAATACTGTCTGTGAAACAACATAATAGGCAACGATCACAAACAGGTACATGACAATTGCTTTTGACAACGGTCCGATCACATCACTGCCGTTAGAACCGATCAGGATCGCAAAATAACAGCCAAGTCCTAAAGGGGCCAGTTTCATAACGATATTGATCACGTTTACGATAGCTGCTGTAAGGCGATCCATAGCTTCTACGATCGGCTTGCCCTTTTCACCGGTCTGGATGATCGCAATAGAGAAAATAACAGTAAATACGATCAGTGCCATCAGGTTAGATTTAGAGAACAGAAGCGGGAAATCACCGACTGTAAACATTCCCAGTACATTCATGCTTCCACTGGCATCTGCTACATCCTGTGTTAAAGAAACAGTAGAACCTTCCGCCGGATCAATGACCAGACAAGGAGCTACCATAAACAGGCATGCAATAACACCGGAGACAATAACACCGATCAGGAAGATCATTAAGATCTTTCTGAGTTTTGCAAGATCCTGCATTTTTGCGATCGCCGCTGTTAAAGAACAGAAGATCAGCGGTACAACACAGCAATACAGCAGATTTAAAAATGTATCGGCAATGGGCTGGAGCACACTTGCTCCAGGTCCCCAGAAAAATCCAATCACACCGCCTGCTACCATAGCTGCCAGCAGTAAAATAGACGATTTATATGTATTCCAGAAAGTTTTCATCTCTTATCTTCCCCCTGACTATGCCCACTTTGTGTGGTTGTCCAGTGCAGCTTTTAACTGCTCCATTGCCTTTACTACGGTAGCTCTCGGGCATGCAAGGTTAAATCTTTCAAACTGTGCAGTTGCCGGTCCGAATACCTTACCGCTGTCTAACCAGAGATGTGCTTCTTCTACCATAATGTGCTCTAATTCTTCATCTGTAAAACCATATCCTGAAAAATCAACCCAGGTAAGATAGGTTCCTTCAGGATCTACGAAATGAGCCTTCGGGAAGTTTTCCTTTACGAAATCACGCATGTAATTCATATTTCCGGTAATATACTCTACCAGTTCATTTACCCATTCATCACCCTTTGTATAAACAGATTTTACTGCAACCTGTCCCATAATGCTTCCCTGGCTGTAACCTGCTGCTGCATTTGCCTTACGGTATGCTGCGCGGAGTTCCGGATTTTTAATAATAATGTTGGCTGGCTGAAGTCCTGCTACGTTAAAAGTCTTACTTGGAGAAGTATACAGTACCAGACTGTTATGGTACTTTTCATCCAGAGTCATGAAGCTTGTAAATTTGAAGCCAGGATATGTAAAGTCACAATGGATCTCATCATCCATGATCACTACATTGTGCTTTAAGCAGATATCTCCCATTTTCTCCAGTTCTTCTTTTGTCCATACTCTGCCAACAGGGTTGTGAGGATTGCACAGGATAAATACTTTTACATTGTTATCTACGATCTTCTTTTCAAAATCTTCAAAATCAATGGTGTATTTTCCATCTTCATAATGCAGCTGGTTATTTACAAAAATTCTTCCGTTATCTTCGATCACTTCGCGGAATGGATAGTAAACCGGCTGCTGGATCAGAAGCGCATCGCCTTCTTTATGCATTATAATGACTACATCATGTCCGCACACCAGTATGGTGATAACTATACGCTTACCATGATGGAAGTCCACACACTCAGTTATATTGAAGACCATCCCGGAACCTCTTCCGGTGAACTGATCCAGTACTGGGATAAAACAAAGGGAACTATTTCCCAGATCCTTACTAAATTAGAAAAACTGGAACTGATCGAAAAGCGCAAAAAAGACGGAAATGCGAAAAACCTTTATCTATATGTGACAGCAGAAGGTTCCCGTGTCAGTAAGGCACATAAAATGTATGATATCCTGGATATCGCCAAGACTATGTCCCAGCTTCAGAAACAGTGCAGCGCCGAAGAGATCGAGGCATTTTACCATGTGATCTCTGTTTACAACGAAGTCATTAAAAAAGATTTTGAGATCAACAAATCCCCACGCAAACGGACAGACGTAACACCTCTTCCCTGATTTTTTTATATGCTAAATTTATAAAAAGAATGTGCCGTGGCACAAAAAACGCAGAAACCCATCTTTTCGGACCGGTTCCTGCGTTTCTTTCATTCATTTTATACTATTTTGTATTTTATACTATTTTATTCATTTTTGTTCATCTATGATCGCTTACTGAACAGAAACTACCTTATAATCCTTATCTTCTACTGCCTTTGTAAGGACTGCATTATCTACATCCTTCTCTAAGGTTACAACAGCAGTTCCCTTTTCGTGGCTTACTTCTGCGCTCGCTACTCCGTCTAATGCTTCCAGAGCCTTCTTAACAGCTGCCTCGCAGTGTCCGCACATCATTCCCTCAATTTTCATAGTCTTTGTCATTGTTTTGTTCTCCTTTTTTGTTTCTGTATTTATTTCTGCCGTAGCAACTACTGCTCCTGCAGGAGCGGCTGCTTTACGGCGGATCTTCTTATCTTTGCGGCTGTCTTTGATATTTAATAAATTCAGCCTTAATGCATTGGTCACAACGCAGAAGCTGGATAAGCTCATGGCTGCTGCACCAAACATCGGGTTTAACTTCCATCCAAAGATGGGGATCCAGATACCTGCTGCAAGGGGGATACCGATCACATTGTAGAAGAAGGCCCAGAACAGGTTTTCATGGATGTTTCTAAGGGTTCCGCGGCTTAAACGGATGGCTGCGGGCACATCACTTAAGCGGCTCTTTACCAGAACGACATCTGCTGCGTCAATGGCAACGTCTGCACCGGCTCCAATGGCAATACCCATATCCGCTCTTGTGAGAGCAGGGGCATCATTGATACCGTCACCAACCATGGCAACTTTTCCCTGTTCTTTTAACCTGCGGATCACTTCTTCCTTACCATCCGGAAGAACGCCTGCGATGACACGGTCTACGCCGGCCTGGCGGCCAATGGCCTTGGCTGTGCGTTCATTATCACCGGTCAGCATAACTACTTCAATACCCATATTCTGCAGCTCTTTTACTGCCTGTGGGCTGTCTTCTCTGATCACATCGGCAACTGCGATCATACCTGCAAGTATACCATTTTTTAAGAACATAAGAGGTGTTTTTCCCTCTTCTGCCAGTTTTTCTGCCTGGCTTTTTATCTTTTCGGATATCTCCGTCTGGCTCTGTGCAAATTTCAGGCTGCCGCCTTTTACATCCGCATCTCCCACTTTTCCTTCCAGGCCATTTCCCGGAAGTGCCTTAAATTCACTAACCGGGATCTGTTCTGCCTGTTTTTCTGCCCCATAGGCTACGATCGCCTTTGCTAACGGATGCTCGCTCCTGCTTTCCAGTGAATATGCTAATTTTAACAGCTCTTCTTCTGAAGTTCCATCTGCCGCCAGTACATCTGTTACTTTTGGCTCACCACTTGTAATGGTTCCTGTTTTATCTAATGCAACGATCTCAACTTTTCCTGTTTCTTCCAGGGAAACGGCAGTCTTAAAGAGGATACCGTTCTTTGCACCCATACCATTTCCTACCATGATTGCAACCGGTGTTGCAAGTCCCAAAGCACAAGGGCAGCTGATAACCAGAACAGAAATACCTCTTGCAAGGGCAAAACCAACGCTTTCACCTGCGATCAGCCATACAATAACCGTCAGCACTGCAATGGAAATAACAGCAGGAACGAAAATACCGGAAACTTTATCTGCCACTTTTGCGATGGGTGCCTTGGTAGCTGCCGCGTCACTGACCATACGGATGATCTGGGAGAGTGTAGTATCTTCTCCTACGCGGGTAGCTTCACAGCGGATAAAACCGGACTGGTTAATGGTGGCTGCGGAAACACGGTCTCCTGCCTGCTTGTCTACAGGAATACTTTCACCTGTAAGAGCAGCTTCGTTTACAGCGCTGTTTCCTTCTAATACGACACCATCTACCGGTATATTTTCACCAGGGCGGACAACAAATACATCACCGATGCGTACCTGTTCAACAGGTACTTCTGTTTCTTTTCCCTCTTTTTCCACTACGGCAGTCTTTGGTGACAGCTTCATCAGGCTCTTTAAGGCATCTGTAGTCTTTCCTTTGGAACGGGCCTCTAACATTTTTCCGACTGTGATCAGTGTCAGGATTATGGCAGCGGACTCAAAGTAGAATTCATGCATGTAGCCCATCACTGCCTCTGCATCTCCCTGATGTTCAGCATAAGTCATGGCAAACAGTGCATAGGAGCTGTAGCCGAAGGAGGCAAAGGAACCTAAGGCTACTAAGGTGTCCATGTTTGGAGCACCATGGAACAGGCTCTTAAAACCGTTAATAAAGAACTTCTGGTTGATGACCATAATGATCACTGTCAGATACAGCTGTACCAGACCCATCATCACATGGTTGCCGTCCATAAATGCCGGCAGCGGCCAGTTCCACATCATATGTCCCATGGAGAAATACATAAGGACAAGTAAAAAACCTACGGAATATAATAAACGTTTCTTTAAAATAGGAGTTTCATGGTCTGCAAGGGCCTCTTCAGAAGCTGCAGCGCTGTTTGCTCCACCGTTTTTTTCTCCTTCGGCATCTTTTGCAGACGCGCCATAGCCTGCATCTGCTACTGCTTTTATGATCTCCTGGTCTGTGGCACTTCCTTCCACGCCCATGGAGTTGGTTAAAAGGCTGACAGAGCAGGAAGTTACTCCCGGCACCTTGGAAACCGCCTTTTCTACACGGGTGCTGCAGGCTGCACAGCTCATTCCCGTTACTGTATACTGCTTCATTGTATTACTGGCTCCTTTCTTATACCTGTTCATACCTGTTTAGGTTCCACACACGGTCGTGCTCCACTGCCTGCTGACGCAGGCGGAACCTTCATTTTCCTCTCCACTTATTTCATAAGTTTCTGCAAGGTGGTCACCAGTTCATCGATCACCTCATCTTTTCCCGCTCTTATATCTTCTGCTACACAGGTCCTGATATGATTTGCAAGAAGGACCTTATTAAAACTGTTTAACGCTGCATTGGCTGCAGCCACCTGTATTAATATGTCCGGACAATAAGCGTCCTTTTCCACCATCCCTTTAATTCCCCGTATCTGGCCTTCAATGCGGTTTAAGCGGTGGATCAGGTCTTTGTATTCCTTTTCTGAACGCTCTTTTGTTTTATGGTGGCAACAGCAGCATTTTTCTTCTTCCATAAACGTTCCTGTCTTTCTCCTTTATTTTCCCACCATTCCCCTGGGAATATACGCATTATATACCCCACCAGGGTATATTGTCAAGTAGGCTGTTCCCATAATTTTTCTCATTAAGATATTTTGGCTGGACCATGATCATTTTCCCCCCGGATACTGCTCTCTTTCTTGCAGAGCGATTGCTCCTGTGCTATAATAGTGACAGAAAATTCTGAAAATTACTATATCTGTATTTTTACAGATATCCGACTGCAAAGGAGGATTTATGGATCTGATCAACCAGTTTATTGAAAACTATAAAAAGAAACTTACTTTTTATGAAAATCTGGGACGTATTTCCTCTTCTCAACTGGAAGATGCCTTACAGTCAGCCGGTATCCGGGCTATGGTCACTTACAGGATCAAAAACCCCGGCCGTTTAAAAAGTAAGATACTGCGCAGAAATGTCAAGCGCACGGTTCCCTATAAGAACATGAAAGAGATCTACGAGGATATTGCTGACCTTTGCGGCATCCGTGTGTCCCTGTATTTCCCAGGTGACCGCATAAAAGTAGACTCCCTGATCAGCGATCTTTTTCAGGTGATCGAGCGCAAACAGTTCCCGGAACAGTCCAAACCGCCTACCTATAACAAACGTTTTTCCGGCTACTGGGCCAATCATTACCGGGTGCATATGAAAGAGGAAATAGTACAGCCTTCCGAAAAACGCTACTGCGCTGCCAGGATCGAGATCCAGGTAGCTTCTGTCCTGATGCATGCCTGGTCTGAGGTGGAACATGACCTGGTGTATAAGCCTATGCAGGGAACACTTTCTGAGGAAGAACTGGCTATCTTAGATGAATTAAATGGTCTGGTGCTTACCGGTGAAATCGCCCTGGAACGGCTTCAGGCTGCTGGAAATGAAAGGATTCAGAACAGTAAAGCTACTTTTGCCAATCAGTTTGAGCTTGCCTCTTATTTATATAATTATTTAAGCAATAATTTCCTTCCGGAAGATATCAAGCTTCGTATGGGAAATATTGAGCTGCTGTTCCGCTTTTTAAGCAGCTTAAAGATATTACGGGCAAAAGATATCGGACCTATCGTAAAGTCTGTAAAATTTGAAAAAGACAAACGTACCATTTCCCAGCAGATCATTGACCAGATCATCAGCGGAAATGAAAAGAGATACCAGGCATACCAGAAGCTGCGCTCCGATGACTCCAATTTAACGGTGGAACATCAGGAAGCCATCAACTACTTCTTTGGCCAATGGGTGCCTCTTGAAAATCTCTTAAACCGTGTGACCAAGCGCAGTTCCCGTTCCGTAAGCGTATTTAATATCAACGCTTTAAAACGACTGGGAGTGCTTGATAAAGAATGTATTAACCAGATCGCCTTTTTACGAAAAATGCGAAATTCCCTGATCCATGATATTGAAGTACCGGAAGCTTCTTATATCCGGGAACAGGGCGAGGAAGCGAAAGTTTTACTGGAAAAATTAACGAAATTATTAGAAACGAAAACAGCAGAGGGGTAAATTCCTCTGCTGTTTTTATATAATAGATATTGTCTGCAAAACCTGCCAACAGCCGCACGGGGCTGATGCATAGCAGTATGTGGTTATGATCATTTGCAATTATCGGATTTCTTCAACTGCAGATATGTGATTTCCCTTCTTAACTGTAAACTGCATTACATACACTTTAAAGGGTCCATCGTCGCCTTTTGCAAAAGGTTCTTCTCTAAAGATTTCCGCCTGTATCCCCTGTTTTTCAAGATCTCTTTTACGTTTGTTGGCTTTTTCAAACAGAATTTTATGCTTTTTTTCGTTCTCTTCTCCAAAATAACGTCTTGGATAAATGACCGCTGCCTGATCCATCTGCCGGATCAGATGATCGGTTACTCTCTTATGGGCTTCTCTGTGAAACATCCAGGCAATGTATCTGGCAAGTACCCTGACGGGGTATCTTTTATACAGGGATACCATTTTTGCAAACCAGGTATCTTTCTCCTGTTTTGCAGCCTCTTCCACCAGTTTTGCTGCCAGCGGCGAACATTTCCACGGTTCTTCTTTTTCTCTTACATAGGCCAGTGAAGCTGCCGGATAAAACAGATAACTTAAAGGCGGAAATTCTCTTAAAGATGCCAGTTTTTTCTCTTCTTCACTGCAGCAATCTTCTCCCAGATATTCCCATTTATCCCCTAAAATAGCGATCTTATATTCTAACTGGCGCAGATACTCATATCCCTTCACCCAGAAATGACCGATCTCACCATAATCATACAGCTCACATTCCAGGCTGATATCTTTAAAAAACAGGGTGCAGACTGTATCTCCCTGATGGACCGCCAGGATATACCGCCCCTTTTCTTCACCTTCCGCGTCCGTGTTATCTGTTTCTTCTTTATCCAGGGAAGCGCTTAGTTCTCCCTCGTAATCCGGCAGGTAATTTCCTGTAAGCACTGCCTCATGGAATACCAGAAAGCTTTCCGCTGTGTCATTCATCATATACACCAGACGGATATCCGATGGCTTTTTCCTCTCATCACCAACCGGCAGATTCAAAAGTTCAAACTGCCCCTGTTCCAACAGATCTGCCAGCTTTTCAAATTCCATTCCCGAACAGTCTAATCTCACTCCTGCTCTCCTTCATTTGCCTCTTCCATAGTAACATTTTCCTGGCCATCTTCCACATACTCCAGACGCAGCACTGCCTGAGGCCAGTTTAAAGCAATACGGGCTACTTTTCCCTTTTCTGCTCCTGCTTTTTTGATCAGATCCAGCAATTCGTCCAGGACTGCCCTTGTAAGATAGCCGCCTCTCCAGTGAAAGGTAAGCATTTTTCCCTTTTTTGCTGCCTGGAGGGAACGTTTATACACATCTTCTGTCTTTGTAAAGGACATTTTCTTCTCTTTGTAATAAAAATGATCCCCGTCCGTACAGGCCGGCGCCGGCGCGATCAGCGGCTCATGGTCCCGGAAAATATTTTTATCATCCAGATTAAAGTAATCGTAGCGGATCTCCTTTGCACCAAAGCTGTGCTTACCTAACGTATTGTCAAAGGTAGCATCCAGGTGATAATACGTGCCGCCAATTTTTACAATATTCCAGGTATGACGGTATTTGATCCCTTTTTCAGGATTATTTCCGCAGATAGCGATCATACACCAGATACCTAAGGCGTCACAAAGCACTTTTACAGATTTGGCGATCCCTTCACATACCCCTACACCCTGTCCTAAAGGACCGATGATCTCATGAGAATAAGATTTCTTTAACTTATCATAATGTACATTTTCACAGATAAAATCATGTACATACTTTTCTTTTTCCCATTCCGAAAGCTTCATAGCAGGGCGGACCAGCTTTTCCACTCTGGCTTTTAATGCTTTCTGGTGTTCTTTGATCTTTCCTTTTTCAAAAATATACTCCGGCAAAAAAGTGATATTGGCCGAGTCCTGATAATACCGGTAATGAAATCCCTCTGCCCAGAAGATCTCCGGATGGTCCAAACGCAGCTGGAAAAATACGTCGCTTAGTTCCCGTCCTTCTAATTTCGGCACCTGGAAGCTGTCGGAAAGTGCCATGAGCCCCTGGTAAATGGCATAGTAGACAGCCTGTTGGGGCTTGCTCATCTTTGTATAGTAATATGGTTCCATAATAATTTCCTTTCATGATCAGATGAAAGTCACCGTAAAAAAGCTGATGTCATCTGCAATCCATCTGTCTCACAGAAGCCATCAGCTTTTTCTTAATGTCCTCTCAAAATCTTTCTGTGCCTGATTTTGTGAGAACATTTTATTTATGCACAGAGCATCTGCAACTCTGCCATATCTGTCCTTGTCCAACGGGAAATATTATAACCTGTCCCTTATCTTTTGTAAACTGTTTTTTGTTTAAAACCTGGCTTAAACATCCGGTTTACGGCCTAAATAAAGAGCTGCTGCCTCTTTTGAAAGGTTTTCGCCAATAACGATCAGCACTTCCTGGCCTTTTGGCGCCGGTTTCAGAGAAAATTCCCTGCTGGTGGCATTTAACTCCAACCAGCCGTTTTCTCCCTTTTTTATATAGCCTTTGATGCGAAAGATCTTTCCGCAGGAAGGATCCCTAAACATATTTTCTACTGCTGTTTTTAGCTGATCCGGATCCATGGAAAAATTCAGATAGTACAGAGAATCAAACACTTTCCCCTGTTCTAAATGCATTTTTTCATAATCTTCCATGCGATATTCACAGTTGAGCAGACGCTTATAATCAGCCTCTTCCAGATCTTCCCAGTTTTTGCACAGGATCTGATCCAGGGTAAACCTTCGTTTACAATGTACCTGTTCCATTGCCTGGTTCAGATAAGAAAGGGTGGCTTTCAACTGTTCTTGAGACACTTCATCGCATTTACTGAAAAGCACGCAGCCTGCATCTGCTACTTCTGATGCCAGCAGATATTTTGCCTCTTTTGAAAGATCCTCTTCCAGGCCTGCATCCACCAGTGCGATCACATTTCCCGGCTCATAAAAGCGGTCTAACGGCTCTTCATAAAGGGTGTCAAAAAATTCATCCACATCATAAATGCCAGACGGCTCTACGATCACCCGGTCATAGCCTTCCATAGCCATTGCGATCAGCTTGGTTTTAAATCTGCGTCTGTGGCAGTCTGCGTCACAGCCTCCGGCGATCATTTCCAATGTGCAGTTATCCCCTTCTAAATCCTGTAAAAGGAGCATATCCACATTGATGGCGCCAAAATCATTTTCCAGTATTCCGATCTTCTTTCCCTGTTTCATCAGATAAGAAGCATACTTTTTTATAAAAGTTGTCTTCCCGGCACCTAAAAATCCGGTGATCAGATCGATCTTTATCATATCTTTCACTCCTCGTATAATATCTTTTAGATACATAAATACATATATTTTGGTTAATAAGTTACTAAATAAATATTTGTTCAATAGGCTTAGTAAAGCCCATGATATAATTGTCCCAGTGTCAATCAGGTAATAGTTCTTTTCACTCCTGTTGAACCAGTAATGGTTGCTTCATACTAAGTCTGTTCCCCTGACATGGAAGTTAGCTTCAAACCGGCTGGCTGTTTGCTTAAG
>OGPM01002296.1_pt1 | contig 13773 bp, 10 predicted proteins | sample 1552961 | NCBI WGS metagenome assembly OGPM01 (sample SAMEA2580304, study PRJEB22360) | human gut metagenome | biome: human gut; feature: human-associated habitat; material: faeces | place: Denmark | collected 2008/2010
AGCGCATCCTTGGTAAGGATGAGGTCTCCAGTTCGAATCTGGATAGCAGCTCCATTGAAAAACCACTTGAAGTCTTAGAGCTTCAGGTGGTTTTTTGTTTGCCATTTTCCCGGTTTCTCCGGCCGGGAAGCCTTCCCTTTCCAGCGAAATGCCCAAAATTGGGTCTGATTTTTCCACATTCCGGCAATTGAACTTTTGGATGGTTTGCAGTACACTTTGTGTAAGAGAGTTGGTTATTTTTGTGTCAAACATCCACAGACCAGAGAGTTTTGATTGAATCGGAGGTATTTCCTATGGCTCGTTTTACTCTTCCCCGCGATCTGTACCACGGCAAGGGTGCTCTGGAAGCCCTGAAGTCCTTTACCGGCAAAAAGGCCATGATCTGTGTCGGCGGCGGCTCCATGAAGCGGTTCGGCTTCCTTGACCGCGCTGTTGGCTACCTGAAGGAAGCCGGCATGGAAGTGGAGCTGTTTGAGGGCATCGAGCCCGATCCCTCTGTTGAGACCGTCATGCGCGGCGCAGAGGCCATGCTGAAGTTTGAGCCCGACTGGATCATTGCCATGGGCGGCGGCTCCCCCATTGATGCCGCAAAGGCCATGTGGATCAAGTACGAGTACCCTGAGATCACCTTTGAGGAGATGTGCAAGGTGTTCGGCATTCCGCCGCTCCGCCGCAAGGCCCACTTCTGCGCCATCTCTTCCACCTCCGGCACTGCCACTGAGGTGACCGCCTTCTCCATCATCACCGATTATCAGAAGGGCATCAAGTATCCCATCGCTGACTTTGAGATCACCCCCGATGTCGCCATCGTCGATCCCGATCTGGCCGAGACCATGCCCAAGAAGCTGGTCGCCCACACCGGTATGGATGCAATGACCCACGCCATCGAGGCTTATGTTTCCACCGCCCACTGCGACTACACCGACCCGCTGGCCATCTTCGCCATCCGGATGATCCAGGGCGATCTGGTGGACAGCTATAATGGCGATATGTCCAAGCGTGATTCCATGCACAACGCACAGTGCCTGGCCGGTATGGCATTCTCCAATGCGCTGCTGGGCATCGTCCACTCCATGGCACACAAGACCGGTGCTGCCTTTGCCGACTACGGCGCACACATCATCCATGGTGCTGCCAACGCCATGTATCTGCCCAAGGTCATCGCCTTCAACGCCAAGGACCCCGAGGCCAAGAAGCGCTATGGTGTCATCGCTGACGAGATGAAGCTGGGCGGTTCCAACGACGACGAGAAGGTCAAGCTGCTCATCGAGTACCTGCGCGGCATGAACGATGCGCTGAACATCCCCCACTGCATCAAGAACTACGGCCCCGATTCCTACCCCACCGAGCAGGGCTTTGTTCCCGAGGAAGTGTTCCTGGAGCGCCTGCCCGAGATCGCAAAGAACGCTATCGGCGATGCCTGCACCGGCTCCAATCCCCGCCAGCCCAGCCAGGAGGAGATGGAGAAGCTGCTCAAGTGCTGCTACTACGACACTGAGGTCGACTTCTGATTTAAACCGACATTTTACAGACACTTTTACCTCTTTCCCATAACAGCAAAGCCGCAAGCCCTCAACAGGCCTGCGGCTTTGTTGTTTGATGGGCCTCTCAGGCGCTCCGCGCCAGCTCCCCTGACTGGGGCTGCCAGGCTTGCGCTGCTGCAGACGGCAGAGCGACGGATGCAAAAAACCGCCCTGACGGTTTCCCATCAAGGCGGTTTGAGCTGGAGCTGCTATCCAGATTCGAACTGGAGACCTCATCCTTACCAAGGATGCGCTCTACCAACTGAGCTATAGCAGCACAATCACAGCTCAATTATTTTACCACAAGAAAGACTGCTTTGCAAGTGTTTTTTGCAAAAAATCCGATTTTTCTGTTCCAAAGCAAAAAAGCCCAGAGCGATAACGCTCCAGGCTCCTTTGTCTGTATGTACATATCATATTATAATGTCCGGGGCGTATATTATGTCCGGGGCGGATATTGTCAAGGGAAGTGAACGGGTTTCATCTCCAGGTGCCCACCGATTCATCTTGGTTGGTGTTTTGCATCCACCGCACCAGCGCTTCGGCATCCTGTTTGCCTTTGGCGTACATTTTTTCAAGGCCGGCGCGGTTCTTGGTCAGGGTGGACATTCCCTCGGTGCTGTCCGGGGCGATGATGCAGACAAGGCCCTGCCGCTCCAGCTCCCGCGCCCGCTGGACAGCCGTGTTGTACCGCCATGCCCGGCGGCGCAGCCCCTCGGCTGCAGCGGGGTAATGCGACTGCAGCAGGTGCGCCAGATGCTCGTCCAGGGCATCACTCCTCACCAGCCCGATGGGCTTGGTCAGGATGAGAGCCACCCGGTCGCAGCCGTGGGCAAAGGCCCATTCCAGCGGGACGGGGTCGGCCAGGCCGCCATCAAAATAAGGCACGCCGTCGATGACGCAGGGCTGGTCGATGACCGGGATGCAGCAGGACGCCATGAGGATGCGGTAGTCGTCCGGGTGGAGGTCTGCCTTGGTGAAATACTGCGCCTCGCCGTTCTGTGCATTGGCGGCCACCACGCAGAGCTCTGCCGGGCTGCGGGCAAGCGCCGCGTAATCCAGCGGATTCTCGCCGCCTGCATTGCTGAGGGTGCCGTAGACATAGCCCAGATCGAGATAGGAGTGCTTGTGGATGAGGTTGTGCACGCTCATGTACTCCCTGCGGAAGGAGTATTCATCGTAAAAGGGCTTGTTCCGCCCATGCTGGCCTGCCAGATAGGACGCCATATTGGCGCTGCCCGCCGAAACGCCGATGCAGAGATCGAAGCGGAGGTCCTCCTCCAGGCAGCGGTCCAGCACGCCAGCGCCGTAAATGCCCCGCAGGCCGCCACCCACATCGATGACACCGTATTTCATGGTCTGTTCCTCCATCGTTTCATTCCATTTCCCACCCAGTATAACGGGACGGCGGGAAATACTCATTGAGCAAACGGCGGGATCTGATGCAATTTGCGGCAGAAAGCAGGATCTGCCGCAAAAGAAAAGCACGAGACCGAAATCTCGTGCTTTTTTAGTGGGCCAGCCAGGACTTGAACCCGGGACCAAGCGGTTATGAGCCGCCAGCTCTGACCAACTGAGCTACTAGCCCCCATTGCCCGGTTTACCGGGCGCACAAATAAGTATAACAAAAAACGCGCGAAATGAAAAGCGTTTCGGGCAAAATTATTTTGTGCGGTGGGCTTCCAGCTTCTGCTGCATGAACTTGTCCAGCATTTCCTGCGGAAAAAGCGGCTCCTTGTAGCCAAAGGCCTCCCGGATGAAGATCAGGGTGGCGATGGTCTGCCGCCCGGGGTCAAGCCGGAGGGTATACAGGGTGTCCAGCGGCTGCTGGGTAGGCTGGTGCAGGGTCAGATGGAGCAGGAAACCGCCATCGTTCTCACGGCGGCACTCGTAGGCGAACTCGTCGTCCGGGCTGTGCTGGTCCAGCCGGTCGAAGCAATCGTCCAGCGGCAGGTCAGTGCGGAATTCGGAAAGGCCGCTGGGGCCATACTGGCTGCGGCGGGCGTTTTCCCGCCGGGTGAGCAGAAAAACGATGCAGCCCAGGGCGGCCGCCAGCAGGATGAGTGAGAATACAACGTTCATGGGTCCCTCCGCAGATTTTGAATCATGTTTTCCTTATTGTAACACAACCTGCGGAAAATTGTGTTATAATATTTGAAACAATCCAAATTTTTGCTGGAGGACTTCCCCTATGAAGCTCAAATTCACCCATAAGACCTGGTATTTCTTCCTGCTGTGCGCGGCAGCGGCATCCATGCTCAACGGCTTTGCCGTGCTGGGCGGCATGGATTTTTCTTTTCTGGAGATGGTCGCGTTCTGCATCACCGGCATCACCATTCTGTTTCTGGCCGCTGAAAAGGGCTCTGACCCCAAGGACAAGCGCAGCTATTTCCTGATCTTTGTCCTGCTCATGCTCAGCTATGTGCTGGGCGGCTGGGCAGCCTACTTATTCTCCGCACTGGTCTGGCCCGCCCTGCTGGCATTGGAATACCAGAAGGGCAGGCCCATCCAGCGCCAGCTGCAGCTGGTGGGTGCCGCTGAGGCGTTCCACCTGCTCTTTGTCCTGCTCACGGTCTACGGCGGCATGGCAGGCCTGAGCTTCTGGGCCAATCTGCTCTGGGTGCTGCTGGCCTGCGCCCGGGGCTGGGCGGCACTGAGCCTGTACAAGATGCAGGAGGAAGACGCATGACCCAGCGGCGGCGGAACCGGCACCGCAAGCGCCGGGTTGGCCGCCGCGCCTTCCTGATCGGACTGGGCGGCTCTGTATCTGCCGCCCTGACGTATTATCTGCTGCGTTCTATCCCGGCAGGAAACAACGCGGAGCCTGCGCCATCACCACAGGCTGCCCCCAACCCCGCCCTGCCCAGCGGCGAGTGGCGGGCGGTGTGGGTGAGCTATCTCGAATTTGCAGAGATGGACTTTTCCTCAGAAAGCGCGTTCCGGGCCGATGCCGCCGCGTTGATGGACAACTGCCTGTCCCTTGGGCTGAACACCGTCATTGCGCAGGTGCGGCCCTTCGGGGATGCGCTTTACCGGAGCAGCCTCTTCCCGTGGAGCCACCTGTGCACCGGCGTGCAGGGGCAGGACCCGGGATTCGACCCGCTGGACGTGCTGCTGACCGAGGCCCACGCCCGGGGGCTATCGCTGGAGGCCTGGGTCAACCCCTACCGGCTCAGGAGCTCGGCTTCCATGCCCCCCGTCCTTGCAGAGAACAGCCTGCTGAGCACCCACCCGGAGTGGGTCTGCACCGTGAACGAGGGGGCTTACCTGAACCCCGCCATTCCGGAGGCTGCCGACTATGTGGTACAGGGCGTGGCAGAGCTGGTACAGAATTACGCCGTGGACGGCATCCACTTTGACGACTACTTCTACCCCACCACCGATCCTTCCATCGACGCGGCGCAGTTTGCAGCCAGCGGGGAAGCTGACCTGACCACATGGCGGCGTGCCAATGTGACCCGGCTGGTCAAAGCTGTCCACGATGCCGTCAAGGCCGCCGACCCGACCCTGCGGTTCGGGGTCAGTCCACAAGGCAACCCGGACAATGACCGGAACGAGCAGTACACCGATCTCTCCGTCTGGCTGACGGCCTCCGGTGCGGATGCCGTTGTGGATTACCTCTGCCCCCAGATCTACTGGGGCTACGGCTATACCCTCTCCTCCGGCAGTACCCGCTTTGCCTTTGAGAACATCACCGCCGAGTGGCTGGCCCTGCCCCGGGCAGAGAGCACGGCCCTCTATTTCGGGCTGGGAGCCTACCGGGTCGGCGTGGGAGACGGTGGAACCAACGCCGACAGCGTCAGCCAGTGGTGCACCGGCAGCGCGCTGGCCCGGCAGGTGACCGACCTGCGCAGCGCCGGTGCCGGGGGCTGGGCGCTCTACCGCTATGGCTCCCTGTTCCGCTCCGACGAAAGCGGCCTTGCCGCCGCCGAACGTGCCGCTCTGACGGCATTGGACGGCTAAGACACAGAAAATCCCTTGTAAGCAGGAAAAAAATGCGGTATACTATGGTATCATGCAAAAATATCGCATTTTTCACCTGCTGTTTTTGAGGATAGAAAAACATGAGTAAAACAAAACGAATCCTTGCCTTTGCGCTGGCAGCTGTGCTGGCCGTTGTCGTCCTGACCGGCTGCAAAAGCATTGCCCAAAAGGTGTTCGGATCTTCCAACGAGGTGCAGGAGGATGACACCACCCAGTGGGCCGTGCTCAGCTCTGACCCGCTGATGCTCGATGGCATTGCCGATACCACGGCCAAATACGCCACAGCCCGGGCCAACGGAGCGCTGAACATCGTGTTCAACGGCATCTGGAGCCGCAAGACCGAATACTTCACCGTGCCCAGCGGCCTGCTGAGCATTTACGGCTGCGGCACCACCGACGGCGGTGCCCAGAAGTTCAAGGTCTCCCTCTGGAAAAAGGTGGACGGCGGCGCGCAGTATGTGGACAACACCACCTTCTATTTCACCGCCGACGGCCAGAACTACCACTGCGACATCGGCAACCTTGACCCCAACGCAAGCTACCGCGTTACCATTTCCTACGATTCCAGCCGTTACTACCTCTACGGTCTGATGAAAGTGGAGGGCATCGGCTAAGATGAACACACAAACAAAACACTCTCTCATGCTGATGCTCTGCGCCTTTATCTGGGGCACGGCGTTCGTGGCCCAGAGCGCAGGCTCCGGCATGGGGGCTTATTCCTTTCTGGCCGGGCGCAGTTGGCTGGCGGTGCTGGTGCTGCTGCCCACCGTCCGCGCCTTCGATGCCCTCCACCGTAGGCACGGCGCAGCCTATGGCTGGCCCAAAGCCCCTGCCGACCGCAGACATCTGCTGACGGCAGGGCTTTGCTGCGGCACTTTGCTGTTTGCGGCCTCCGCTGCCCAGCAGATTGGCATCACGCTCAACCCTTCTACGGCCAAGGCTGGTTTCCTGACCGCCATGTATGTGGTGCTGGTGCCGGTGTTCGGGCTGTTTCTGGGGCGGCGGGGCAATGCCCGGCTCTGGCTGAGCATGGTCATCGCCGTGGGCGGGCTCTATCTGCTCTGCATGAAAAACGGCTTTGGCGGCATTGAGGCCAGCGATTGGATCCTGCTTTCCTGCGCCGTGCTGTTCAGCTTTCAGATCATAACGGTGGACCACTTTGCCCCGCAGGTGGACGGTGTCCGCCTGAGCCTGCTGCAGTTCTTTGTGGTGGCTGTGGAGAGCACCGCTGCCGCCCTCCTGTTCGAGAATCCCACCCTGGCAGAGTTCGGGGCCAACTGGCTCCCGCTGGCCTACTGCGGCGTGATGTCCAGCGGCGTGGCCTACACCCTGCAGATCCTGGGCCAGCGGGACGTGAACCCCGCCATTGCAAGCCTTATCATGTGTCTGGAGAGCGTATTCAGCGCGCTGGGCGGCTGGCTGCTGCTCCACCAGAGTCTTTCCATGCGGGAGGTCTTTGGCTGCACCCTCATCTTTGCAGCGGTGGTTCTGGCCCAGCTGCCCGTGGAGGACTGGCTGAAATGCCGCAGCGCAAGCCGGAAGTGACCCGACGCACCGCCGCAGGCATTCCCTATGAGCTGACCCGCAAAAAGGTCAAGCGGCTCAACCTGCACATCCGGCGGGACGGCACCGTGGCCGTGAGCATCCCGTGGTCCTACACGGTGGGCTTTGCCGATGCCTTTGTGACAGAGCAGGCCCAGTGGATCCGGGAGGCGGTCTCCCGCCAGCTGCGGCGGAACGCCCGGAATGACCAGCCCCTGCCTTCCCAGGCCGAGGCACTGGCCTGTTTTACCTCCATGAGCGACAAGGTCTACCCGGCCTTTGCCGGGGTGCTGGGCGGGCAGAAGCCCACCATCAGGGTGCGGGACATGACCAGCAGGTGGGGCGTGTGCTGCATGAAACGGCGGCAGATCACCTTTGCATTGCAGCTCTACAATATGCCGCCCGCCGCGCAGATCTATGTGGTGGTGCACGAATACTGCCACTTCCTGCAGCCCAACCACAGCCCGGCCTTCTGGGCCGAGGTGGAAAAGCTGCTGCCGGACTGGAAAGAACGGCGGGCTTTATTGAAATAACCTCTCCGCCGCCTATGGTGGCACCTCCCCTGGTAGGGGTGGCAAGTCAGACACCACTGTTTTCTTGGCTCTCCTATCAGGAGAGCTGCTGAGCGAAACGAAGCTGAGAGGTTTTGCCCTAAAGTATATAGAAAACTATTAGGAGTGTGTACCTTTCGTGGAAAGTGAAAAAAAGACCTCCGGCGGCGACAAATATTCAAAGCTGGCCGGAAACACCATTATCTTTGCCATTTCGAGCTTTTCGTCTAAGCTGCTGACCCTTTTGGTGCAGCCGTTCCTGACCTACGCCATGGCCGAGATCGCCGATCTGGGCCTGGCGAAGATCCTGAGCCAGTATGCAAACCTGCTCATCCCCTTTGTCTCGATGGGCATGTCCAACGCCATCATCCGCTTTGGCCTGGACAAGGGCAACAGCGAAAAGCAGGTGTTCACCAACGGCCTGCTGACCATTCTGGGGGGCTTCGGCATCCTGATTCTCTGCTGGCCTGTGGCGCAGTTCCTGCCCGATATGGCGCAGTACGGCTTCCTCATCTACATCTACGTCCTGATGAGCTGCCTGCGCACCCTCTGCACCCAGTTCGTGCGCAGCCGCCAGTGGAACAAGCTGGTGGCCGTGGACGGCATCCTGTGCACCTTTGCCACCCTGATGTTCTATGTGCTCTACCTTGTAGGCTTCCACTGGGGTGCCAACGGTTATCTGCTGGCCATCATCAGCGGCGACCTGGTCAGCGTGCTCTTCCTCTGCATCACCGGCAGGCTGTGGAACTATGTGGAGCTCAAGGGCCTGAACCGGGATCTCTGGCAGCAGATGCTCCGCTTTTCCCTGCCCATGATCCCGGCCCAGATCAGCTTCTGGGTCATCAACGCATCGGACCTGTTCTTCGTGCGCGAGATGTGCGGCGGGCTGGACGGCCACAGCGGCGACGCTTGGAGCGGCCTGCTTTCCACCGGCTACTTCCTGCCCACCATCCTGACCACGCTGGGCCTGATCTTCTACGATGCCTGGCAGCTCTCCGCGGTGACTGAGGAGGAGGGCCGTGCCCGGTTCTTTACCAAGATCTTCCGCACCTATTCCTCGGTGCTGTTCTGCTGTGCGGCAGGCATCATCTGGCTCTGCCGCCCGGTCATGCACGTGATGAAGGCCAACTACTACTACGCCTGGCACTTTGTGCCCTTCCTGACGCTGGCTTCCACCTGCAGTTGCTTCAACCAGTTCCTCAACAGCGCATACGTTGTCAACAAAAAGTCCACCCACAGCCTGTGGACCATGCTGGCCGGTGCTGTGAGCAACTGCATTATGAACTACTTCTTCATCAAGTGGTGGGGGCCCATCGGCGCAACGGTGGCCTCCTTCTTCGGTCTGGGCATCGTGTTCGTGCTGCGCGCGCTGGATGCCCACAACATGATCGGTATGTCCATCCACCCGGGCCGGGTGGCGCTGAACTTCGGCGTGCTGGCGGGCGAGGCCCTGCTCCTGCTGGCCGAGCCTCCGCTCTACGGCCTGTGGACAGGCCTCCTGACCGCCGCCATCATCCTGTTCAACTTTGCAGGTGTCTGGGCCATGGCCCGGATGCTCCTGCCCAAGCTCCTGGGCCGCCGGGGCAGGGCTCTGGTGAGTGCAGTGGACAACTGGATCAAAAAGTAAACCAAAAAACGACCCTCTCCGGGAATTGCAATGCAATGCGGAGAGGGTCGTTTTCTCTTAATATTCCAACTTATACGCCAAAGAACTCCTTGGCAATATCGGCACTCTGCTTGGCATCCTTGGCGTACCAGTCGGCACCGATCTTTTTTGCATATTCGGGGGTCAGCACAGCGCCGCCCACCATGATCTTACAGTCCAGCTTGGCATCGTGCAGGGCCCGGATGGTCTCCTCCATACTCTTGAGGGTGGTGGTCATCAGGGCGGAAAGCCCCACCAGATGCACATCCTTCTCCCGGACGGTGTTCACGACCGTTTCCACCGGCACGTCACGGCCCAGGTCGATGACCTCAAAGCCATAATTCTCCAGGATGACCCGGACGATGTTCTTGCCGATGTCGTGGACATCGCCCTTGACAGTGGCAATGACGATGCGTCCCTTGCTGGCGCTGCCCTCGCCCTTTTGGGCAATGGCGGTCTTGATCTCCTCAAAGGCTCCCTGCGCGGCGGTGGCCGCCTGCAGCAGCTGCGGCAGGAAGAGGGTGCCCTTTTCATACTTTGCGCCCACGATATCCAGCGCCGGAATGAGGGCTTCGTCCACCAGCTCCAGCGGCTCCTTTTCCTCCAGCAGCGCCCGGGTGCGGGCAGCCGCCTCGCCCTTCAAGCCCTTTTCCACCGCCTTCATCAAGGGGGCATAGGGGCCGGCGGCCTCCGGTGTTTCGCCTGCTGCCGGGGCGGTCTGGGCATTCTGCACGGCCTGCACCAGTGCGGCAGAAGCGGGCACCCGGTTGGCATACCGCTCAATGTACTTCGTGCTCTGTCGGTCCCGGTTGGTCAGAACGTTGTAAGCGTAGACCGCCGCCATCATCTCCTCGCTGGAGGGGTTCATAATGGCAAGGTCAAGCCCGGCATACATAGCCATGGTGAGGAAGGTGGTGTTCAGGTAGGCGCGACAGGGCAGACCAAAGCTGATGTTGGACACACCCAGAATGGTGCGCACCCCCAGCTCCTCCTTGCAGGCGTGAAGGGCCTGCACCGTGGCAAGCACATCCTCCTGCTGGGCGCTGGCCGTCAGGGTCAGGCAGTCGATATAGATGTCCTCCTGCGGGATGCCTGCCGCCAGTGCCGCGTCCCGGATGCGGCGGGCAATGGCCACGCGGTCCTCGGCTTTGGGCAGGATGCCCCGCTCATCAATGGCAAGGCCGACCACCGCCGCGCCGTACTTTTTGCACAGGGGCAGAATGGTGTTCAGCTTTTCCGCCTCGCCGTTCACCGAGTTGACGATGGGCTTGCCGTTGTAGACCCGCAGGCCCCGTTCCAGCGCCTCGGCATGGGAGGAATCCAGCTGCAACGGCAGGCTGACCACGCTCTGCAGGGCCTTGACCACCTGTTCCATCAGAGCAGGCTCATCCACACCGGGCGCACCTACGTTCACATCCAGGATCTGGGCCCCGGCCTCGGTCTGGCTCACGGCCTGTTCCAGCACATAGTTCATATCCCCTTCCCGCAGGGCCTGCTGGAACCGCTTTTTGCCGGTGGGATTGATGCGCTCACCCACCACCGTGATGCCGTCCACGTCCACGCAGTCCATGGGGCTGCACACCACCGACTTCATGGGGTGGTCAGGGCGGCCCGGCCTGCAATCGGCAAACACGCCGTTCAGCAGCTGGATGAACTCCGGGGTGGTGCCGCAGCAGCCGCCTGCAGCAAACAGGCCCAGTTCCCGGTAGGGCTTCATCTGCATGGCGTAGAGCTGCGGGGTGATATCGTAGCCTGAGCCATCAGCGCGGGGCAGGCCCGCGTTGGGCTTGACGAACACCGGGAAGCTGCCGGGCAGGACCTCGGTCAGCCGCTTTGCCATGGGGAAGATCTCCTTGGGGCCAAGAGAGCAGTTGATGCCCACGGCATCGGCCCCCAGGCCCCGGGCGGTGGCGGCAAAGCTCTCGACCGTGCAGCCGGTAAAGGTGCGGCCGCCTGCTTCAAAGCTCATGCTGGCCAGCACGGGCAGACTACTGTTCTCCTTGACGGCCAGCAGGGCAGCCTTCAGCTCATACAGATCGGTAAAGGTCTCAAGGAACACGAGGTCAGCCCCGGCGGCCACGCCTGCCCGGACGATGCGGCCATACTCTGCCACGGCATCCTCAAACGCAAGGGTGCCGTTGGGTTCCAGCAGCTCCCCCAGCGGGCCCACATCCAGCGCAGCCAATGCACCGTAAGGGGCACAGGCCCGTTTGCAGTTGGCAATACCCGCCGCAATGATCTCCTCCAGCGTGTACTCGCTGCCCGCCAGCTTGTGGGCGGAAGCGCCAAAGGTATTGGCATTGATGATGCGGCTGCCTGCGGCGGCGTACCGGGCATGGATGCTCTCGATGAGCGCCGGGTCGGTGATGTTCAGCTCCTCGGGGCGGGCCCCCAGTTTCAGGCCCGCTGCCTGCAGCATGGTGCCCATGCCGCCATCCAGCAGGATGGTATTGGGCCGGTCAAACAGTTCATTCGCTTGCACAGGTGATTCCCCTCTTTCTATATTCGCACCGGGTGCGGAGCACGCAGTGCCCGCATCCTGCCAGATGCCCCCGAACCGGGTGATCGCTGACCCCCAGAATGGCCGTGATGCTCTTGCGGGGGGTCATCAGGTTGTTTTCCGTGACACAGAGCCCGGCGCGGCGGGCGGTGTCCAGCGCTGCCGCCAACAGCGGCTGCACGGCAAGGGGCCAGTCCCCGTAGCCCGGGGAATAGCGCCCCGTCAGATACTTGCCCTGCCGGGCGGCCCACTGACGCAGCTCAGCCTCAGCGGCCTCCGCAGCCTGTTCGGCCAGCGCAGAGCCCAGCGCATCCGATGCCACACCGGCGGCGATATCGCCCACACCGGCCCGGCGGATCTGGGCATCCACACCGGGGCCAAGCGTTACGGCCAGCAGCAGGGCGGCGGTGCAGCCTTCCAGATGCTTTGCTACATCTTCCCCCGCCAGAATGCCCGCCGCTGTCAGGCTGTCGGGGTCGGCCTCCAGCCAGACTGCCCGGGGCGTGGCCGCCGCCAGCAGCGGCACGGCGCATTTTTCCAGCAGTGCCTGGGTAGCCGCGTCCGCGCCGCCCCGGGCCCCGAAATACCGCGCCGCCTGTGCAAAGTCGATGCCCTTCGGCTTTTCCAGCCGCAGCGGCATACTTGGCCCAATGCTCATCTGCCCGCCCTCCTTTACAAGAATAAAGAATAGACTTAGTATACAGCACCGGGGGCCAGCCGTCAACGATTTCAAAATTTCCAACTTTTTTGCAATAAACCTATTGACAATCTGGGTAAATAGGGATATAATCCAGACAACAAATCCACCAACCTAGTGGGAAATTGAAGTCAAGTTCTCCGGGGTCGTAGAGGATTGGGAAAATCGTTGAAAGGAGGGCACCAAAATGACGCTGATCTGGAAAAACCTGCTCCACGCGAACTTCCGTTGTGGGCGAATGTACACCACCCGGGCAGAATATGGGACCGAGCGCTGTGCATTGCCCTCTGCAGACCGAATGTGTGTGCGAATGTGATGGCAAAGCTGCCAAAGCGCTAAACCCGAATTTTGCCCGGTGCACTGAAATGGTGTCAGTGACCGGGATTTTTTATGCGTCAGAATTATACTTTAAGTACAGATAGAGAGGTTAATTACTATGTCTAACTATAAATTTGAGACCCTGCAGCTTCACGTTGGCCAGGAGCAGGCCGATCCCGCAACCGATTCCCGCGCCGTGCCCATCTACCAGACCACTTCCTATGTGTTCCGCAACAGCCAGCACGCCGCTGACCGTTTCGGTCTGGCCGATGCGGGCAACATCTACGGTCGCCTGACCAACTCCACGCAGGATGTGTTCGAGAAGCGCATTGCTGCTCTGGAGGGCGGCGTAGCTGCTCTGGCCACTGCTTCCGGCGCTGCCGCCATCACCTACACCATCGAGGCGCTGGCACAGGCCGGTGACCACATCGTGGCACAAAAGACCATCTACGGCGGCAGCTACAACCTGCTGGAACACACCCTGACCCAGTTCGGCGTGACCACCACCTTTGTCAACGCTCACGATCTGGCCGAGGTGGAGAACGCCATTCAGCCCAACACCAAGGCCATCTATCTGGAGACCCTGGGCAACCCCAACAGCGATATCCCCGACATTGATGCCATCGCCGCCATTGCCCACAAGCACGGCCTGCCGCTGGTCATCGACAACACCTTCGGCACCCCGTACCTGATCCGCCCCATTGAGCACGGCGCAGACATCGTGGTCCACTCCGCCACCAAGTTCATCGGCGGCCACGGCACCACCCTGGGCGGCATCATCGTGGACAGCGGCAAATTTGACTGGAAGGCCAGCGGCAAGTTCGGCAATATCGCCGATCCCAACCCCAGCTATCACGGTGTTTCCTTCGCCGATGCCGCAGGCCCTGCCGCCTTCGTCACCTACATCCGCGCCATCCTGCTGCGCGATACCGGCGCCACCATCTCCCCGTTCAATGCATTCCTGCTGCTGCAGGGCACCGAGACCCTGAGCCTGCGCATCGAGCGCCATGTGG
>OGPM01002319.1_pt1 | contig 13643 bp, 8 predicted proteins | sample 1552961 | NCBI WGS metagenome assembly OGPM01 (sample SAMEA2580304, study PRJEB22360) | human gut metagenome | biome: human gut; feature: human-associated habitat; material: faeces | place: Denmark | collected 2008/2010
TTAACATACGACGTTTTTCTCCGCTCAGGATGACGAAATGCGCCGCACCACCCCCGCTGAACCCTCTGAACCTGTAGAACCTACTCCCCCTCTTTCGCAAACAATCAAAGGGCAACACGCCCCCGAACCCCCTCTCCCATCTATGTTACAATAGAGAAAAACTACTCATTCCCCGAAAGGAGCCCCTATGAAACGCAGCGAACCCACATTAGACGACCAGATCCGAAGCATCCACTACAAGTACGAAATCCCCCAAGACAAAGTAGAAGCCCTTCTCTCAAGCGGCCTCCGTTTCCTTGAAATCGACAAAGCCGCCCTTCTCTCCATCCTCGCCGAAGTCCCCATCGATACCATCCTCGACATGCGGAAAGATGACCCATGGGGATGCATCCAGAAAAAGCTAGGCCTCACCGCTGCGCTCTACGAAGAACGCCTCCTGCGCCATCGCGCCCGCCGCCTTCACCGCTTCTACGGCATCCCCGAAGACCGCGCCCTCCCCCTGCTGCAAGACGGCTACCCGAACCACTGGCTCCGCCTCGCCTACCTCTTAGAGCAGCACACCGGCACCTCCATGGAAGACATCCTTGCCGCGCGTAAAAAATCCGAAAAATGGAAACCCTGGGCAGAAGCACGCCTCGGCATCTCCCCCGAAGATTTCACAAAATGGATCGCCGAGACAAGGAATCCAAGTCTGCCGAAAAAGTGAAAGGACCACCTCCCCGTTGCACCCTATGAACCCATAGAACCCACCAAACCCGTTTAAGGAAAAATGATTCAATCAGCATTTCCCTAGTCACCCATGACAAGAAAGGCATCCCCATGACCCACGATTTCATCTACCATAACCCCACCAAAGTCTACTTCGGAAACGGCATGCTCGCCCACCTTCCCGAAGAGATCAGCCGCCTCGGCAGCCGCGTCCTCCTCATCACCGGCGGTAGCTCCGCCAAAAAGAGCGGCCTCTTTGACAAAGTCCTCGCAGAAATCAGCAAAGCCAATGTCGACTGCTACGGCCTCTCCGGCGTCAAGCCAAATCCCGAGATCGGCCTCGTCCGCGAAGGCATCCGCCTCGTACGCGAAAAACGCCTGGACCTCATCCTCGCCCTCGGCGGAGGCTCCGTCCTCGACACCGCCAAAGTCATCGCAGGCAGCGCCCCCTACGACGCCGACCCCTGGGACCTCATCCGAAGCCGCGCCGCCATCGACACCGCCCTCCCCCTCATCACCATTCCCACCATCGCCGCGACCGGCTCCGAAATGAATGCCAGCGCCGTCATCACCAACCCCGAGACCGAAGAAAAATACGGATGGACCGCCCAGGCCTTCCGCCCCTCCGTCTCCTTCCTCTGCCCCGAAAACACCTACACCGTCCCCGCCTATCAGACCGCCTGCGGCTCCGCCGACATCCTCTCCCACATCATGGAAGTTTACTTCCAGAAAGAAGAGACCTTCCCCGCCACCGAAGCCTACATGGAAGCCATGATGCGCTCCGTCATGAAAGACGCCCCCATCGCCATGGCCGACCCTGCCAATGAAGATGCCCGCGCAAACCTCCTCTGGACCGCCTCCTGGGCCATCAACGACTTCATCGACAGCGGCCATTCCGTCTCCTGGACCTGCCACGGCATCGAGCACGAACTCTCCGCCCACTACGACATCACCCACGGCCTCGGCCTCGCCATCCTCACCCCCGCCTTCCTTACCTACGTCCTGGACGAAACCACCGCCCCCCGCATCGCCCGCTTCGCCACAAACGTCATGGGCGTCTCCCCCAAAGGCAAGGACACCATCAAGATCGCACAGAAAGGCATCAAACGCCTGCGGAAATACTTCAAGAAACAGCTCCGCCTCCCGACCACCCTCACAGAGATCGGCATCGACGACACCCGCTTTGCCGAAATGGCTCAGAAGACCATCGCATGGAAGGGCGACAAAGACGGCCTCCTCCACGGCTTCGTCAGCCTCTCCGCCAAAGACCTCGAAGAGATCTACCGCCTCGCCCTGTGAGTACCCACCGCCGGTAAACCTCACCGCCCATAAAGCCCCGACCAAAGGGAACACACCAAAGGAGAAAACAAGCCATTTCAAAAAGCCCCTGCCAAAGGGGCTTTTTTCATCTTATCCTCCTGCATGCCAGCCTGTGTCCCGATCCTCCCTCCTATGCGGCAGTCAACCGTATGGATTGGATGAAATCGAATTTTCTAATTTTCTAAGCTGCCTATTCGGCAGTCAGCAAAAAGCCCCTGCCATATCGCGAAATATGACATTTCTAAGCTGCCTATACGGCAGTCAACTCATTTGATCAACTTAGCGCACAAGACCTCGATTTCTAAGCTGCCTATACGGCAGTCAACCAGGAAGTCCCTGCAATCTCTCGCATTCGAGCTTTCTAAGCTGCCTATGCGGCAGTCAACGCAAAGCTGATCGGCGTCCGTATGGCGCGGTGTTTCTAAGCTGCCTATGCGGCAGTCAACATCGAGGGGACGTAATACCTCATCATTGATCGTTTCTAAGCTGCCTATGCGGCAGTCAACGCGCTGGCTTACCTGAGCCAGAACCCAATGCATTTCTAAGCTGCCTATGCGGCAGTCAACACCCGTCTCAGACCATGCTGGCCGGGACGCTTTTTCTAAGCTGCCTATGCGGCAGTCAACGCACTCGGGCACAGGGCGACCTAAAGCCCGAATTTCTAAGCTGCCTATGCGGCAGTCAACCAGAGCAATGACGTCATCAAACGCGAGCGCAATTTCTAAGCTGCCTATGCGGCAGTCAACAAATCGAATTTTCTGCTGGCCGCGGAATAAAATTTCTAAGCTGCCTATGCGGCAGTCAACTACTTGTAAAGCGGCTCTAGGGGGCGGCTCTTTTTCTAAGCTGCCTATACGGCAGTCAACAAGAATTTAGTAACTCTGAAATCGCAGCGGTATTTCTAAGCTGCCTATACGGCAGTCAACCCTAACAGATTAGCACCAGCACCAATGAGAGCTTTCTAAGCTGCCTATACGGCAGTCAACACTGGCGCAGAAACGCCGCAGGGTAACCTTGCTTTCTAAGCTGCCTATACGGCAGTCAACGCTCAGTCCCCTAGAAGCCTAATCACCGTTCGTTTCTAAGCTGCCTATACGGCAGTCAACGTGGCTTATACCGGCCTCTATAGTCCGGGGAATTTCTAAGCTGCCTATACGGCAGTCAACTGCCTGGCAAGGCATCGCATCGATTTTCCTGAATTTCTAAGCTGCCTATACGGCAGTCAACTTCTGTTCCCGCTCTACGTTCTCTGAAGATCTTTTCTAAGCTGCCTATACGGCAGTCAACTATATATAGAGATATAAAAACGTCTGCGTACTTTTCTAAGCTGCCTATACGGCAGTCAACCTGGTGATTCTGCTCTTGGTGGTTTTTCTACTTTTCTAAGCTGCCTATACGGCAGTCAACTCGCAGGCAGAAGCCGGGCGCAGAATCGGAGCTTTCTAAGCTGCCTATACGGCAGTCAATGTCAATGCTCGCTGCACGGTTCGGATCATAGATTCCTAAGCTGCCTATACGGCAGTCAACTATTCTTTACTTACGGTGATGCTTGCGGAAATTTTCTAAGCTGCCTATACGGCAGTCAACCTTTTAAAAGAGCAACGTTGATAAATCCCCAGTTTCTAAGCTGCCTATACGGCAGTCAACATGTGGTAGCGCAAGAATTTACTCGGCAAACATTTCTAAGCTGCCTATACGGCAGTCAACGAATGTCTTGCTTTCCTTATTCCGTTTCTTCTTTTCTAAGCTGCCTATACGGCAGTCAACATAGATGGCTGCGAGAATAGGGGCCGCCACACTTTCTAAGCTGCCTATACGGCAGTCAACATAATCACATCACCAGCAAGCGTGGTGGGCTATTTCTAAGCTGCCTATACGGCAGTCAACGCGCCTGTGGTAGCTCTATCCGTATCGTAAATTTTCTAAGCTGCCTATACGGCAGTCAACTCAAGAACTGACAAGGTGACAGGAACTAGCAATTTCTAAGCTGCCTATACGGCAGTCAACGTGAATCCGGCAACAGGGGAAAAGTGGACTGTTTTCTAAGCTGCCTATACGGCAGTCAACTCAATCTGGCCTCTCGCTCTGCTGCCAGAAAATTTCTAAGCTGCCTATACGGCAGTCAACAGCCGCAGAGATGGAGCGCGATCCGGAAACGTTTTCTAAGCTGCCTATACGGCAGTCAACAGTGCAATCGCCTTTACGCTAAGTGGGATAATTTTCTAAGCTGCCTATACGGCAGTCAACGTGAGTTTCACCAAATGTGGGATAGCCCCATCTTTCTAAGCTGCCTATACGGCAGTCAACGTCGCATGATTAGCGGTAAGGGCAACGTCGCATTTCTAAGCTGCCTATACGGCAGTCAACACCGTATTTGCTTAAATACCGACTTCCCTGCATTTCTAAGCTGCCTATACGGCAGTCAACAGACAGGCATCAAAGTAGCCAGACGCGGCATGTTTCTAAGCTGCCTATACGGCAGTCAACCAATGCATCCATTGTTTTTGCTGCTGCATCCCTTTCTAAGCTGCCTATACGGCAGTCAACGGTCTCGCTGGCTATGTCAAAAACTTTTCGATGTTTCTAAGCTGCCTATACGGCAGTCAACATTATATGGCTGTCATGTATGGGGACGCTGTCTTTCTAAGCTGCCTATACGGCAGTCAACACAGGCATCAAAGTAGCCAGACGCGGCATGATTTTCTAAGCTGCCTATACGGCAGTCAACTTTCATCATTGGCGTTGTCTGTGACCGGCGGCTTTCTAAGCTGCCTATACGGCAGTCAACTTCGCCCATCAGAAGGCGACAGCCGCAGTGCTTTTCTAAGCTGCCTATACGGCAGTCAACTCCTGTCGGTGACTGTTCTTGTCACCTTGCTATTTCTAAGCTGCCTATACGGCAGTCAACGAAGGTAGGATGGCATTCACACCAGCAACGCATTTCTAAGCTGCCTATACGGCAGTCAACTGCAGAAGAAAGTGAAAGAGCTTCGGCGCCATCGAGAGAAAACCCATCTCCATCTATTTTACCCAAAGTTTCAACAGGGCGCAAGAAAAGCCGATAGAATCGGCTTTTCTCGCATTGGTCAAAAATTTTGGTCAAAATTCAGGGACAGAGGCACTATCGCTCAAGCCATAGGTGCTCAGTGTTCCGGACTGCTCTATCTGACAGGGTGTCTTCTTGATGAAGAGGGAAAAGGTCTGTGCGGTAGATAAGCTTTTCATCTGGATGAATGGCAGATCGTATGTCTCTTTTCTCCGGCCAAGCAGACCGAGAGCGTCCTCATAAGAGACGCCTTCGTGCCGCCGGACGTAGCGGCGCGCTTTTCTCTCCACGGATTCATCCGGCTGATATCGGCTGTAAATGCTATAGCCGATGATGCGGCGTTCCACTATTTTTCGGATCTTTGTCAGGTGTACATAGTCAGAAAGTCGTTCCAGCCCCTGGTCGAGGTGCAATCTTTCCAATTGTTCTGCCGAGGGAGCGAGGATACGGATCTTATTTCCCAGCTCTTTGTCCTGATACGCCGGGAAGGCCAGCGCGGTCTTCACCATCCCTTCTCTTCGTTGTTCTTCAGCCAGTGCCAGATGCAGCTGGGTGAATACCTTCGTCCAAAGAAAGGATAGCGAGACTTCACCATTTGGAATGAGGGTGATATCCTGATAGTAGTTCATATTATTCCTTTCCGCTTGCTCCAAACACACCGCCACGAACAAGGACTGCCATGACATAGTCTTTGTCCGTTTCGTTTTCAGGTGCCGTTCCGGTCGACCAGTTATCAAAGAGTGTATAGAAATCCACTTTCTCTTTCGGAGAGCGGAAGGCTTTCCCGAGTGTGGTCACAGCGCCGTATGGTTCTACCGCGATCGGGCCAAGGCCAGACACGCCATACTCCGGATACCATGTATCGATGGTACGCAGTGCATTTCCGATCTTCTGAGAGTGCATGGCCGCCATGCCATTGACCTGATACAGCACCTTGCTCTTTTTCCCGTTTCCTTTGTCAAGAATCAATTCTTCACTTGGGTATACTTCCTGTCCATGTCCCATCAAAACGCAGGCTTCGATCTCAAGGAGCAGATAGCTGATCCTGCCGCACAGTGCATCAGCGATCCTGGCAGAGAGCTGATCCAGATCAGGGCTATGCTTATCGAAGTTCTTCAGGCTGTAGTCATATCCGTCAAATGTCATGGTCTCCCCGGATGGCTTGACACGTACAATGACTTCGACTTTTTCTGCGCCCACGCGATTTCTCCAGAAGAATCGTCCACTGGCGATATTGGTGGCATAGCGATGTGCCAATTCCGAGAACCCGCTTTCCTCGATGTAGTCTTCGACCATTTTTGAAATGCCTCGGCCGTGTTCCTCTTCATTGCATACAGATGGATGCTGTACCCCAGACAGGACTTTCAGTGTAAAGCGAAGCTTTAATGTATCCTGATCCAGTTTCAAAGAGGCGCTGTCTACGGTCTGCAGATTGGCCTTTTCTACTTCTGCATTGAGCTTCATCGGATCATTCTTGACAGCTGCTTTTAAGCGATTGGAGATGGTCCCGCGCACCGACTTCTCGATCAGCGCGATCGGCTCTTCTTCTGTCTGTCTTTTTTCCCAGCTTGTACCATAGAGGAAACCATCGGATGGGACCAGTTTCTTCTCAAATGCTAGTACGCTTGCTAATGCAATTTTCTTGTTTGCCATGATTGTTCTCCTTTTTATTTTTCGTTTTTACAAATATACAGATCATTGCCTTCATCATATTCGTAGTGCCACATCAGGTCTTCGACGGAAGCGAATCGATATGGCATTTTGAATTCGCCCAATGTGATCACAGGCTCTGCAAAGCGATGCGAGACATTCGGATCTCTCTGCGCTTTCACCTTTCCCAAGCGGGTCAAGCCTTGGAAGCCGACAACAAGGGGGATGAGCCAGCCAGCTTCTTTTCGCTTCGAGGTCCAGGCGTGTACTTCATTTTCTTCATTGATCTCTGCTTCATGGTGGATCGTCAGAAAAGAGAGGAGTGTGTCCAATGTATCTCCCTCTTCATTTCCTGCTTCTTTTAGCAGTCTGCCTCTCTCGACCACCGCGAAGCCGGGCATCAGTCGATGGAGGATCTTCTTTTCTTCCTCCGGGTGTTCCTCGCTGATAAAGTATACAACGGGCGTTTTGAAGGAAAGTATATCGCCTCCTGCTATTTTGAGAGAGGGAAGTGTCTCTCCGACTGCCTGCAGCAGTTCCTCTTTGTTATCGGCAGAAAGGCCGCTGCATTTGACCAGCAGGGATACTTTGAGATGGATCCGAGGGTCTTCGATAAAGGGCGGACGTTCAAATGTATTTCCTCCCTTTTTTCTAAGCGGATTGGATGAGATGGCTATAGAGTAATGGTAATCTCCAGGGTTCTTATAGACCTGCAGGCGGCTTTCATGGCTGATCACGCCAAGGCTGATGAAACGGACTTCACGCAAGGATTCTGTCAGCCGCACTTTTCGCTCCAATGCATGCACGGCTCCCATCCACGCTGTCATGGCAGGAAATCCAATGGTACAGAGGCTGCTTAGTGCATTGGCATTTTGTATCTGTATCTCCGGCAGCAAAAGGTATGTCATGATTCGTATCTCACCTCATCTTTCAGTACGATCTCCATTTGGTCCTTAAAGTTGCGCCATTCCGCGTCTCCCAAGGAGACGGCTTCTTCTCCCAAGAGTTTTTCATAGGAGAAAACTACCCATCTGGCAAAAGCAGCTGCAATCTCACCTGTCCAGGAGGTCTCCAGGCGCTCTTCCATGCAAGCATCGTCCAGCCATATTTTCTGTGCTGTCGGAAGCTGGCTATAGGCTTCTTTTTCGCTCCATCCGATTTCTCCGGCCCGGATCTGATATGCAGTCAAAAGAACAGCGCTGATTATTTCATCCATCAGATCATGGATTGCCTGTCGGATTTCCATCGTGTTCCGATCTTGTTTCATGTAGGCATGCAAACGGTACAGTGTACTGCTTTGCTGTTTATACCAGATGGACTCTTTGAAGAAGTCCGATCTCGGCACCCTGACCTTCACCTCACGCAGAGATGGCGGCAGAGAAGAGAGCAGGTAGGCCTTCCCTCCGCACCGGGAATTCAATGCGCTGATATTCTGCGGCTTGGTCCCTCCAAAGCCTATCATGGTGAGTCCCGTGACTTCTTCGCAGGGCTTTCCGTAGTTCTCTGATTTCTTATTGCAGCAGTCTATTTTATGGCCATTGATCGCTCGGATCCTCTGATACATTTCCAGCGCAAGGCAGGAGGATGGCATGACCGACAGCAGATGATATTCTCCCTCCGCTATCGGGAAGTAGACCTGTCTAAGATGCGTATCTGTCGCTTCCGGTTCCTTTTGGCTGTCTTCCAGCATCTCTTGGACTTTCTTTTGCAGCTTTTCTATGGGAAGTGACAGCAGTTCCAGTTCTTTCTCAAGTTCCTTGTCTCGTGTAATGACTGCCTCCAGCACATTTTTATCGGGAGTCACTGGACTGAGCAGCAGACTGGCACTTCCAAGATACTGCGCCGGTGTCAGAATATCCAGACTGCAGGTGCTCCCTCCGGTCGTCACATAGCCTGCCACTTTTTTCGAATGGCTGCATACGGTGGTCTTGATGTCCGGATTCGTAAATTTTCCGACATGACTGGCCAGATGACATTCATTCATATGCATGACCATCGCGTCAAACCATTTGGCTGGTGTTTTCCCTTTTTTTGCCGCACTTTCTATGATGTATTCGTGCAGCGATGTCACTTCTTTCTTTTCTTTTGCCACGCTTATCCCTTCCTCTCCTCTTCCTTAAATAATCCCAGCTGATCCGAATACAGCCAGTGGGTATCCCCAGACGTTTTCGGCATGGTGATTTCTCCATACTTTCTTTCAGCCTGCTCGATCTGTTCCTCTTCTGACCGGGGATCTTCCATATCGATCATCTGCGAAAGCGACTTTTCATAGTTTCGATCCATCCACAATCGGTGTTCCATCTCTTCGGTCATTCCCTTATAGTCATCGATATGCAGGATGGCCTTTCGATCGACAAGGCTGCCGTGGTCATCAAGTTCACAGAATGTTTCTTCTCCATCAGTATATCTCACAGTGAGCTTTACGTCTTCTATCGCATTTTCACGGAAACGCCTGAATTCCATGGGAAGTCCAGTCAGCCACCAGTATTCATCGAGCCAGCCATGCATAGATTGTGGACCTACGTCTGAGCGGCTGTTGAAATCCATCATCGTCTGGTGTTCAAGATCGATGAGCCGGCTTTCCGGATGGAGCTCCTCCGGCTTCCAGATCCTCGGCGCGGCATCGATGCGGCTTGCCAGATCATTGACATCGATCAGCTGTCTCATGTCATGACTTTCCAGCTGGTACTTCCCGACTTCATAGCCGGGCCATTTGAAGGCTTTCTGCTCTCCTTTCAGTCCGCGAAGATTGTACTCCATGACAGCCACATTCGACGCTGCCTGATCCTTTGCAAGAGTGCGATGACGCATCACGCGTCCGGAAAGCTGGATGATCGAGCGATAGGAGGAGGGCTCGATCACCGCCCAGTCAAAGTCATGGTCTCTGCCGGTTTCTTCGACCGGCGTAGCCACGACGAGGAAAAGGATATTTCCCTCCCGGCTCTCATCGATATGACGGCGAATGACCGGGTCTGTCAGCTCCGCACTCTGTCCTTCTTCCCCCTTGCGGGACAATACGCTATCCAGATATTTTTCCTGTTCATGACGCAGGAGAAGGATCTGCCGGCTGTGGTAGGTCATCAGCCGCACCGCTACGTCCTGGCTCCATGTACATCGGAGCAGGTACTCTGAAAGCTCCACGCAGGGATTGATATTCGCCATACGTACCACGCCAAAGGATACACGCTTTCCTGTCTTTCGGTCGATGATATGATTTTGCTCGTGCATTTTTTCTGCAGCCTTCCGTATCTCCTCAAAGTAATGGAGTTCCAGAGGGGCATCCCCGTCCCGGGAGCTGCACTCGATCAGTTCACCCTTCCTTCGGACGATCTGTGTTTTCAGCTTCCGGCAGCGGCTGGCGACGAATTTCTGATGCAAAAGAGCAAAGTCTCCTTCCTTTCCCGCCTGCATGTCCTGTACGACAGCTTTATATTCGTCACACCAGAGTACGGCACAATGCTTCTTTGCTGCGAAGAAATCATTGTACACGGAAAGCCCTGCCTGATAGGCGTGATACATGCCCTCCGCTAGGTCAGGCGGAATCGTCGCGGAAGAAAGCCCTACATTCCGTCCCAGCATACCGGCAAGGTGTACCAGTCTGGCGATCGCATAGAGATCCTTTGTCGTAAAGTCATCGATCTCATCGATGACCAGGTCAGATGACATGAGCCGCAGAAAGGGGAGCATGTACCGCCCGCCTTTGATGGTCTGGACGGCTCCCATCATGTGATCGATAGTCGCTGCCAGAATAGGCTTCAGCAGCAATGCCTTGTTTTTATCCGCGCGCCGGTTCGTATCCCCCAGAAAGAGATCCATGAACTGCATCTCTCCGCCATCGAAGGTATCCAGATATTCTACATTTTCCTCCATCCATGGCTCCGCCGACTCTGCGCCGCAATCGCTTTCTTCCTGCGATTTTTCATGGAGCGCCCGAACGGCATCTGATCCAATGAGCACAGCCAGCTCGCTCCCATCCATGCCCAGCTGCCTACGGTAAGAGTCTCCCGTCTGCAGTGTCAGGGAACGAAGCCCCAGTGCCAAGATATAGCGAAGAGATTTCCGATCCGGAGAAATGGCATTCATGATTTTCGCATTCGCTATCGTTTTCCCGCACCCGGTACTTGCCATGTTGACAATGAACCAGGATGCATCTTCGGCCTGTTCCTTTCTGAATGCATGGATCTTAGCTGCCGCTTTTTCCTGCCATGCATACGCGCCCGTTCCCTGCTTCTTGAGTCCGCGTACATCATAGGCTCTTTCCATCTTCTCTGCGAAAAAAGGAAGCCTGTGTGCCGCCCTGAGCGACTGATCGCACACCTTCAGCAGGTGCTCTTCCAGATACTGCCTGCATGCACCGCGTCCATCGATATTCGCCCACAGGCGAGTCACTTTCCAGACCGATCTCGCAGACGGCTCCTTTTCCAGCGAAGACGCATAATGATCTCCGATCATCAGGCAGAGTCTGGCGTACGCAAGGATCAGGCGAAAGGCCGGCCTTTCACAAAGTGTCTGCCCAGCCATCGCCACGGACGGCAATGACCCATAGGCCTCCTGCAGACGGCTCACCCATTTGCGCACCGCTTTCTTCCACGCAGGAGATTTCTCCCAGAGAAGTCCTTCCGAAAAGCAGAAACATTTCGCCCGGAGAGCGGCAGATATCTCCTCCGTCCTTTGATTTTGATACCCCCAGTCCGCTGTCAGATGCGACCATATACTTTGGAAAGACGCCCTGCACACATTTTCATATCCTGCTCTGGCATCGCCTTTTTTATCTGCCATCCTGTGATGTGACAGGATGAGCCATGCAATGACAGAGGCCAGCGGCGGCAGCCTTCCCAGATGACATTGTCTTTCTTCTGTCAGATCCTCTCCGACCTTTTCCAGAAGCTCCGCTTCATCAAGCGTTCCGGAGATGAGAGCCTGCATCCATTTTTCATCCGTCTCTTCTGCGCCAGTGACTACTACCAGCGCCTCCAGCAGCTTGCAGGAGATCCACTCGTGCCGAAATGGATCCATCCGATTTTTCCCGCCATGCCTTCTTAACTTATCCTGAAAATAGTCATTTGTCTTTCCCCAGTCATGGAAAAGCGCAGCCACAGCTGCCAAAGCCTTAATGAGAGGCAGGTACTGCCACTGATTCTCCCATTCAAAGTGAGATACATTTTTCTGCGTCCAATTGACAGGCACCAATCCCTCTGCATTGAACTTATTCCGATTTCCCACGATCCATAGAAGGTCGCTCCGCGAGCGCGATCGGATCCATCGGCAGGATACAGCCATGCTCTTCGTCGCATTCCTCCGCAGTGCCGTTTTGGCAGCGAGAAGTCCGGCCTCCGTGATCACCGTCTGCCAGGTATCATCCCCGATGCGATCGGCAAACGAGTCCAGGATCTTCCGTACGGTAAGGACCGCCTTCTTCTCGCTTTGACTGATAAAGATGACCATCATGCGGCATCACCTTCTCTCTCCGAAATGCTGACTGACGCTTTTGACTTCACCAAACATGAAATCAAGCACTTGATGCTCCGTGAATTTTTGCAGCAACTGCTGACGAAACTGCTGCTCCGTATCATTTTGCGAAGAGCAGATAAATGACCATGGGAGAACCACAGCATCCTTGATCAGATCTGCCACATCAAAGACCAGCGCTCCCCGCCTCGTCTTTCCGTGCATCACAGCAAAGCCATGTGGAATGCCAAGCACCCACAATGTCACAGCAGATAGACCATACGCCAGATAGTTTCCATGATTCAGGAAAGCATTCGCCTGATCTTCTCCCGAGTGATCTCTTGTAAATCCGGAAAGACCCACGGCATGTGTCGCATACTTGTAAAGCTCTTTCGTGAAACGCGCCTCGCTGCTTAAAAGCTCCGTCACGCTTTGCGCCTGCTCGATCATGCGTCGATATTCCTGGATCGCCATTTCGATTTCCATATCATCCACATAGAAACCCGCATCCTGCAGATCCTCATCCTTTTCCCAAACTCTTTCAATAAAAGCGCAGCGCTTTCTTTGAAATTCTTTGGCAGCAGACAGCCGTTTCTTCTCATCAAACCAGAAAGACAGCCATCCTTGCACATATTCCGTCGGGCGATATTCATTTTGTGGATTCAGCCACTCGATCTCTGTCCCGGCCAAGAGCGGCGTCGCACCGCCACCGCAAAATCCAACAAGTACCCCCGCCCCGGAGAGCAGGCGCATCGCCGCCTGCGTAATGGAGGTACCATTTCCCAAAAGGATCACGGTCGTATTCGCGATCGGGATATTCCAATACGCATTTCCTTTCTCTGTCTCCGTCAAATAGAGGACTCGTCCATCCTTCTGCATCACACGGCATTTCGAAAGATAATAAATATTGGCCCGCTTCGAATGAAGAATGGCCTTGTATTCAGACTTTTCCATCGTGTTTTTCATAGGACCCCCTGTACGTCTGCTAATGAAACCTAGGGAAATGCTGATCATTTTCTTTTATTTTATCAGACAAGAAAAACAAAATATAACTACATGAGCAAAAATGATATAAAGTTATTCTATAACCAAGAATAGATCACATCCCATATGTACCCTCTGCGGATCAGCTTTTCTTCCTGCCAAACTGCTTTTCTTTAGTATAGCATAGGTATTGTGACAAAAAACGACCCAAGAGAGGCCGATCGCTCATTTTTCGCAAGAGCCTCTCTTGCCTTTTACGCACCTTCTTATCCTAGGAGTGACTGGGAAACCTTATCCCAGCTGTCTTTCATACCATAGTCACCCTATCCGCCCCTTCAGGGCACCTTCCCCTAGAGGGAAAGGCTGCGATACGGGAATACCATCTTCTAAACAGGCGGCGATACCGCCAGTCGATGAGACCATCCGCCCTCGCGTATCGTCATCCTGAGCGGACGAAAACGCTCTATGTGTGAAAAGCCCCAGCCAG
>OGPM01002338.1_pt1 | contig 13557 bp, 9 predicted proteins | sample 1552961 | NCBI WGS metagenome assembly OGPM01 (sample SAMEA2580304, study PRJEB22360) | human gut metagenome | biome: human gut; feature: human-associated habitat; material: faeces | place: Denmark | collected 2008/2010
AACCTGCGAATATGCCCGTAAATCAAGCATTTTTCAAGACAATCAACTAATTTAATTTAAACCTACTTTTTTTAATTAATATGAAGTATCACTAATTTGTCTCAGCGTCATTTTCCGGTTGTTCATCCTCTGTAGATTCTTTTTCAGTCAATGTAAGCTGCACTGTCACTGGTTTTGTCAATGTCACTCCATCTGGAAGATCTACTTCTACCGGTATGTCATAAGTACCTTCCTTCGTGTAATTCTGTAGGTTTACCGATACTGCATTACTGATATCCAGACTATCCAGCGTATCTTTCTCTCCCTGAAATACAAGTGTCACCTCAGCATCTGGCTCATAACTTACCTGAAGATTTTTTGCCAGATAATTCTGTTTGATGGATGCAACCATAAACTCAATTGTACGATTTCCCAACTGTTCGATCATTGCAGTTGCGGTAACCTTTCCCGAAGCACCTTCAATAAGTTCTACACCTTCCGGCAGATAATCTGTAATGTCGAATGCTTTCTCTATCTTTTCTGTTGCCCCATCAATAGACAATTCAGATGCTGGAATATTGATACTTTCAATCTGGGATAAAGCCTCTTCTTTTCCGCAGACCTGCACGCTCGCTGGTTCGCTCGAACAACCCAGATATTCATATCCATCTGCCGGTGTTCCAGATGCTTCAAATTTCAACGGAACCGTCTTGATCCTCATCACTGTCACATCTACAGTGATTCCATCTTCTCCAAGATTATTACTTAGCTGTCCCTGATTGATCACATTTCCAGATGCATCATATAAAACAAGTTCTGCTGTAAGTTCTTCATCTTTCGAAATTCCATCTACATTAATCTTCGCTACAGCCTTATCAATTGATTTTACTGTGGATTCTGCTCCTGTAATCGTTATTTTTTCCGGATTAACTTTCATCTCTCCAATCTGATAACCGTCACGCTGCGTTCCGGTTGTGCTAACAGTCAATGTAAATACATTCTTACCTGTCGGTTCTGTCTTAATCTGTATGTTTCTCGGAACAGACTCTGCCGACTGATAAGATCCACTATACTTTGGAATTGATACTGAAATTGGTATCAACCCTGTCTTGGAATCCATTTCTTTAATATCCGCAGTAGCCACAATATCATCTGACTTAATCTGTTGAATCACTGAACGTTTTGCATAAACAACTACGTTTACATTCTGATCATCTAAAACCGTATAAACTTCCCCACCCTGTGCAATCACATCATCGTTCGCTATCGTAACTTTGATGTTTGTATAGGTTGATTTCGTAACCGGATTAGCAACATTCGCAACAATCAGCCAAAGAAATGCTGCAAAAACAAATGCAATAATCTTAAGCGGAAGATTCGTTGTCAATTTGTATTTTTTCATGATCTGTGCCATCCTTTCCGTATAGAAAACTTGTTCTTTGTCTCTGTCTTTCTATACTGAATCTGGCTTAACTGACTCCGAAGTTCTTCTGCGTTAATAGCTCGAAGCAATCGTCCTCCGGAAGCCACAGAAACAAGTCCCGTTTCTTCTGAAACAACAATCACAAGGGCATCACAAACCTCGCTCATTCCCAATGCAGCACGATGCCTTGTTCCCAGATCTTTACTGATTGTCATGTTATCCGAAAGTGGCAGATAGCATGTTGCTGATGTAATTCTGTCCCCTCTGATAATAACCGCGCCGTCATGAAGTGGTGTGTTATGTTCAAAAATATTGATCAGCACCTGAGAAGACACTTTACAATCAAGCTCTATACCTGTCATTTCATACTCTGTTAACTGAATCACCTGTTCTACTACGATCAATGCTCCTGTACATACACTTCCCATAGCATAACAAGCTCTTACAATACTATCCAGTGTTTCATCTGAAAACCTTTGATTTTCTTTATTTTTATCAAACGGATTAATGTTACTAAATAAATTCTTCTCTCCCAGCTTCTCCAGTGCCCGTCTAAGTTCGGGTTGAAAAACAACAATTGCTGCTATCGCTAATACATTAATTGACTCTTTTGCCAGATACAGGATCGTATTCATTTGAAAAAGCCATGCCAGAAGAATAAAGCCTCCCAACATCAGCATTCCTCGCAGAAGCATCCAGGCTTTTGTGTTCTTGATCCAGAGCATGATTTCATAGACAATAATCGTCACAATCAGAATCTCTATGATATCTTTTATCTGTATATGTGGAAAATACATTCCATTTGAATAATTTCTTATAAAATTCTGAATCCACTCTATCATCTCAAGTCTCACCACCTTATGTAATCATTCGTTGTCATCCACTTTTGAGTCTTTTTTCTACTGATTACTCGTTTTTCTCATTATTCTGATCCAAACCTAATTCCTTACTCAGACTTCTTGTTAAAAGAATGTCTTCCGTCATCTTTGAATCATTAAAAATTGCTGTCTGTGTAAAATCAGGCTCCTTTTTCAATTGTTCTGCTCGGTTTCCGATCTCTTTCTTTTCAATCTTTTTCAAATCAGATACCTCTGATGCAGCAACATTGCTTTCTCTCTCTGAGATATCCAGCATCTCCGATTCCTGTTCCTGATGTTCTGTAATATGTTTCACTTGCTTCTCAGGCATCTGAACTCCTACTTTCGGAACTGCCTTTACATAATAATAGTATTCGTCATCTTCAAACTGAACATTCTCTGTTCTTGAATAATCCACAGAGAAAAAAATAACTTCAAGGAACAATCCTATTACAACACCAAGAATTCCACTGAAAATCATCATCGTATAAGACATATGAAGTCCAAGAGAAATATTTCCCGATGCACCTACGATCACACAAACTGCTGCTCCTGTTGCTGATGCAATCTTCCAGGAATGATCGACTGCCCGATTTTTAATACCGTTCACTACCAGTATTCCAATCACTACTGCAAACAGCATAACCCACATCTCTTGATAGCCTACAAACTGTTTTGTAAAATTGGTTAAAGTGCTGATCATTGTTGTTCCATCTGTACCTTTCAATGCTGTTGCAGAAGCTTTGATCAGGTAAAGTAGATAATAAACAAGAATTCCGCAGGATGCAGGGACAATCCATACTGTAGTACCTAACAGCCCAAATATAACCGGAATCACCAGTGGTATTTTCATGCCGAAAGCTACTACCGTCAGCAGAATCAGCCAGCTCTTCTCCGGGGTAAATCGAAAGTAGAAAATATACATTAACAAAAACAGTATCACCGTAACTCCGGCTATTGGCATAGATAATGTATATAAATGAGCCACTATTAACACGGTTGCTGCTGCCGTCATAACTGCCAGAGGGAGAAATGTACAGACTACTGCTAAGCCAACAGTACAAAGAACAGATGATGCCATCTTCATAAATCCAATATTAGAATTGATCAGGTTAAACACCAAAAGTGCAAGCAAAAACTGTGCTCCCTTTCGAACCAAGAGAGAGTGAGAAACATAAATCTGCTTAAATCTTTCTCTAAGAACCAGTAAATTGTTCATTGTTCATTCTTCTCCTTTTTACACATCTTCTCTAAACGGGACAAATTACGATAATAACGTTTTACATTCTGTTTGGCAACTGCATGTTTTCTCTTATAAAAACTATTTGCGCAAACCCCATATATAACTAAAAGAACTATATAGCCTGCAATTGCTGCAATCAAGAGAACGAATAGTTTGAAAATTGTCAGATCAGCAGATAAACTATCACTTGAATAAATGCAGAAACTAACGAACAAAATTGCATAACCTATTGTTACCCAGATCAATGTAATCCATGTCTTAAGACTTGCATAATCTTTTCTGTAATAATCGGCAATTTTAAAATCATCTTTGTGATTTTTCTCATATATCGACATTTTTGTCATTAAACGAATCCTGTCTTTATCTAACATATCCGACATTCACCTTTCCAGATTTCTCTCCTAAGTATACCATATGTTCAGATGCCTTGTCCAATGCTTAGAGTCAAAAAGTAGACATTTTCAACACCTGCTTTTTTCAGGATTCCTGCAGCACGTTCTATTGTACTTCCGGTTGTGTAAATATCATCAATCAGAAGAATGTTCTGGCGTGGATTCCACGATTTTGAAACCGCAAATGCCCCCTTCAGATTTCTATGTCTCTGCTCCCCGTTCATTTCCTTTAAAGGTCGGGTTTTCTTAATCCGATATAAAACATCTTTTTCCATAGGAATTCCCATGCATTCTGATAACTGCTTTGCTAAAAGTTCTGCCTGATTATATCCTCGTTTTCTCATTTTCGATCTATGTAATGGAATTGGAATAATTGCCTGGATCCCCCATCTTCGAATCTGAAATTCAAACTCATCTGCCAGCTCTTTCCCAAAGATTTCCGCATAATATCGCTTGTTGTGATATTTCAACCGATATACTGAATTTGAAACCGGCGGAATGTGAACCCAGAGGCTACGTCCTTGTTCATAATTACTTTTTCTTCTTTCACAATCCCTGCAATACTCTTTCGTTTCATCCTCCAATGGCTTTCCACAATGGATACATTTTATTTTTCCCACCTTAACAACCTGTTTTCTACAGTCATCGCAAATACCTTTTGAGCTGATTCCCTGACAAAACGGGCATCTTTTTGGATACATTTTTTCTAAAATTCCTTGATTCGCTCGTCTAAGCTTGTAAATCTTCCCTGTTCGCTTTTGTTTTCGATCATTTCCTGAAATGTTAGTTCACTCCCTACTATTGTTAAACATTTTTTTGCCCGCGTCACTGCTGTATAAAGCAGATTCCTGTTATATAGTAACTTTGGTCCTGGAAGAAGTGGGATAATGACCGCCGGATACTCGCTTCCCTGAGATTTATGAACCGTAATCGCATAGGCAAGTTCTAACTCATCTGTCATATCGTATCCATATTTTACCTTTCTCCCCTCATCATATTCCACGATAACAGTTTCTGTATATTCATTGATTTCATCAATAACTCCCATATCACCGTTAAAAACTCCAATCCCTTTGTCAACTGTTAATCCAAATCTGGTAGAAACTTCCCACTCTAATTGATAATTATTTTTAATCTGCATTACTTTGTCACCTTCACGGAACAATCTACCATTAATTTCTTTCTCCGTTTTTTGAGAATCTGAAGGATTCAGATATTGCTGTAGAATCACATTCAATCGTTCTACACCCAGCAATCCCTTACGTGTTGGTGTCATTACCTGGATTTCATTTGGGTCGGCCTGCACATATCTGGGTAATTTCTTCTGTATTAAAGTAATAACGACGCTAATGATCGTATTCGCATCCTGGCGTTTTAAGAAGAAGAAATCCCGGCTTTTATTATCAATTGTAACCGGTTCTCCTGCATTGATCTTATGAGCATTTACTACAATATCACTCTCTCCTGCCTGACGAAAAATCTTTGTAAGCGTCACTACGTGAAATTTTTCTGAGCGTATGATATCTTTTAACACACTTCCAGGTCCCACAGACGGAAGCTGATCCACATCTCCCACAAGAATAAGTCTTGTTCCCGGAATAACTGCTGATAAAAGCGCATGCATCAGATTCAGATCAACCATGGACATCTCATCTATAATGATAACATCTGTCTCAAGTGGATTCTCTCTGTTTCTCAAAAATCCACCTACACTGTTCTCTTCCTCAGGATTTCCACTTACTTCAAGTAGTCTGTGAATCGTCTGGGCTTCATATCCTGTAGCCTCTGTCATTCGCTTTGCCGCGCGTCCTGTTGGCGCTGCAAGAAGGATACTCATTCCTTCGCTTTCAAAAAATTGAATCATCGTATTGATCGTTGTCGTCTTACCTGTACCCGGTCCTCCTGTTAATATGAGCAAACCATGTTTAATAGCTTCTATAACAGCTCTGTGCTGCATTGGATCCAATTCTATCTTTTCTTTCTGTTCTACTCTTTTCAGACGTTTCTCCATCATGTCTTCCGGCATCTGACAGTCAATATCAAGATCATTAAGCATTTTCGCAGTATTCAATTCCAAGTAATAATAATGTGCTGGATAAATGCGAATTTCCTCATCCACTTCTTTCATAACTGTTTTCCGCTCTATACACAGATCCATGATGTACTTCTCAATATCTTCAAGATCAACTCCTAAAAGTGCATTTGCCCTTCGAAGCAATATATTCTGTGGTAAATACACATGCCCCTCACCTACTGCCTGTTGCAATGTATAAAATAAACCACTTCGTATACGATAGTCTGAATCTGTATGTATGCCAATCTTGGATGCAATTTCATCCGCAGTCTTAAATCCGATTCCTTCAATATTATCTGCAAGCTGATACGGATTTTCTTCTAGCACTTTATACACTTTCATTCCGTAATACTGATAAATCTTGGCTGCCAGCTTTGTTGAAATACCGTATTTCTGCAGATAAATCATGGCTTTTCGCATATCTTTCTTTTCTTCAAGCTGAGATGCAATCTCCTGTGCCTTTCTCTCACTGATTCCTTTGATCTCCGCAAGTCTTTCCGGCTCTTCTTCAATAATGCGGAAAGTATCCTCTTTAAACTTTTTCACGATTCGGCCAGCCAGTGCCGCACCCACACCTTTCACTGCTCCGGAGCCAAGATATCGTTCAATAGAAACAATATCCTCCGGCTCTTTTACTTTATAATGAGAAATCTTCAACTGCTTACCGTAAACATTATGATTCACATATTCTCCTTGAATTTCAAGAAGTTCTCCTTCATTAATATAGTTCAGACTTCCCACGCATGTCACTTCACCATCATCATGTTCAATATGGAATACTGTATACCCATTATCAGAATTTCTATATACAATATGACTCACATACCCTGTAACTGTTTCCACACTTTTTCCTCTCTCTTCTTGTATCTTTTCCTATTTATATGCAGAAAAAGGGTGTGTTCCTATTATACACACCCCTTGTAATTGAATCTTCTTCTCTAAGAACCTGACACTTCAAATTCTTTTTCAGAATTCTTTCTCTTAAAACTCTTTTCTTCCACTCATAAATTCCACAAACTGTCCGGTACCAATTGCAACGACTTTCATCGGATCCTCCGCTGTCATCGTATTAATTCCTGTTCTCTCTTCGATCAATTCTTCCAATCCGCGAAGAAGTGCTCCTCCTCCGGTAAGAACAATTCCACGATCAAGGATATCTGCCGACAACTCTGGCGGAGTCTGCTCAAGTACTCCGATTACAGCTTCTACAATCTGTCCTGTAGATTCTCTCAAAGCTTCTTCTGTCTCAGATGAAGTCACCGTAACTGTCTTCGGAAGCCCCGTTACCAGATTACGCCCTCTGACTTCCATCTTCTCTTCTTCTACAAGTGGATAAGTCGTTCCAATTTTAATCTTGATATCTTCTGCCGTTCTTTCTCCAATCAGAAGATTGTGTTTCTTTCTCATATAGCGTACGATTGCTTCATCGAAATCATCACCCGCTATCTTAATTGATGTATTCACAACTGTTCCACCCAACGAAATAACTGCAATATCTGCTGTACCGCCACCGATATCAACAATCATATTTCCACAAGGCTTTGAAATATCTATCCCTGCTCCTATTGCTGCTGCCACAGGTTCTTCAATCAGATGAACTTCTCTTGCTCCGGCTGCAAATGTAGCCTCTTCCACTGCTTTTTTTTCTACTTCTGTAACACCACTTGGTACACAGATACTGATTCTCGGCTTCTTAAATGTACGTTTTCCCAGAGCTTTCTGAACAAAATACTTAATCATCTTCTCCGTCACGGTATAATCAGAGATTACTCCTTGTCTGAGTGGTCTTACCGCAATAATATTTCCCGGTGTTCTTCCAAGCATCAGACGCGCTTCTTCACCAATTGCCTTGATCACATTCGTATCACGATCAAATGCGACAACTGATGGTTCTTTCAGAACAACCCCTTTTCCTTTCACATATACCAGTACACTGGCTGTCCCCAAATCTATTCCAAGATCTACTGACATCATAATTTCTATATCTCCCTTCTAAAACGCTCTTTTACTGTTCTCAGCAATCTACTACAAATAAACAACTTTGTCTGTTACTGATTCCAGCATTCTCTTTCCTCAATCAAGTGTCTTTTGTCCCTTGAAGGGGTTTATCGTTACTGTTTTTTACTATTACTGTTGTCAATATTATGTAGCCAAAACAGTAATGTTTTATCATCCGCATACTTTAGTATAATAGACTTCGCTTAAAATAGAAAGGCATTTTTTGCATATATTTTACGACTTTTTTCGACTTTTTTTCGTCTTTATTTCTCCAATATAGACGCAATATATTTCCCTGTATAAGAATCTGGATTCTTTGCGACCTCTTCCGGAGTACCACTTGCCACAACAGTTCCTCCGCGGTCTCCTCCTTCTGGTCCAATGTCAATAATATAGTCTGCCGTCTTAATCACATCCAGATTATGTTCGATTACAATTACTGTATTTCCATCCCCGGAAAGTCTGCGGAGTATCTCTGTTAATTTATGCACATCTGCAAAATGAAGTCCTGTCGTAGGTTCATCCAGAATATATACCGTTTTTCCGGTACTGCGTTTGCTAAGTTCTGTCGCAAGTTTAATTCTCTGTGCCTCGCCACCTGAAAGCTCTGTAGAAGGCTGTCCCAAACGAATATACGACAATCCGACATCTCTCAACGTCTCCATCTTTCTTCGAATGCTTGGCACGTTTTCGAAGAAATCTACCGCTTCTTCCACTGTCATATTCAATACATCATAAATATTTTTCCCTTTATAGCGCACTTCCAGCGTCTCACGATTGTAACGCTTTCCACCACAGACCTCACATGGAACATAAACATCTGGAAGAAAATGCATCTCGATTCCGTCTCCTGCACATGCTTCGCAACGTCCCCCTTTAACATTAAAGCTAAACCGTCCTTTCTTGTATCCACGTGCTTTTGCATCCGGCGTTCCTGCAAACAAATCTCGGATCAAATCAAACACGCCTGTATAAGTGGCAGGATTTGACCGTGGCGTCCTTCCGATTGGTGACTGGTCGATATTAATCACTTTGTCAACCTGCTCTAGCCCTTCTATTCTCTTATGTTTTCCAGGGATTGTTCTTGCCCGGTTCAAGTCTCTTGCAAGTCTTTTATATAAAATCTGATTCACAAGAGAACTTTTCCCCGATCCAGACACTCCCGTTACACAAGTCATAACTCCCAAAGGGAATTTTACATCAATGTTCTTGAGATTATTCTCTTGTGCACCGACTACTTTCAGATAACCTGTCGGCTTCTTTCTTTCTGTCGGAACCGGAATCTTGATTTTTCCACTCAAATACGCTCCTGTGACAGAATTTGGATTTTTCATAATTTCCTGTGCATTTCCCACAGCAACAACCTGACCGCCATGTTCTCCTGCCCCCGGACCGATATCTACTATATAATCCGCTGCCAGCATCGTATCTTCATCATGTTCTACTACAATCAATGAATTTCCAAGATCACGCAAATGTTTCAGCGTCGCAAGAAGTTTATCATTATCTCTTTGATGAAGTCCGATACTCGGCTCATCCAGAATATATGCAACTCCGACCAGACCTGATCCAATCTGTGTTGCAAGTCGAATCCTCTGTGCTTCTCCACCGGAAAGTGTTCCTGTCGCACGCGCAAGCGTCAGATAATCCAGACCGACATCCATCAAAAACCTGATTCTTGCTTTGATCTCTTTCAGAATCTGATTACCAATCAACTGCTGTGTCTCTGTCAATTGAAGTTCATCTAAAAATTTCTGAAGACGTTCTATAGAAAGTGTTGTCACTTCTGAAATATTCTTATCTCCAACTGTTACAGCTAAAGCCCCCGGCTTCAAGCGCTGTCCTTTACAGGCTGAACATGGTGTAATATTCATAAATGTCTCATATTCTGCTTTCATCGTCTGAGAACCTGTCTCACGGTAACGACGTTCCACATTCTTGATCAATCCTTCAAATGCAACCGGATAAATCCCTTCGCCTCTCTGACCTTTATAATAAACCTTCACTTCTTTTCCATCTGTTCCATAAATCAAAATATCATGGATTTTTTTCGGATAGTCCTCAAAAGGGGTGTCCAGATCAAAATGATATTCTTTACAAAGTGCATCCAGAATTGCACGTGTGAAGCTGCTCTTGTCTGTACAGGACTGCCATCCTAAAACTGCAATCGCACCTTGATTAATAGACAACGACGGATCCGGAATCATCAGTTCTTCTGAAAATTCCATTTTGTATCCAAGTCCAAAACATTCCGGGCAAGCACCAAATGGATTGTTAAAAGAAAAACTGCGTGGTTCAATCTCATCAATACTGATTTCGCAGACAGGACATGAAAAGCTCTGGCTGAAATTCAGAGATTCTCCATCGATCACGTCAACAACAAGCAGACCTTCTGCGAGCTCAAGTACATTTTCGACAGAATCTGTCAGTCGTTTTTCAATTCCAGGTTTTATCACAAGACGATCCACAATAATTTCAATATTATGCTTGATATTCTTATCTAATGTAATTTCTTCTGAAAGCTCATACATATTGCCATCCACACGAACACGAACATATCCACTCTTTTTTGCACGTTCGAAAAGCTTTGCATGTGTTCCTTTTCTTCCACGTACAACAGGTGCCAAAAGCTGTATCTTCGTTCTCTCCGGAAGCGCCATAATCTGATCCACCATCTGATCTACCGACTGTTTTGCAATCTCACGACCACATTTCGGGCAATGCGGAATTCCAACTCTCGCATATAATAATCGAAAATAATCATAAATCTCCGTAACAGTTCCAACTGTGGAACGTGGATTGTGGTTCGTTGATTTCTGATCGATAGAAATTGCAGGTGAAAGCCCTTCGATACTTTCTACATCCGGTTTCTCCATCTGACCAAGAAACTGTCTTGCATAGGAAGACAGAGATTCCATATAACGTCTCTGTCCTTCTGCATAAATTGTATCAAATGCAAGGGAAGATTTTCCAGAACCGCTAAGTCCCGTCAAAACAACCAGTTCATTTCTTGGGATATCTACATCTATATTCTTCAGGTTATTCTCATTCGCGCCTCGTATCTTAATGTACTGTCTAGCGTCCATTTTCTTACCCATTTTGTAATCTCCTATTCCATATCATTGAGCATCTTTTTTAATTCAACAAGCTTATCACGAAGCTCTGCCGCTGCCTCAAAGTTCAATTCCGCTGCTGCCTTCTTCATCTGTTTCGTCAGATCCGCGATCAGTTTCTCCAGTTCTTTCTGGCTCATGGACTCCGGATCTTTTTCAAGCCGCATCTCTTCTGCCGCAACCTTTTTAGAGATACTGATCAGATCACGCACTGACTTCTGAATCGTCTTCGGCGTGATTCCATGCTCTTCATTGTATCTCATCTGAATCTCACGACGACGCTGTGTCTCATCGATCGCCAGCTGCATTGATTCTGTAATCTTATCTGCATACATGATTACATGTCCTTCTGCATTACGCGCTGCACGACCGATTGTCTGAATCAGCGAAGTCTCTGAACGAAGGAATCCTTCTTTATCTGCATCAAGGATTGCAACAAGAGTGATTTCCGGAATATCAAGTCCTTCTCTCAAGAGGTTGATCCCAACCAACACATCAAACACATCCAGACGCATATCTCGGATGATCTCCGTACGTTCAAGCGTATCAATATCCGAATGAAGATATTTTACACGGATTCCTACTTCACGCATATAATCTGTCAAATCTTCTGCCATGCGCTTTGTCAGCGTTGTGACAAGGACTTTATTCTTCTTACTGATCTCTTTGTTCACTTCACCGATCAGATCATCAATCTGTCCTTCTACCGGTCGCACTTCAACTTCCGGATCAAGAAGTCCTGTCGGGCGGATTACCTGTTCTGCACGAAGAAGCTCATGATCCTTCTCATACTCTCCCGGTGTTGCAGATACAAACATCACCTGATTAATCTTACTTTCAAACTCATCAAAATTAAGCGGTCGGTTGTCCTTCGCAGATGGCAGGCGGAATCCATAATCTACCAATGTCTGCTTTCTCGACTGGTCTCCGTGATACATTCCACCAATCTGCGGGATTGTCTTATGTGACTCATCAATCATCATAATAAAATCATCCGGGAAATAATCGATCAATGTATACGGAGCCTGTCCCGGTCGAAGCCCTGCCAAATGTCTGGAATAATTCTCAATTCCGGAACAAAATCCAGTCTCCTTAAGCATCTCAATATCAAAATTCGTTCGCTCCGCAATACGCTGTGCTTCTAGAAGTTTGTCATTTCTCTTAAACTCTTTGACACGTTCTTCCAGTTCTTCCTCGATATCTGCCACCGCACGCTTGATATTCTCACGGTCAACCACATAATGAGATGCCGGAAAGATTGCTACATGCTTCAGTTCGTCCTTCACTTCTCCTGTCAAAATATCAATCTCTGAGATCCTGTCTATCTCGTCTCCAAAGAATTCCACACGAATCGCTGTGTCACTCTCATAAGCAGGAATAATTTCCAAAACATCTCCACGCACACGAAATGTACCACGGTGGAAATCCATATCATTACGATCATACTGGATCTCAATCAGCTTTGCCATTACTTCATCACGATCTTTGATCATACCAGGACGCAAAGAAACTACCATGTTCTGGTAATCTACCGGGTTACCCAGTCCATAAATACAAGACACACTGGCAACAATGATCACATCTCGCCTCTCCATCAGTGACATAGTTGCGGAAAGTCGAAGCTTATCGATCTCATCATTGATGGATGAATCCTTAGCAATGTATGTGTCCGAAGATGGAACATATGCTTCCGGCTGATAATAGTCGTAGTAGGAGACAAAATATTCCACTGCATTATTTGGAAAGAACTCTTTAAATTCCCCATACAGCTGCGCAGCCAGCGTCTTATTATGTGCAATAATCAATGTCGGCTTGTTCATCTGTTGAATGACATTCGCCATGGTAAATGTCTTACCAGATCCGGTGACGCCAAGCAATGTCTGACACTGATTGCCTTCTTTAAAACCTTCGACTAGTTCTTTGATTGCCTGTGGCTGGTCTCCTGTTGGTTTATATTCTGATACTAATTCAAAATGATCCATATGATTTCTCCTGAATAATCTTCCTAAATTTACATAATTACTAACTTTGGTTAAAAAGTTTATCAAATAATATTCCATTTCTTTTTTTCGAATCTTGTATCAATTTATTATAGGGAATAATTTCTAAATACGCTTTATAAGAATCAATATACTTATAAAAACCCATATTATCTGGAGTTACTTTCAAGTCCTCTAGTTTAGCCAGCTTCTTTATACTTAAATCTACATCACATATAATATAACAAAAAAATCGAATATTTTCTGTTCCATTCAGAAATTCACCATCTTTCGTCTTCACTTTTCCCTCTACTATATCATCCATATATTCTTTAATTTGCCTAATTGGATTTTCAGCACCATTATAGTGTTCTCTGCCCGGTCGTTTAAACTCAATTATCGTTATATTTCTATATGGTTGCTCCTCTTCGTCAGTAAATGCAAACGGCGAATCAAAAATTATTAAATCTGGCTCTTTTCCACTATTATTTTCAACTTC
>OGPM01002362.1_pt1 | contig 13466 bp, 9 predicted proteins | sample 1552961 | NCBI WGS metagenome assembly OGPM01 (sample SAMEA2580304, study PRJEB22360) | human gut metagenome | biome: human gut; feature: human-associated habitat; material: faeces | place: Denmark | collected 2008/2010
ATATTTTGACCGTATGAGCGTATTCGGCTATGCCCTTGCATATGTGGCATTATTGTATTGAACGGCTAAGTCACTTCCGTCTACCGGTCTTTGTGAATAGTCATTTGATAGCGATCGTATTAACACTTCTCTTATTTCAGGAGTCGTATTCAAATCGTTTAATTCGTGAATTATTCCACCAGGAAACCTTTTGGTTAGCACAAAGACGAACACTGCGCACAATTGAAACACATCTGAATATGTGCCGACCAGGTCACTCTGAAAATAGCTGCAATCAACAGCCTCTGGACTCATCCAAAAGGCGGGGCCAACCTTTTCATTCGGTTTTGTTATTTCTCTGTGTTCCTCGGGATCAAGGAATGTGCACAATCCAAAATCACTGATTACCCATGTTTCGCCTTTGATAAGTACATTCTCTGGTTTGATGTCTCTATGGATTGCAACCTTATGAATCTCTGCTAACGCTTCACATAGGCCGCGGAATTGCGCAGCATATATCTCATAGGGTACTGACTCAACACTCCGCAGATAGTCGACAAGATTTCTATCAGCGCGCTCCATAATAACAAACGGAAGTTCTACTTCTTCTCTTTTCCTGTTAACCGCATCAACCTTTCCCTTATCAACATAACGAATGATATGCGGATGATTAATGCGCTCCATCAAAGAGACTTCCTGATCAAATCGTTTTTGGCTTTTGTGGGAAAGCTGGAGAAGAAATTTAACAGCATAAATTGAACCGCTTGAATCAATACATTCGTACACGGCTCCATTTCCACCAGAACCAATTCGCTCCTGCAATTCATAACTCTTGCCTGAAAAAGAGATAATTTCGTCGTCTATATCGAAGAACAGATTTTTAAGATATATCGTCATATTCTGCCTTCTTTCCATATGCAGGCGACAACCGCTCCTTCAAAAAGTCCACTCTCCATTGTCTATTAGAGAGGGAATTTGCATCACTCAGGCACCGAGTAGCATATTCTCGATACAAATCATCGTCACTTTGAGGACCAATATTATCACACATTTCGCGCAGAATCTCTCTGGTGCTCTCCAAATTTTTGCAGTTTAAAACAGCATCTTTACGCAATTCAAATATGCAAGCAAACAGAGAATAGAAGTCTGACTTTTGCTTAAACCGTGTATCTTTCATAGGGAATTTTTCTGCGTCAAAGATAAGCGCAATATCGTCAATAATTCCCGTAAAAATATCAACGATGTCTGCTTGATTATCAAGCTGCATATACTCCTCGCATACCGCATCCAAATAATCTTTCTTATCTTGAATCCCTTTGAGAATAATTGTAAGTAGTTCCTCAACATACTCTACATCAAGCATTCTTCTGCGCTGTTTTACTGAGAAGATTTTTGCACCTTCGAAGAACTTGTTTTCAGATAACTCTTCTGCAAGGTGTATAAAGTCTCCAGGAAAATCGGCACGGCGGAGCTCTTGCTTATTCAGCTGCACAGTGTACTTATTCACTCGAGAATACAAATCTCGAATCTCTTCGTCAGTGGGATTGAAAATTTCGTTAATATCGATCTTGTATCGCAGGATCTGATTTTGTACCTCCGGCGGAAGATCTGAGAACTTCTTATCCTGGTATTCACCTATATACGGTTTTTTTAGAGCAAGCTTATTTTTCACAAACTTAAGAATAGCCGTCAATCGCTGTTGACCGTCAATAACAACGCGATAAGTATTTCCATCCCGGATAATCGATTTGATATACACTTTCGGTATAGGAATTCCCTTAATGATGGTATCAATGAGCATGATTTGTGCCGCTTTACTCCAGACCTCATTGCGTTGGAAATCTGGTCTTAACTCTAAACGGCAGCTATCATTCCAGTCGCGTACATCAGATATTGGATGCGAGTATGATTCCCATTGCATAATTTCATCCCTTTCATTGTGAGAAAATGTTTCAACTCCAAAAATCCTTCAATTTCTTGGCTTTGTTGGGGTGTCTAAGTTGCCTAAGTGCTTTTGCTTCAATCTGTCGTATGCGCTCTCGTGTAACTCCATATATCGCACCTACATCTTCAAGCGTAAGAGGTCTATTATCGTCAAAGCCTGTTCTGAGACGTATAACATCAGCTTCTCGAGGATTTAACGAACCCAGCGCATTTAAGAGAGCGTTTCTGGCCAATGATGCGGAAACTTTTTCAAACAATAAATCGTCGGCCTGTACAAGCTCCTGTGGCCAAGGCAGCGGCTCTTCGCAGTCACTTTCTTCAAAGTAATCAGAAAGGTACAGATGATTCTCGGCTTGCTTGATTGCTGCAGCGATGTACTCATTTGCTTCCCCAAAAGATATCTCTAAGCTATCTGCGATTTCAGAAACAAGGGTTTCGCAAATTCTACCGGGCAGGCAATCACCACACCAGTGGTTAAGGTAGCGTTCGTAAGCCGGAAGCATTTTTTCTTTATAGTGAGCAGGAAAGTAATACTCCATCCAGATAGGCGTGCATTCTCTGTTAATATTCTGCTGTATCCACAAAGATGCATATGACTGAAAAGCCGAAAATCCATCCGTGTCAAATCTATCGACCGCAATGACCAATCCCACAAATCCGGCAGATACCGCATCTATAATATCATATTGGTGTGATTTGGCCATTGAAAGCGCAATCTTCAACGCAACTCGCAAGTGGATGAGTATCAGGCGTTCTCTGGCATATGCATTTCCTGAAGCAGTCTGCATAGTAAGAGCAGAGATCTCGCCGTACTGTGGCGGAGGCAATTGCCTGATAAGTTCAACCACATATTCAAGATCTGGCGATAACGAGATGATTTCCTTGAAAATGGCCTCATAATCTATTCTGCTGTAGTCCTCAAAATGGTCTACATCTTTTCCAATAGGTGCAGTTTCATAGATTATAATTCCGCGAATTTCAAGCGCTTCGCTTAGTTGATCAACTTCAGATACAGACAGGGAGTAGGTGTCCGACATAGCCATGATATCGTCAAAAGTCAAGAAACCTTTTTTCTCAGATTCAGAAATCAGTAGTTTTTGACAGTCTGAAACTTTAGACATCCCGGACACCCCTTTCTTCGGAGTCTATATCTTATTTTGTATTAGCACGACACAGGTCCATAATATCTTTACTGGCAATGCCTTCATTAAATCTTTCATTGAATTCTTCTACAAAATCATACATACGGTTAATGTATTCGGCGGGATCTGTTGAACCGTCAACGAGTTTTTCGTATAAAACGTCAATTCCACCAAGCACATAGGAATCAAACAATTGAATATCAGCCTCATCTGCTCCAAAACGACGGAAGGCCTTATCTAACCGTGCTTCCTCATCAGGCTCGTGCTGGGTATCCAAAATGAGTATAAGGCGGAAGATGTATTTCAATTGCTCAGAGTTGTTTATAAGCTGCTCTGGGAAGATATTCTGGTCCGCTACAGCGCCATCGGAATTTTTAGTCCCCTTCCGTTTAAAAAGAAATCCAATCAAGGGTGCATTCATGTAAACATCCAGATTGCGTTCAAAGATCTTTGCCTTTGCAACCTCGTCAAAAATAGATGTCAATGCGCTAACCTTTTCTGCATGGCTTCCTGTAAAACGATACTGTTTATCAAACATAATGACACCCCCTTATAGCAGACGAGTACGAAACTCATCGATTTTTTCAAAGTAATGACGGGTCATTACTTTGGTGCCAAGGTGTTCTTCTGCCAGCTCACCATCTGTGTCCTTGATGAAAATGATAACTTGTTCCGCTGTTTCTGGAATTGCAGCGCAAATTGCCTTAATTCTACGCTTATCAAAAGCAGACAGCGGAGCATCCATGACCAGAGGATACGGCTCAGAGTATGCTTCGTCACCATTCTCAAGCTGATTTTCTCTTGCCATTTTGATGATCGCCGAGATAAATGCAAAAATAACAGAAATACTCTGGGCAGTAGATGTCTCAACTCCACCACCAAAGTCAGTCACATAAACGGAAATATTGTAATGCTCATCAATTGTAAGAGACAAGCCTCCATCATAAATGGCCTTAAAGATCTCATTGATGTACATCTGCAGCTTTGCTCTAATTTGCGCTTCCTTTTGCTTGTATTCTACATTCAATTCATCATAAATTCTCTGAGTATAGGCTTTGTACAACTCAATCATCTGGTTGTTTTTGTCAAGGAGAGAGAGTTCAGACCGGCTATTCTCTTTCTGCTTCTTTTCCTCTTCAAAAGCACCTTGCTTACGGAGCAATTGCTGCTGCTCAGCTCTGCGCTTAGAAATGGTATCTGCACAAGCCCGTATTTGCGCATTCAGCTTCTTGACCTGTTCCCGAACATCATCGCCATCAAGTTTTTCACTAATAATTGACAATTGTTCTTCAAGATCTGCAATGGATTCTTCTTGCTGGCTAATCAAACTGACCTGTTCAGCAATATCTTGGTATAAACAAACTTCTCTGCTGTATTTAGAACGAGAGTCCTTTACAAATTGACCGACCGTTACACCAATAGACTGCGGAGGCAGATAATCCATCAGCTCCATGACCTTGTTGTAAGGGATGGTGCCGGGGTCAAGATGAGTCCCGCAAATGCATGTGCCGCGCTTCAGCAAAAACTCGATGGTCTTAGAATGCATTTCTGGGATATCTTTCCCGCTAAAATCACTGTGAGAAAGGACTTCCAGTGCTCTATGTACGAGTGAAAGCGAGAGAAACACAGTTATTCCATCATTGAACTTCTTGCAGCTTTCTTTGATGAATTGTGCTCTCAATTTTTTGAGCTTTTGTAATTCTGCTGTCAAGTGATCTCTTTCATTTTGCAGCTTTTCACCATCGGAATATTGTTTGATATCCTGTTCAAACTTGGCTTTTGCAGATGATGCTGCATCAATCTCATCGTCGATTTCAACCAAGCGCTTGGTAATTTGTTCAAGCTCTCTCTGAAGTTCATCGATTCGCTTCGAAAGTTGCTGAATTTTGCCACTGCTATCACCAGTATAGGCCTCGTTGAATTTTCCCATGACTGAATTTGTTCTGGTGGGCGCAATATGTCCCAATGCAGCCAATGTAGCTTTCAATCCGGTCAGTCCCACAACAGCGTTTGAAAAACCGCTGCTCTTTCTTCCGCTGGCAATCTCCTTACTCATTTTTTCAATGCGTTCACCGTCAAAGAAAAAGTAATTTGAAAGCTCCTTAGGAAGAATTTTTTTGATTTCAGCTTCGCATTCAAGCTGCTTCAAGTAGCGGGTATTTCCATCAGCGGATTTGACCGCTATGTTTAACACTGTGTTCGCACCTGCCACTTTGTTACTGTAGGATTTCTTATATTCTTGTGTTCGAACGATCTCATAAGCTGCACTGCCGTGAATGAGCATGAGAACAACTTTGACAGTAATTTTTTGATCCGGCGTCATCTGCTCAGCAAGGACTCTGTTGAGCATAATCTTGTCAGTAAAATCAGTTTCTCCATAGAGACACCAGAAAAATGCCTGTGCAAATGTAGTTTTACCTGTGCCGTTTTCGCCAATAATGAGAGTAACATTTCGTTCAGGATCAGTGGAGAAATCTATCTTTTCGTTGATGAACTGTCGAAAGTTCTGCAATTCTATTGATTGGAGCAGCATTGAACTTCCTCCTCTATCCACTTCTTGATATCACGAATCATTTGAGCATCCGTCTTGTTTTTGGTGCGCAAATTTGTGTTTTCAGCAATAACAATCTTCCGTTTCAGGCGATCGATTGCCTTCTGATCAAGGTCAAATTTCGATGTCTCCATATGGATCCTCCTTTTTGTTATCATTCAAATCGTAGGGCAATCCATAACAATCACAGATTTCCCAAATCAATTTAGAGGCTTCCATAGAGTTCATAGACAACCGTCCGAACTCCGATACTCTCGTCAATTCGTTCTTAACGAGGGACAGATCTCTTCGCATTTGCTCTTCTGTCAAACCGGATACTTCATCCAAGGGCCGAGGCAATGTTATAAAATCATAAATTTCCGCAAACTCCTTGCCTGTTTCAGGAGACTTTCTTAACACGCGGCCACGCCTTTGGATATACTCTTTAGGATTGGTACTACTTGCCAAAATAAAAGCAGTACGAATGCCTGGAATATTTACACCTTCCAAACATTTGATGGCAACAATAGCCTGCAAATCATCACCATCTTTAAAGTGCTGCTTTATAGCGTTACGCTCTTCAATATTTTCCTCAGCCGTAAACTTAGATACTTTCATTTTAAGCTCATTGCCAAGCATTCTTGTGACAGCTTCAATCTGTTTGATATCTCTTTCATCCACATCCGAATTATCAGCATTTGGTGATAAGACATTTGTGGCTCCACAGTATACCAACAGGAAATGCTCGTCCTTATATGGCGTAATAACTTCTTTAAGCCGAGCAAGCTTTAGAGCTGCGGCTGCAACAATACGAGAGCGCTGAATAGCGAGTATCTCACCATAGCTATCCAACTTAACCTTTCCAGATTTTCCTTTGATTACATGGCGGGATATTTCGTAAGAAAGTTGCTCATATTTTTCGAGTTCCTCATCATTTAAGTAAACAAGGATAGGGTGGTACTTGTAAGGCGTAAGTTTCTCTTCCTCAATTGCTCGCTCAAGACTATACTCAATACACTTCTTCCCGAAGAAACTATAAAGAATAGCTGTGCCTTCCTCATCACGATGTCGTTCCAATGTAGCAGACAGTGCAAGCCGATAAGTGAAGCGTTCATCTAATAACCTTGCGTAGCTTCTCGCACCAAAGTTATGCGCTTCGTCCACTACGAGAAGGGTCTGGCTTTTTATTTTTCCAATCTGCTCCTGGACAAAAGTGCTTGTAAATGTTGCGTTGGTGCAAATAAAGCAAAAGAAACTCTTTTCGCTTCGTAGCTTTTGATCCCGGACCGCCTTAGATAATCTCTTTTTCCAATCTTTTTGAGATGAGCTACTGTAGCAAATAATAGGCTGAATGTTGAACTTTACGATATCATCTACCCATTGCTCAACCAGATGCTGATAGGGACAAACAATAATGACTGCGAGTTCATCGTTTAAGTCTTCAGATATTTTCGAAATAGCTCCCAAACCTGTAAATGTTTTTCCAGTACCCGTTGCCATATCAAAAATGCCGCGATAGTTTTCTCCTACCCATACAGAAATTGCTTGCTTTTGGTAATCATGCAGGGTTATATCTGGTGGTATCCTGGCACCAACCACATCATGAGTTGTTGCAGAAGTAGCTGTCAATTGCATTCTTTCTTTTCGAGGAGGAAACTGTTCTTGATCAATGTTGAAATTAGGTGCCTTCTTTCTGTATTTCTCTATTAAGGCATTCGTTATTTGAGGAAATTCCAGAACTCGAATACTTGGCTCACAGTCATTCCAGATCGAACAAAACGCATTTTCCTTCAATTGAACACGTTCTGTTTCGCTTTTATCGTGCCAACTACGAAATACATCAATAGTTTCATAATTCAGGGACATGGCGGTGGAAGATTCGTTCATTGAACCAGAAAACGCAACTTTATTCCCTTCCGCATCCTCGATAATTCCCATTTTTTCATGGTACATTCCGATTCCTCTTGCGTCCTCTGTATAAGCTATTTTTATATCTAAAATGCCGGTTGCAATGAGATTTGCCAAGAGGTTTAGCCGCTCCATGGAATAATAGTCGGTCTGTTCATCTGACAGCTGCCCTAACAAAGCAGCTTCAATAATTTCATCGCGATCTGCATATCCTTTTTTAATTGCTTCAATATCATCATCGGACAGATAAGGTGAAGCAACAATCTGGATTCTACCGCCCCGGCAAGCAAGATCAGCGATACCTTTAGAAATTTCAATGAGAGAAGACGATGAAAAAAAGCCTACAGCCCTCTTATATGACACAGCTTCTTTGAGTAGTGGGACATAAAATTTCTGCACCACATTGTCAATCAAAGAGCGATATTCGGTTTTTACGGTATGATCCTGAAAGCTCATATTTTGCGTTCCTCACAGATTTTCTTCAATGTAATCGAGAGCTTGCCGGAGTTCCTCAAAATCTTCTTCTGAGGTGAAGTAGCCTACACTAAACCGAATCGTTCCAGCTGGATGCGTTCCAGCAAATTGATGTGCCAGTGGCGCACATTGCAGTCCCGTTCTAACAGCAACGCCACAACGGTCAAAAATGTCTCCCGCACTATCACTACTAATACCTTCAATCAAACAAGAAACGATTCCCACATAATTGCTGTCGGGATAATTACCGATAATTTTAATAAACCAATATTCTTGTAACAGCGCAATCAATTTCTTTCGGTGTTCCTGCTCTTTTTCCCAGATTTCTTCAATGCCGCACCCCAGCCCCCATTTTATTGCCGCGTTTAAGCCAGCAATGCCTGAGATGTTCATTGTTCCCATTTCATATCTTTCTGGTACGCTTAAGGGCATATTCTGGTTAGCAGACTCAAATCCCGTGCCACCAAATAGAACTGGAGGCAAGTCAATAGAAGGGTCCATAACAAACCCCGAAATTCCTGTAGGCCCATACAGGGTTTTGTGTCCTGCAAAAACAGCAAAATCAAATATGTTGAGGCTGAGATTACAGTCCACAAGACCCGCAGTCTGTGCCATATCTATGACAGTGACAGCGCCAAAGTTTTTAGCCAATGAACAAATTTCTGTTACGGGCGCAATCAATCCAAATATATTGCTCGCATGACTTACAATTACTAAATCTGGACGTTCTGATTCAAATTGATATTTTGTTCTGTCCAGGTCATATTTAAAATCACGCGAAACAGCCAGCTGGTGAACGATAATAGTACCATCTTTTTGGAAATAATGCAGAGTCCGAGTTACTGCATTATGTTCAAATGGGCTTATATAGATTGTCTGGACTCCATTACGAATCAGTCCCTGAATAATAATGTTCAGCGCTATCGTTGCAGTAGGAGTAAAGACCACTTGTTTTGCAGGGCAGTGCAGAAGTTCTTGTACCAATGCCCTGGTTTCACCAATCAGGGCATTGGCACCCTGTGCGAGGTTATAACGGCCTCTTCCCGCATTGGCACCATTCAATCTATAAAACTGATCCATACTGGTATAGACCACCTCTGGCTTGGGATAGGTTGTCGCCGCATTATCGAAGTAGGCCATCTTTTCCCTCCTAACAAAATTCTTTCAGTATATCCATAAGGATTTGTCGCTTTTCTTGCTCAGAGATGGATTGTCCCATAGAATCCAAAGCACCTGTGACCTGATTGTACAAGAGTTGACCTCTCCCACTATAATCGATACGAGAAAACCTCTTTGTAACAGCTTCGCCGTTTTCACCGATGAATGTAACCTGATAAGCATCTGCCGCTACTACTTCTTGTGTAGAAGTATCCATGCTCTTGTATGCTTCTGAGGTTGCTTTATATTTTTTTATATTAGCAACAAAGCGCTCATATGTGCTACCATCCCAGTCCTCTAAGCGGAGATCTGTGGCTGTTTTTGCAAGACGAGCAACGAGTGTCTCTTCGTCGTTCGTTGCTTTCTGTTCCATCTGTAAATATCTGCTCAAATACTTTATCATCAAGACTCTCACACCAATCTCTGATTACAGATGTCAGAGAAGCAGCTTTTAGGCTGTTAACAGTCTGTGATGTGGAAAAAATCTCTTTAACTGTATAAATTAGATCCTTTTTAAGTTGCGCTATACATTGGTCATAGTATTTTTTTGCAGCAGTGATATTTTCCGCTAATCCAATGCTAAATTGGTCTGTATAGCCAAAGGCTGTTGGAAGTTTATCGAATAACAATTCATGCCCACCAACATTGTTCTTTAACAATCGTAGCATAGCTACATAGCGCTTATCCACCTTTTGGCCTTTTACGCTACGCTTGAGTTCCTTTGCATATTTAGGTAATGCCATATACCAGCGTTTCATTGCTGACACAACATAATCATATGCGTTAACCAGTTTTTCAGCGTCAATTACATAATCAGAGAAAACATCTGCAAGTTGTTGGGTAAACTCCGCCTTTTCGGGATCCCAGGCCAGATATGCCAAAGTAAACCCTTCGGGATTAGCATTTATTTGGAGCAATATATCGGCAGTCATAGGAACTTGTCCAAATCTGTCTTGCAGAATTAGTTCCTGCTTAAACTCGTGAAACACTGCAGCAAGATAAATGGGGATAAGACCTTTGCGTAAACCGATATGATTTTCCGGAGCTACCAGACGGCGGTACAACACTCCAAGAGATATGGTGCCAGAAGCCTTAGTTTCCTGGATAAATCCCACTATCGTCTCCAGCATATTTCTAATTAAATCATCCTGCGGATTTAGGTTAATGCGAATAAACGCATTATCTGTAACGAGAATACTTGTCCGCAAGAGTGTGCTTCTCATGATGGAGACCTCCTGGCCAGATCCAGATAGCCCCAGGTCCGGTTCTAACACATTTCTCAGCAAACCCGCAATAATCTTACTTCTACTATTGTTAGCAATAGAAGTGATATCATTGCGATTGATCGCTTCGTTGTTAATAATGGGAGTGAGCGAATATACATTATCGCAAATGTCCGACATCAAACCTGTAAGCGCAGCCTTTCGAGTGATTGTTTTCTCTTCACCCATGTAGATGTAGCTGGACTTAAAGTTTTCAGGATACGTATAAGTACCTATGAAGTCGGAAATTACCTCGCGAAGATCCTCATAGACTACTTCATATTCATCAAAGAGGACCTTATCTCCGGACGCTTGATCCCTCAATAGAGCAACTGCGTTAAATTCTTGGATAATATCCGTAATCTCTTTGTATTTTTTCGGCAGAATGAAGATAAAACGTGGGTATCCTACGCTGGACTGAACAAGCACTTGATGTAAACGGCTAATGGAATCATCGCTCTTAGGAATAATCCCATACACGACCCCATCAGCGTCGATTGTCTCACTCTTTGTTGCCCAGTCTACATCTAAACGAACTTCTTCCTCTTCGATAAACTCAAAAGCAAAATAGCGAGTCATCTCTCTTTCGTCGTTATAACGAGAGGGGTAAATATAATTGTCAAAGTTTGAGGAATTCAAAGTTTTTTTCGTCGAAACTTTACCAGATAGAGCGGCAACAGTGTCACGGATTTTCTGACCAATATCAACGCCCGAGGTTTGCTTCAGACGCAAATAGTCATTGCTGCGCTTTAAATAAATAACATATTCTTTTTCTATTAAATTCGCAATCGCTCCCTCAATTTCTCCAACAGTATAATTAATAGAAAAAATGCCAACAATTTCGTCTTTTGTTGGTTTCAGCTTCTCAAATTGTTCCAGAATGTAAATGAGGGATAAAGCTTTCACAATTCTGCTTTCGAGAGAGCCTTGCTGCAGTTTTGACAGAATAGCTGTGGTCAGCAAATATGTTTGATGAATTTGGCCGGTATAAACCTCTTTTCTAAATAGCGGCTCAAAGTAATCATAGATTTCATCCGGGGTAATTACATCAAAGTATTTGTCATCATAATCTGCGAGGAATTGTGGTAGCGTAGATGTGCCATCTGCAGATAGAAATGTAAATAATGTTCTTTCATTTTGAGCAACACGCTCAGAAAGTCTCGGCAGAATAAATGTAGAAACAGGATGGAGGGGATAACAAGTATATAGGATGCGTTTTACATCCTTTTTGGTTGCATCTATAAAAATTGCATGGTTTGCGTAACGATGCTTTACACTATCAAACTCTTTTTTATGCTGCTGGCAGAACTCTGCCCAAAGGGTAGCGTCCTTTTGGATAACAGAGGCTATTATTTCGTAAGTTTGAGCAAAATTATTATTAAGATGGATGTGTTTGAATCGTTCAGATACGCCCCGCCAGCCATCTACTTTCTGTTTCGGTAGTGTATCAATATAATTGGCAATTTCCTTATGTGAAATCAGCATCAAATGCATCTGATATTCGCCGCTGCGATTGCACTTTTCGGCAAAATCTTGAAGCATTTTTGTGTCGCTGACAGATGCCTCTGAAATGTTCGCTTCTAAGAATTTGCTAAATTCATCGTATACTACATAAATGCCAGTATATCCTTTCGAACGCAGCCCCCGCACCGCACTTTCGTACAGTTCAACAACATCAAAGCCAAGGAATGGGCTGAATACGCTGCCCGCAGTCAATGTCGGGTAAATACGTTCGAATTTTTCATATGCAGTAATACTATAATCCTCAAGATCCTCAATAAATTTCTTAATTGGTTCATCGATAGCCTTTTCCAGCTGAGTATAGGTGACGGGAAAATCTGACTTCCATCTCTGGATCACCGCTACTGCGGCTTTGTAATTAGTCTCAGGCATGATATCCAGCAACTCATTCTCTGCCAATGTTCTCTGGAGAGCCAAAAGAAAGGCTTGTGGAAGACTGGTATTGCTTCCATTGATAATTACCGGCAAAAGTTTTTGATTGCTTTCATAGTAATTCAAAACGTACTGATAGAGAAGTTTGTTCGCTTCAAGCTTAGGCAGAAGTTTCTCAAATAGAGAAAGATCCTTTTTCATAAGCATGGAAAGAATCATCAAAATAATATGGGACTTTCCCTTGCCATAGGCACCAATTAATACTCGAGCTCTATCAGTAGAAGCAATCCGAGTGCTCAGAAGAATATCTTCGAGAAGAGTAAGGGCCGATTGGGTCGGTATAAAGTTTTTGAGTTTATCGTCATTATTCAGGTCATATCCAATATTTACGGAATACTGGAAGCCCGAAGCGACAGAAATCATGTTGCTCATGTCTGATTTCTCCTAATCTTACTCTTCAATACTTGCGTAATACATATCTACGCATTCTTGGAAGGTTCGTTGATGATTTAATCGGACTATATCCAAGCCCGCTGTTCTAATAATCTTCAGTTCGCCCGCCTTTTCTACATGGTGAAGTATATCAAGCATTGTAATGGCGTCGAGATTAAAAATGCGCCCAATATTACATGGAGCAGTCAAAAGTTCATTTAAAGTAATTTCTTCTCTTCCGTGTACTTGATCAACAATTACAGCAAGGATTACCCAAGGATTAAAACTCTTTGCTGATGGGATTGACTTTTTATAAGTGCGCTTTTCCTTGCTTAGTATATCAATAAATCCCAGTTCACCGAATGGACAATCTATATTGTTTTCAGGTGATACCTTTCCGGGGTTTGATTTGTATCTCGGCAAATATGTGTTTATAATGCATGTGAAGTCATCGTTAAGAGACCGCAGAGCAACTGAAATATCTTCACCGCTCATCAGTACATAGTTTTGTAAAGCTGAAACAAAATCTTCTTTGGTAAATTCACTCATTTTAAACTCATTGAAAAAAAAGTACCACGAAGTAGCATCCTCTTGGTTAGATGCTAATTTGTAATGTAAAAGATGCAGAGTTCCAAGTTCTTCAATGTAGCGGTCATGTTCATAAATCAGAGCACCCAGGTCTGTAAAGTGCTGGATGCGCCGGCCAGCGGCTGGTTCTTGTGTTACCCCAACAGCCTGCAGCCA
>OGPM01002376.1_pt1 | contig 13404 bp, 11 predicted proteins | sample 1552961 | NCBI WGS metagenome assembly OGPM01 (sample SAMEA2580304, study PRJEB22360) | human gut metagenome | biome: human gut; feature: human-associated habitat; material: faeces | place: Denmark | collected 2008/2010
GTCCGGCTCGCCCACAGAAAGTGTGAGGTCATGGCGCAGTATCTCGTTCAGACGGTTTATGTAAGATTCAAGGTACAGCTCCCCAAAAGAAAAATACCGCCCTGCAAGACAGGCGAAAAATTTTGTCGGGTGAAACAGCGGCAAAATAGATCGGATGTGTTGCGGGGCGGTAAAAATCTTCATGGGGAATAAATCCTCGCCGCTCTGTACTTTTCTACAAAATTGGTGGGATTTGCGATAAAGAGTATCATGGATTGCGGAGTGCGTCAAGATGGTTTTGCAAGTTTTATTGCAGTGAAGCGGTAGAAGTGTGACTTCTAAAATGCCTTGTTTATAGATGAGTGCACAAACAAAAAAGAAATTTTAAGAGCATTCACGATTGTGGCAGAGGGAGGAACTACCATGCCGAAAATTGTAGACGTTATCAAGTACGAAGGTGACAACAGCACATTTGTTTGGAAACATCCGTGCGAGGATTTCAATACGAACACACAGCTTATTGTGCATGAATCACAGGAAGCAATTTTTTTCATGAACGGTTTGGCACTGGATTTGTTCGGACCAGGGCGTTATACCTTGGAAACACAGAACATTCCTCTGGTACGGAATTTTATCAATTTGCCTACTGATGGTGTGTCGGCGTTTCATTGTGAAGTCTATTTTGTCAACAAAACGGAGCAAATGGCTCTCCGGTGGGGAACGGACAGCAAGGTTCAGTACGTCGAGCCTACTTATAAATTTCCTCTTTTGATTGGTGCAAGCGGCGAAATGTCCTTGGCGGTTGATGATTCTCGGAAACTGCTGGTGAAGCTGGTTGGCACTGAAAGTTCTCTTGATCGGCAGCAGTTGACAAGTTACTTCCGTGGTATTTTGATGACAAAGGTGAAAACTTATATTGCTCAGACTATGCGCACCAATGCTATCAATATTTTTGAGGTCGATGAGCAGCTTGAAAAGTTTTCAGAAGATATTCATCAGAAGCTGATACCCGATTTTCTGGATTATGGTGTTGCCCTTAAGCGGTTCAACGTAACGACCGTGGTAAAACCCGACGGTGATATGCAATATGAGCGATTTAAGGAATTGCACTTCCGTCAGTATGCAGACATTGCGGAGGCACGGCTTCATCAGCAGGCAGAAGTTATTGCAGCGCAGACTGCCGCTCAAAAGGTTGTCATTGATTCGCAGGCACAGGCTACGAAGCGGCAGCAAGAAGGATATACCTATCAGCAAGAGCGTGGATTTGATGTTGCGCAAGACGCTGCTCGAAATGAAGGTACCGGCCAGTTTACCAACATGGGTATCGGTCTTGGCATGATGTCTGGAATCGGAGGAGCGATTGGCGGTGTTGTCCATGAAGCAGTAGGTGGAGCGTTTGCTGATGCAGGAGCGACTTCTCCGAACCACTTCTGTGATCAATGTGGTGCAGAGCTGACACCGGGGGCTGCTTTCTGTGACAACTGTGGTGCACCTCAAAATCCGCTTGGGGTATGTGCTAAATGTGGATTTAAATTTATCAAGCCGGGTAAGTTCTGTCCGAAGTGTGGTATGAAGAGAGAGGAATAAATGATGAAGCATAAGAATGGTTATATTGGATTGGCTGTATTGGCAATCCTTATAAGTGTGATTGCATTTGCTGTCCCAACAGAAAAGACAGCATCGCTTTGGACTGCATACATATTTACCCTTGTTGCAATCTTAGGACAAATATATGTTTGGAAGCAGGGCAATCAAAAGAGCAAGTTTTTAGGACTTTCGACTTTATATGTTGGCTCAATCTATTTGGTTGCACAGATTGTTGTGTTTGCAATATTCAAGGCGGTTCCGACATTTCCTACTTGGAGCGCCGTAGTGATTTGCTGCGTAATTCTGGGAATAGCAATAATCAGCATCTTGTCTGTCCAGTCAGCACAAACAGAGATTGAACGTGTAGAAAACAAGGCGAATACCAAAGTTTCGTATATTCGCAATATGCAGACCGAGGTTGAAATGCTTGCAGAGATAGAAACAAATCCGGAAGTAAAAGAAAAATTGAAAGAACTTGCGGAAAAGATACGTTTCAGTGATCCGGTGAGCAGTGAGAAATTGCAGTCATTAGAAAATAATATTGCAGAAGAAATCAAGGCGTTCGGTAGGTCGGAAGATAAAATTAAATCTATCGAGAAAATAGAAACATTGGTGACCCAAAGAAATAAGATGTGCAAAAATTTGAAGTAAAGGGGTATTATAATGAAAAAACTAACTTGTGAAATGTGCGGAAGTACCGATTTGGTGAAACAAGATGGGGTGTTTGTATGTCAATCGTGTGGTTGCAAGTATTCCGTTGAAGAAGCCAAGAAAATGATGATAGATGGAACGGTCGAAGTAACTGGTACTGTAAAAGTAGATAACACAGATAAGCTCGAAACATATAAAGAAATTGCTAGCAATGCTTACGATGCCGGAAATACTGACGAAGCATATCAATATTATTTGAAGGTTCTTGAGATTGATCCTAAAGACTGGCAGGCAATTTTTTACAAGGGAATGTGCCAAGGGTGGAAGTCCACATTAGCAAAACCGCGTGTTGATGAAGCAATCATGGGGTATCAGCAGGCGTGTGAATTTGTTCCGAATGAAATATTGGATAAAGTAAAATCGTTATTCATCGGTGAACTTGTCGGCTTAATATCGGCGTGGTTTGATAAAGCACAACAGCGATACTATGATGTGCAAGATTGGTATAGCAGCAATATTGACATTTTTTGGGATTATCTCGGTGTTGCAGAAAAGGTTATCAGATACTTGGATTTGTTTAAATCTATCGTACTGAACAGTGAGTCTACTGATTTGCTGAAAAAGTACGGTGAATTATATTGTAACGCATGTTATGCGATGTGTGTGCACGTTGTAGAATGGAAAAGCTATTCCAATAAAGATGATGCGTACTTTCCGGGCTTCTCTAGAAAAGAAAAGCAACCATTTTTGGATAAGTATGATGATATGGTTTATGAAATCAGAAAGTATATTCCAGATTTTAAAAAACTAGAAGTGGGTAAAAGTATCGTGTGGGGATGTATCAATAGAGGAGAGCTTCCAACAAGTATTGGAAGGCATAACCAAGTATTAAGTGATTTAAATCAAAAAGAATGCCTTAGAATAGATAAGGAAACAGACGAAAGAGTAAGAGCATGGAAAACAGAAAAGGAAAGAAAAGAGAAAGAAGAAAGAGCTAAAGCCTATTGGGCAGCTCATCCAACTGAAAATGCAGAAAGACTCCGGCTAAAATCGTTGTATGACGAAAGCGAAGCGAATTTTGAAAATGCAAAAAAGGCCAAAAGTGAAGCCGAAGATGCAGTGTATCGTGTTGAGAAAAATATCAAGGAAATTAATGACGAAATAGATAAAAAACTCGCGCAGATCGCAAAATTGAAAAAGAAGATTTTTGGGAAAGCAAAGGCACAAGAGGAAATTCATCAATTGGAGCAGGAAATTGCAACTTATCAAAATGCAAGAAAGGATGCAGAGCCGTGTTTGGAAAGTGCAAAAGCAACAAGTGATGAAGCATTTAGAAAGTTTAACATCGCTAATATTGCGATGAGAGATGCTAAAAGCGAGTATAATGTGTTCTTGAAAAAGTGTGAGCTTTGATAAAGCAGGAGAGAAAAATGCCAAGTAGTCAGCAAAAAATCATATCGTTGGATATAACAAAGCTGAAGAATATCAAGAATTGTAAAATTGACTTTTCAGGAAACCCATTAACGGCAATAATGGGCGTAAACGGAATTGGAAAGTCTACTATTTTACATGCACTGGCGTGTTGTTATAAACCAACAGATGTGGAGTCCTGATTTTTTCCACCTAACACCTATGCTCTTTGGAATGATAGTTGTTTTAAACTGAGTTTTTCATATAGGGATGGTGCTAGAGAATCCGGAGTAGTAGAACGAGAATATATAAAACGTGATCGATGGGCGCCTCGGTATCGGAGGCGACCAGATAGATATGTTTCGTTTACTGGAATAGATTCATGTGTTCCGGAAATTGAACTCAATAAAAATAAAACTTTTCAATCCTTAACTCTTTCTGAACAAACTGGCGATATTTCACAAAAAGTATTAAAAGGCTGCAAATTCATTTTAGATATTCAATATGAAAGACTCGCTATATGTGTAGGTCGGCAGAATAAAACATATTTGGGGGTATTGCGCCGAGATATTGGTGGGTACTGCACTGCGCTTAGTATGGGTGCGGGTGAACAGCGGGTATTTAAAATATTAAATGAGGTGTATCGAAAAAATAGGAACTTTCGTGACTCAAAGAAATAAGATGTGCAAAAATTTGAAGTGAAGGGGTATAAAAATGGCAGAACTGGTATGTGAAATCTGCGGTGGAAAGTTGATAGGAAAACCCGGTGGAATATTTGAGTGTGATTCTTGTGGTGTACAGTATTCAACTGAATGGGCAAAAGCAAAAATTCAGGAGATTCGTGGCACAGTAAAAGTTGAAGGTACGGTTAATGTAACAGGTGAAGTGCAGGTTACAGGTAGCGCAACAAAAGACAGCTTGTTGAAGCGAGCAAAGATGTGTTTTGATGATGGCAATGCTGAAAAGGCAAAGGAACTCCTAGATCAAGTTCTTAATGCCGATCCAGAATGCGGGGAAGCATATCTTTACCAATGTGCCTTAAATGAATCATGTAAAACGATAGAGCAACTACATAGTCTATGCATGAATATCAATGAGCCAAGAGTATGGGAAAGCCCTGAAATGCAAAAGGCAATTCAATTCTCTGTAGATGATTGTAAAGCTCTTTTAGATAACTGGGTGGAGGAACGCAACCAAAGTGTGACTGCTGATTTAGCACATCGACAAGCAATGTTGAGCACTTTGGAAGCAAAACGAAAAGAGATTGCGCCTGTACAGAAATTTATCTCTGTGTCAAAATGTCATGCTGTGGGTTTGCGGTCAGATGGAACAGTAATAGCTACTGGGCGAAATGATTGGGGCCAGTGTAATGTTTCTGGATGGAGCGGCATAAAATCGGTGATTGCTGAGGGAGATGTAACATATGGACTGAAATTTGATGGAACGGTAGTTGCGACGGGTGAAAATTGGGAAAAGCAATGTGATGAGGTAAAGCGTTGGAGAGACATAGCAGATATAGTTGCCGGATTCTCGTATGTAGTAGGATTGAAATCAGATGGTACGGTTGTAGCAGCAGGAAATAACGATTACGGACAATGTAATGTTAACGATTGGTACGATATAGTTCAAATCGCAACAGGTGGAAGCTATACTGTGGGTCTAAAAAAAGATGGAACTGTAGTGACTGTAGGAGCCAATGATCGTTATGGCTTATGTGATGTGTTAAACTGGAAAAATATAGTATATATTGCAGCGGGTTTCTCTATTACAGCAGGAATATGTGCAGACGGAACTACAGTTGCAACTAATGATTCGCTTGCAGGAAAAATTGAAAAATGGAGAAATGAAAACAAGATTATTGCGGATTCTATCCCCAAAGGAGTTTGCAGTATGGTGGGTATCTGTAAAGACGGAACAGTTTTTTCAGCGGGAGTAGACGCGCGCAAATTTAGTACTAGCGCATGGCGCGATATTATAGATGTTTTTCTTCAAGATAACTATATTATTGGCTTAAAATCAGACGGAACAACTGTATCAACTGGTTGCGATAATGTGGAACCGAAGAAGATTGACAAGTGGACAAATCTTGTAATGGTAACAGGAAATGACAAAATGTCTGTCGGCCTCTTAAATGATGGCACAGTTGTAACGGCAGGGTGTTTAGGAGGAAAGGAATGGTCAACAAAAGAAGCAAAACCGTCAGACTATAGATTTGATTTTCATGGATGGAAGCTCTTTGATAAGCTTAGTAATGTTGAGCAAGAGCGAAATTCTGCACGAGATTGGGCCATTGAAATGTATAATCAGCAGAGAAATGAGCGGATGAAAAGAAAAATAAAGTTGGAGCAAGAAAAGCAAACACTTACTGCGGAACTAAAAAATGTAAAAGGTCTGTTTGCCGGAATGAAACGTAAGGATTTAGAGGAAAGAATAAATAGAATTGATACGCAGATTCTTGATTTGGAGTGAATTATATGGAAGAACGAAAATTGCCCCCGCCTGATATTGATTTGTATGACGATCCAAAGACTTTATATGCGTGTGTGAAAAATGCTATTTTGGCGTTTGAAGAAAAAGAAAGCTTTTTAATCAAAGAAGATTTGGGCGAGCGATGCATCTGTGGAAAATTTGCACAATATCTGGAGCGTGAAATACACAAAATTAAGAAGTATGAACTTTTTGACGTTGATATTGAATATGATAAAGGCTATCAAGGAGACCATGCTAAATCAAAAAGGTTGAAATATCTTGCTGCTGGAGATAGAGAAGAAACAGAGCACAGAATCCAGCCAGATATAATTGCTCATGTTCGAGAGTACGATGAGATTCGGGGATACTACAATTTGGTCTGCATCGAAATGAAAAAGAAAAAAGATTATAATGTTAACAAAATTGATGCAGATGAAGAACGCTTACAAAAGCTGACCAGAGATGATTATGGATTTGGATATAGAATAGGTCTTATGATAATTGCAGACACTGTATTAGAAGAATATGCTGTTGAGGATAACAGAGGCTTGAAAATCAAATCCATTTATGTAAACGGAGAATGCAAGTTGGAAGAAGAACTATAATTCATTTTGATTGAAGACGGAACATTATCGTTTGTATCACATAGTATGAGTTAGTCGAATGTTTCAAGTCTTTCTAAGTTTAACCACTTGCACTTACGTTCTTTTGTGATATAATAAGATTAGAGGATAGCGGCATTGACCAGCTATCGGTGGCGTTGAAGCAGTAGACTGGTTCGGTATCAGCCGATTGTGGAGCCAGACCGTGGGTTGAGCGTGAACCACAAGCCGAATAGATTCGATGAATCGAAAGAAAACGCTTAATAGGAGCCTTGCCTTTCGGCAGGGCTTCTATTTTTTTGAGGGAAGGTGAAAACGTGCAGGACGAACAGCAGGATATTTTGTATCGGGCAGCAGAAGTCTGGAAAGAGCTGACCGAGTACCACTATGTTTTCACCTACGGCTATAAGGGTGAACTGCACGAGATCAAGCTGACATTTTCACCAGAGGACTTCCCTCACCTTGCTGGGTTCCACTACCTGAAAGATATTGCCCTTCCCCGGTATAGCCCGCGCAAAACAGTGGATATGATTCTGTCTGATAAGATCACCTACGACAAGGTAAAGAAGGGGACACTCTATCAGGGGTATGTGAAACCGCGTCTGCTGGCACTGGTGCGGTTGAAAGAAATACTGGAACAGGAGTTCGATTTGTTTTCCTATATGCCCCAGTTCTATCCGTTCGTGACCAAAATCAAAGCGGACTACCTGATTTCCAGCCAGATTGAACCAACGGCCTTTGTGTTTATTATCCGGGAATCCCCCACCGGCAATGCGGTATGTGACTTTCTGTGCTGCTCTGCTTTTGAAGAAAGTGGCCGTGACTACCGTGCAAACCAGCGCTCTCGTACTCTTCTGAAAAAAGAGCGCGTACATATCGAAACGCAGGACACGGTGGTTCTGTATGACCGCTTGCCAAAGAGTTCCGAATAACGAACGATGCCCACCAGCTTATGGCGAAAACCGTAGGTCGGTGGGCATCGTGTTCTTTATGAGGGCTTAATCTTCCAGTCTGCCGTGGTCACATCCTAGTGACAGATAATGCTCAATCTCACCACCCAACACAAGCTGTGCATATTCCAGCGGCTTATTGTACAGCAGCCAGTCCAGTTCCGCACGCCCAAGCACATCCGTGACATGATAGTGGAACTGGTGCAGCCCACGCCGGACGACTTCATCTGCGACCCCGCCTGCGGCACGGCGGGCTTTCTGGTGTCCAGTGCGCAGTACCTCCGTGCCCACTACGAGGACAGCATGACCCCGGAGCAGTGGCAGCATTTTGCCGGCCCGATGTTCACCGGCTTTGACATGGACCGCACCATGCTGCGCATTTCGGCCATGAACCTGATGCTCCACTCCATCACGAACCCGGAGATCGACTACAAGGACAGCGTGTCAAAACAAAACGCCATTTGCAGCAAGTACACCGTCTGCTTGGCGAACCCTCCATTCAAGGGCACTGTGGATGCCGAGAGCATCAACGACGACCTGAAGGCCGTCACCAACACCAAAAAGACAGAATTGCTTTTCCTTGCACTCTTCCTGCGGATGCTCAAAACCGGCGGACGCTGCGCCTGCATTGTGCCGGACGGCGTGCTGTTCGGTTCCAGCAAGGCGCACCAGAGCATCCGAAAAGAACTGATTGAAAACCACCAGCTGCGGGCGGTCATTTCCATGCCCTCCGGCGTGTTCAAGCCCTACGCAGGCGTGTCCACGGCGGTGCTGGTGTTTACCAAGACCGGCGCGGGCGGCACCGACAGGGTGTGGTTCTACGATATGAAAGCCGACGGCTTCTCGCTGGACGACAAGCGCACCGAGGTGAAGGGAAACGACATCCCGGACATCATCGCCCGGTTTCAGAACCTCGACGCCGAAACTGACCGCAAGCGCACCGAGCAGAGCTTCTTTGTGCCCAAAGAGGAGATTGCCGCCAATGGGTACGATTTGTCCATCAATAAGTACAAGGAGACCGAGTATGTGCCGGTGGAGTATCCCTCGACCACGGAGATCCTTGCCGACCTGCATGAGCTGGAAATGGAGATCACCAAGGGTCTGGCAGAGTTGGAGGAGATGGTGTGATGGCGAAGTTGGGAGAGGTTTGTACTATTGTATCTGGTTCGACACCAAAAACATCTGTTACGTCCTACTGGGATGGCAACATCAAATGGATAACACCTGCTGAATTGAACGAAGATACTTTTTACATTATGGATTCAGTTCGGCACATTACTGAAGAGGGAAAAGAAAAAACCGGATTGTCTTATCTGCCGACAGGAACAGTCATTTTATCTTCTCGCGCGCCGATTGGCAAAACCGCAATTGCCGGTTGTGAAATGTGTTGCAATCAGGGATTCAAGAACCTTATTTGCTCAGATGCGATTTATAATGAATACCTCTATTTTTTCTTGAAATCAAAAACAGACTATCTCAATTCGTTGGGACGTGGTGCGACTTTTAAAGAAATTTCTAAATCCATCGTTGAAAGCATTGAAATCCCGTTACCTGAAGTAAACCAGCAGAAAGAAATTGCAGAAAAATTCAAGAAGTTAGAGCAGTTGATTTCCCTCCGTAAGCAGCAGCTTGCCAAACTGGACGAGCTGGTAAAGGCGCGGTTTGTGGAGATGTTTGGAGACCCGGTAACTAATCCCAAAGGATATGAAAAGTATAAATTAGAAAATCTGGCTAGAAAAATATCAGATGGCGTTCATTCAAAGCCAGATTATACAGAAACCGGAAGGCCATTTCTTTCCGTTGTAAATATAAATAAAGGCGTTATCAATTTTAAAAACTGCAAATATGTTTCAGAAGATGCTTATCAAAAGATGATTAAGTCAACGCATCCAGAGAGAGGAGATGTATTATATACAAAAGTTGGTGCAACGTATGGTATACCCGCGTATGTTGATACTGATATTGCGTTTTGCCTATATGTCAGTGTCTGTTTAATAAAGCCAAAACGGGAAGTGATCAATCCGAGATTCCTCTCACTGTCAATGGAAATGCCGTATGTGAAACATCAAGCGGATAGACGAATCAAAGGAATTGGTGTGCCGGATTTACACTTAAATCAAATTAGTGAGTTTGAAATTCTTTGTCCTCCACTAAAAGAACAAGACATATTTATATATTTTGTCGAACGGTTGGATGGAGAAAAGCGTGTGGTACAGCAGAGCCTTGACAAGCTAGAATTGATGAAAAAGGCACTGATGCAGGAATATTTTGGGTAACTGTGGTACTGGATTTCGAATCGGATGCATGAGTGGAGGTGTCAAAGTGAAAAAAGTCGATGATGAAACGATGGCAATACTTCGAGAAAAAGTGGAAAAAGGAGAATTGTCCCCGATTTATGGTATGCCGGGTGCAGTGGAAGCGATGTTCGAGTATGATGAGAAGGTGAAACAACAAAAAGAGTGGATTGAAAAGTATCCGCTGATAAAAACTGGTAAAGTTCCGATTGAAAATTTTGACATCAAATTGATTCCAACACTTTCAAAAAAAGCAAAAGAATACGGATTCACAATTTTATTGATACAGCTAGTCGCAGAACTTGACATTACAAACGAAAGCATTGTTGAATATTGCAATCTCTGGAAAGAAATAAAAGCCAATAGTGGGAGAGTTTGTGTTATTAACAATTACATCCATACAAAAGAAAATTATCTGGGAAAAAGTATTGTACATGATTTGAAGCACTTTGCAGATATGATGATTTCGATTGTGTGGACACTTTCTCAAAAAGATGTTGTTAGGAAATTGGAAATTGATAGCATAGGAAAGTATTTAAAGAACCCAAAGGCTCTGAACTGCTTTTCTGAATATGTTGATTTTTTGGCTGTACTCAATGAGATGGATAATACACAAAAACACGCAATAACGAATCAGATGAGTTTACTTGCTGGAAGGGATGAGCCATGCTTTTGTTGTATTGACTCAAACCACAATAAAGACATCTGGAATGTTAGCGTAAAAGTGGTCTCTGTGGCACAAACAGTTGAGCACTTTAATGCATTCTATAAATTTTCCATGGATAAGATTTCGGAATTGTGCAATTGAGTTTCAGAAAAGGCACTGATGCAAGAGTATTTTGGGTGACTCCCTCAGTCACCTTCGGTGACAGCTCCCTCTGGGAGGGAGCCTTTATGTGGTGGTAAGGCAAAAGCCTCCCTCCTAGAGGGAGGTGGCGCGGCGTTAGCCGTGACGGAGGGAGTTCCAGAAAGGAGCGCGTCCAGATGTCATTGCCATATCAAGGAAAATTGATCCCTCGTGCAAAAGAATTGCGCAAGGACGCAACCAAACAGGAAAATCATCTCTGGTATGATTTTCTGCGTGGCTATCCGATGCGCTTTCAGCGTCAGAAAACGATTGATGGCTTTATTGCGGATTTCTATTGTCACGTTGCAAGGCTGGTCGTGGAAGTGGACGGTTCACAGCATTATGATGAGCAGGGATTGGCATACGACAAAGAACGCTCCGCCATTTTTGCCGAATATGGTGTGAAGGTGATTCGGTTTTCTAATCTGGAAATAGAGCAGAGCTTTCAAGAAGTTTGCAGTGCAATTGATTTGGAAGTCAGAAAGCGGGTTCAGGAACTGGAAAATACTCCCTCAGTCAAAGCCTAGCGGCTTTGCCAGCTCCCTCTGGGAGGGAGCCTATAACGTAGAGGTAAGGTAAAAGCCTCCCTCTTAGAGGGAGGTGGCACGGCGAAGCCGTGACGGAAGGAGTTCTGCACAAATCTCGAAAAATCAAGACGAAAGAATCCAGCATATTAACTTTTTGAGATTTCGGTGATATGATATAAAAAACGTGTATTGCGAGGGACGTTCATGCAGGTGACTTTTCTTATCGGAAATGGTTTCGATTTAGGAATTGGGCTAAAAACGGCCTATTCTGATTTTTATAGAGTGTATTGTGCTGAAACACAAAAAGATGACGAGAATCTCAGGAACTTCAAGTCCGCTATTCAGTTGAAATCAGAAACGTGGTCCGACTTTGAAAATGCATTTGGCAAATATTCAAGCGAGCTCAATGATACAGCGGTATACTTGGAACTGTTTGAAAATTTTGTCAACTCTTTTATAAGTTATATAAGAAATGAAGAACAGCGGTTTGATGAATCAAAACTGGACAATGCAGTTGAGGGAATGAGTAAGGCATTCAGTACATATTATAAGATTCGGCCTGCTGACGAAGAGGTGCTCAGAAGAGTTATTGATAGAGACGATGTCTATTTTAACTTTGTGACGTTTAATTATACCAATTGCTTAGATAAGTGTTTCAATGCGGTTAAGAAGAAAGCCGGTGGCTGTAAATTCAGTGGCGGATATATTAGCGAGCTTGTCCATGTCCATGGGTATATAGATGATCTCATAATGGGTGTCAATGATGAGACACAAATCGCAAATAAGGCTTTCGCTGAAAATTTGGATGTTATTGAGGGAATAATTAAGCCTGTACAAAATCAAATTATTCGGATGAACTATGATGAACGTGCAACAAAACTAATAAAGAATAGCACAATTGTTTGCATTTATGGAATGTCTGTTGGTTCTACGGACAAGAAGTGGTGGAAATTGATTATGGAGTGGTTGCAGGAAAATTCAGCGAGGCATTTGATTGTGTTAAGTCATGAGGCTGGTTCACAGACAGTGATTCAATGGAACCGCACTGTGAAGAGAATTCAGAGAAATCTTTTTACATATGGAGAAGTTTCAGATGACAAGAAAAAGCCACTGGAAAGTCAAATTCATATTCAAACAAATCACGACATTTTTTCGATGAATCTGGTGAAATCGCAACAGTTGGGAGGACGGCCTCAAACAATGGAAGATAGTAAGGATATAACCGAACGGGTTCGTTCCGAGATAGAAAAAATGACCGCAACTGATGCAGAAGTGTCAGAAATGCTGGATGAAGTCTTTAATTGAGTGCTCGATTTACTATTGAAAGGAGCCTTCCCATGTCCAACTTCTCCTATCTCTCAACCCATCCCGAATATTCCCTCTTTGCCAATTCTGCCATCGAGGCCGAGAAAGTGTTCTCCACCTCCCCGGCGATGTGCGCGGTGGGGTGTCGGAAGGCGTTGGAGCTGGCGGTGAAGTGGGTATATGCGGCAGACAAAACCATCACGATGCCCTACAAGGACAACCTGCAATCCCTGTTGCATGAGCCGAGCTTCCGGTTCGCGGTGGACCGGGACGTGTGGAGCGTGCTGCCCAGCATCGTGAAGGCGGGCAATCTGGCGGTACATACAGGGCACAGCGTGTCGGCGGCGGATGCAGTGTTCAGCCTGCGGGGGCTGTTCGATTTCATCCAGTGGGTGGATTACTGCTACGGCACGGACTATGTGGAGCGCTCCTTTGACGAGACAGCCATCCCCGGCGAGAAAGTGGCGCTGGACGAAAAGAAGATCCGGGAGCAGGAAAGTCTGCTGACCCAGAAAGATGCCGAACTGGAAGCGTTGCGCAAGCAGGTGGAGAGCCTTTCGACGGCGTACACGGCCAGCAAACAGCAGAACCAGCAGAGCCGCAGTTTCACCGCCGCCGACCTGACCGAGGCCGAGACGCGGCGGAAGATCATCGATATCGACCTCAAGGCCATGGGCTGGAAATTCACCGGGCCGGATGCCGATGTGCGCACCGAGTACGAAGTGGACAACATGAACGGCGTGCTGGGGCAGAAGGGCTATGCGGACTATGTGCTGATGGGCA
>OGPM01002389.1_pt1 | contig 13355 bp, 12 predicted proteins | sample 1552961 | NCBI WGS metagenome assembly OGPM01 (sample SAMEA2580304, study PRJEB22360) | human gut metagenome | biome: human gut; feature: human-associated habitat; material: faeces | place: Denmark | collected 2008/2010
CGTAGAAATCGTGATTCTCGGGCAGATCGTAGCCGGCGCGGGCGGCCTCCATCACTGAAGCATTCCGCATAGGGCAGTTTTTGGGCATCTTTTCTGGCGCATTGTTGGCGCAGGCCAGAACCGTACAGTTCGCACAGGTATACATTGTCTTGTCCTCCTTGATCTTATAAATAATAGGTCAGCGCATCGTCCATGCTGCGGTAGATGTGTTTTTCCATTTCATCCCGTGCGGCCAGCGCATCCCGTGCTTCCAGCGCCGCATAGATCTTTTTATGCTCGCTCTGGGAGTTGAGGGCATAGTCCAACTCGCTCATTTCCACACCAATGGACAGGCCGTTCCACAGCTCCGAGAGAAGATTGCGCATTTTTTCATTGCCGGAAGCTTCCCAGATCTCAAAATGGAAGGACTGGTTGTAGTCAGTATAATTTCCGGCCTGCTGATGAGAAAGAGCCTCCTCAGCAGTATCCACGCAGTTTTTGATCTTGGACAGGTCAGCGTTGTTCTGGCAGCAGAGCATACATGCCGTCCCTTCCAAGGCAGCGCGCAGCTGGTAGTGCTCCCGAATCGTTTTTTCCGTTACACCCAACACAATGGCGCACTTGTTTTGCTTGACTTCCAGCAGACCGTCACGGGCAAGGATCTGAAAGGCCTCCCGCACCGGCGTGACCGACACGCCGAGTTCCTGTGCGGTGTTTTCCAGCGTGAGTTCTGCGCCCTCCGGGATGCTTTTTGAGATAATGGCTTTCCGCAAAGCGGAAGCTACCCGCTCGCGGGCAGGCAGCAGCTTAATGGGTTTCAGTCCCAGCATATTGACTCCTTATCGTTAAAATCAGATGCAGCAGTTCTTCTTCATAGGCGTTCCATGCCTCCAGCACATCAGGGGAACCCTGACGGTCCAGCATCAGCAGGCAGGCAAGCCGGTCGTTCACCGGCGTAGGACGTGCGCTCACGGCAAAGGCAATGTAGGTCTCCTGGATGCTCTCCAGCAGCTTGCGATGCAGCGGATATGGCAGGACGGTCCGCAGGGTACGGTGCTGCAGCATCTCGCCGCCTGCCAACATCGCATCCTGCGGCAGCGCACGCATAGCCTGCCGTTCCAGTTGTGCACCTAACGCCAAAATCTGCCGCAATGCATCTTCGTTCAAATCTGCCGCTTTTATCCGATTGTTGGGCAGGCGGATGATAAGACCCTGATATTCAAGGATCATCAAGGCCTCCCGCACCGGCATCCGAGAGACACCAAGACTCTCTGCCAGTTCATTTTGGGTCATTTCAGTGCCCGCCGGAATCTGCCCAGATAAAATGGCCTGCTGCAGGGCTTCCACCACACCGCCGTTTTTCTTCTGGATGCCGATATATTCCATAGAGCCCTCCGTGCAAATGTCTTTTTTATATTGTATCCAATTTTACAATAAAAAGCAAGACTTCCTTTATGACAAACAAAAATACCCGGCAGATTCATTCTGAAAAATCTGCCGGATATAGACCGGATGCCCTTGGGGTGTTCCATTCTGAAAAATTGCAGGGCAAATGCAAGCTGTGTTAACTGTTATGTAACCTTGTCAATCAATCTTCCATGGTCGCAACCAAGCGAGAGATAATGTCCAATCTTCCCACCCAGCACAAGCTGGGCATACTCCAGCGGCTTATTGTACAGCAGCCAGTCCAGCTCTGCCCGTTGTTTCGGGGTGTTGCCGTACTCGTCCTCCACGGCGATGCAGTCGATGGCAAGGGTGGTGCCATCTTCAAACCGGGCCTCCACTCGGTTGGTGTCCATGTTGTAGCGGCAGGAAAGCAGCTTGTTCATAAGAAAGCCTCCATGTTTTTCACATTTACTTCTTCTGCGGTGGAAAGTTTCAGCTGTCCGTTTGCAAATACATAAAGCCACTTCTTGACGCAGCCCTTTGCAGGTCTACACCCATCCACCACACGCCCGATTCTTACACCAAACGCGAACTTGTCGGGGCGAGGCCCCTCCATCTTGCTTACGCAAGACCGTTCTGTCGCTTAAAAGCCCCACTGGGGCTTTCATTGCTCCGCTTCGCTGCGCAAACGCGAACAACGCTCTTTTTGCTCTGCACAAAATCCTGCATCGTTTGGCGTAGAATTGGCGTATGGCGTAGTTTTTACTGGAAATTCATCAAAAGAAAAAGCCTGAAACTTCTCGGTACATCAAGAAGTTTCAGGCTTTGTTTTGCTTAAATTGGAGCTTGTCGGGGCAAGGCCCCTCCATCTTGCTGGCGCAAGACCGCTCGGCCGCTTAAAAGCCCCACTGGGGCTTTCATTGCTGCGCAAACGCGGAATTTACTGCTCAATCGGCTTCATGGTGGGGAACAGCAGAACATCGCGGATGGAGGCGCTGTCGGTGAGCAGCATGACCAGGCGGTCCACGCCGAAGCCCAGGCCGCCCGTGGGGGGCAGGCCGTACTCCAGAGCGTTGACGTAGTCGTAATCCACCTGAGCCTTGCAATCGGGCTCAATGGCCTTGCGCTCGGCGACCTGACGCTCAAAGCGGCCCTTCTGGTCGATGGGGTCGTTCAGCTCACTGAAGGCGTTGCCGTACTCGGTGCAGTCGATGAAGTACTCAAAGCGCTCGGTAAAGGCGGGATCGTCCGGCTTGCGCTTGGCCAGCGGGCTGATCTCGACAGGATAATCATAGATGAAGGTGGGCTGGATCAGCTTGTCCTCAACAAAGGCATCGAAGAACTCGGCCAGAATGGCACCCTTGGTGGGAACCTCGGGCAGCTCCACATGATGCTCCTTGGCAGAGGCAATGGCATCCTCGTCGGACTTCCAGTCGTTGAAGTCCACACCGGAATACTTCTTGACAGCCTCCACCATGGTCAGGCGCTCCCAGTGGCCCATATCGATCTGCTTGCCCTGATAGGGAATGACCATGCTGCCGCAGATCTTGAGGGCCAGGCGCTTGTACAGCTCCTCCACAAGATCCATCATGCCGTGGAAATCGGTAAAGGCCTGATACAGCTCGATGCTGGTGAATTCGGGGTTGTGCTTGGGGTCCATGCCCTCGTTGCGGAAGATGCGGCCAACCTCGTACACGCGGTCCATACCGCCCACGATCAGACGCTTGAGGTACAGCTCAGTCTCAATGCGCAGCACCATGTCCATGTTCAGGCTGTTGTGGTGGGTGTAGAAGGGGCGGGCAGAGGCACCGATCTCAAAGGGGGTCAGGATGGGGGTATCCACCTCCAGGAAGCCCTTCTCGTCCAGATAGGCGCGGATCTCCTTCAGGATCTGGCTGCGCTTGACGAAGGTATCCTTCACCTCAGGGTTGGCGATCAGGTCCACATAGCGCTGACGGTAACGCATCTCGGTATCGGTCAGGCCGTGGAACTTCTCGGGCAGGGGGCGCAGGCTCTTGGCCAGCAGGGTCAGCTCGGTGGCGCGAACGCTCAGCTCGCCGGTCTTGGTGCGGAACACCTCGCCCTTGACACCGATGATATCGCCCACGTCCAGCTTCTTGAAGGCGGCATAGGCCTCCTCGCCCAGCTCGTCGCGGCGGACATACAGCTGGATATCGCCCTTGTCATCGCGCAGGTGGGCAAAGCTTGCCTTGCCCATCACGCGCTTGGACATCATACGGCCGGCCAGCGCGACCTGCTTGCCGCTGTCGGTCTCGTTGGGCAGCTCCTTGAACTCTTCCTTCAGGTCGGCAGAGTATGCGTCCTGCGGGAACTTGGTCAGGGTGAAGGGGTCGTTTCCGGCAGCCTGCAGGTCGGCCAGCTTCTGGCGGCGCACCTGCACCTGCTCGCTCTCAGACAGGCCCTGAGCGGGGTTTCTCTTTTGCTCTTCCATGGTTTCCTCCCGTTCAGGCTCAGTTTGCGGCGTGGGTGATGGCCAGCACTTCGTACTCGACGGTCTGGCCGGAGGGCAGCAGGACCTCAGCCTTCTCGCCCACGGCCTTGCCCAGCAGAGCGTGGCCCACGGGGCTCTCGTCGCTGATCTTGCCGTTGATGGGGTCAGCCTCGGTGCGGCCAACGATGTCGTACTCCTCGGCCTCATCATCGCCGATCATCTTGATGGAAACGTGGGTGCCAACAGCAACGCTGTCCACGCTCAGCTCGCTCTCGTCGATGATCACAGCGTTCTTGACCATCTGCTCCAGCTCGGTGATGCGGTTCTCCACCAGACCCTGGGTGTTCTTGGCTTCATCGTACTCGCTGTTCTCAGAAAGGTCGCCGTGGCTGCGGGCTTCCTTGATCTCCTCGGCCAGCTCCTTGCGGCGGACCGTCTTGAGGTATTCCAGTTCGTCCTGCATCGCCTTCAGGCCGGAAGCGGACATCTTGATTTCTTGTGCCATTTTGGATCTTCTCCTTGTCTATTGGATTGACGCAGCCGCAAAGCCGCGTACGAATGCTATTATGACTGTTCTATTATAATAGCAAGCCGGGAGCTTGTCAATAAAAACCACGGCGCTAGAGCGGAAAAAGCGGCGGTTTCGGCTCCCGCCCCTATGCAGAAGCGCCCCACCGGTTCCCCGGCAGGGCGCTTCCACAGGTTATTTGGGAATAGAGAATGGTTCGGTTGTGGGGGCAACCCCCCAGTCGCTTTCAGCGACAGCCCCCGCTAATAGGGGGGCCTTGCGTGGCGGAAAGTTTCATCTTTTTGCCAAGGCCGCCCCTATTAGGGGCGGTGGCATCCCGAAGGGATGACGGTGGGGTTTACTTTTCCTGTGCCTTATTCCACACGCGGATCACTTCGACACGGCTCACGGAATCGGTATCCACATAGGTCTCGCCGTTGTCCTTTGCGGCCTTGAGCAGATCGTTTTCCACAGCCCAGGCAATGGCCTTCTGGGTATCGGTGGCATCAGCGGGCAGAACTGCGGCGGGTGCGGGCTTACCGGCATGGTTCCACACCAGCAGGGCCAGCTCGGCACGGTTTGTGGGGATGGCAGTACCGGCGGGCAGAGCGGTTTTCAGATACAGCTCCGTGCCCAGCTGGTAACCCTGCCATGCCAGAATGGCGGTGCCAGCAGCGGCAGTACCGACCACAGCGGCGGTGCCCAGAATGTTGGGCTCGTCCTCCTCAATGGAGGCATCCTTCGTCATGGCTTCGATGGTCACGCCACCGGCAGGCATCTGGAACTTCAGGGGGTTGTTCTTGACATCCACATCCAGCGTTTCATCGGTGGTAATAGTCCACTGGTCAAATGCAACGGCATCGCTCTGGCTGGTGTAGGTCACGGTCACGTCAGCCTTTTCGGGCACTTTGGCGATCAGCTCGCCCTTGTCGTTCTTCTCAGCCTTGATCTCTTCGTCACCATTCTTAATGGTAACATCAGCATTCTTGACGGTCAGGGTGTAGAGCTTGGTTGCAGGGGTCAGTTCGGCAGCCTCTTCGGCAACAACGATATTCGTGCCGCACTCACTCACAATCTTGTCCCCATTTTTCAGGACAATACCAAAGGTATGCGTACCGGCCTTGCCATAGGTTACGTTCAGCTTGAGTTCCCGATTCTGGCCCATCCGCTACATCAAGTCGGAAATGGTGTATTCTTTCTCGGTCAGTTCCTTGCCGTTCAGCATCACACTGGTAACATCATCATCGTAGGTCAGAACAACCATGGCCTTCTGCTTATTCTGCAGGATATCCTTAAAATCATCGCCGGGAGTAACCGTGACATTCACATCAGCAGGGGTGTTGACCAGATAGTTACTCTTGGAAACTTTTGCAGTCAAAGCGGTATTCTGATATTCATGCCACTTCGCATAAAGAGTTGTATTACCAGTGATGGTCTGCTTATCATATTTGGTTGCGAAGTTTTCATCCATATACCAGCCATCAAATACCCATTCGTTGGTACTGTCGCTCAGCTCAGGCAGGCCAGTAACAGAGTCACCATATTCAACAGTTTTGTCAGCAGGCTTTTCATCATGCCCATTGTTGTTAAAGGTCACAGTGTAATTGTTCTTTGCCCACTTGGCGTAATAGGTTTTACCCGTTACGGGGGTAATATCCTCGGTTTCGGTCTGGCATTTAGCGTCCTCATACCATTTTGCGGTACATCCAGCCTTGGTTACGCTGTCAAAACCGGTCTTATTCATGTCAACAATGCCGCCATCGACAACAAAGACAATGCCTACATTTTTACCCAACCCACTATCATTGTTGGTTGCTCTCGGATTTGCAGATTCGTCATTCACATAAATGCACACATTGGGATTAAGTGGTTGTCCACTCGTAGAAGAGCCCAGGCAACCGTTCATATAATGAATCTCGGTGCAACCTGTAAAATCAATCTTATTCAAATTTGCACACTCACAGAAAGTTCGATCTCCAAGTTTTACGTTATTGGCTCTCACCGCAAAGGTTTCAAGCGCCTGTGCGTTACGGAAAGATGCTACCACAGCTTGTTTTCCATTTTTATCCACATATTTATCTTCTGTGTAAGTATCAACATCGATGTTAACATGCTTCAGTGTAGTATTTCCAGAGAAAGCATAGGTATTTTCAGCTGGAATGTGCGCTTCTCCGCCTGTTACATTCAATGTTTCCATACTCGGAAATACGGACGGTCGCACATATTGCAGGTTTGGGCCACAAACATTTACCGTTGTTATTCCAGCATTTTTAGAAAATATATCGTGCCAAAGACTCCCGTCTGTTTGATCTTCCTTACCACTCTTTAACGCACCTTTTAACTCAACTGCATTGATTGTGGTCACCGCAGGATCACTTCCACTTCCATTTCCACTTTTCCTAAAGGGATCTCCACCTGTACAAATGACTTCTGCACCATCCAGAATATCAAGTTCTTCGATGCCGCACGCAGTAAATACCTTTTCCCCTAATGTTACCTTGCCCCGAAATGTCAATTTATTAAGATTTTTACAAGCATAAAATGCACAATCTCCAATGTTACTGATTCCTTCCGGCACATCTAATGTAGTAATAGCTGTCGAACAAAATGCGAAAGGTTGAATCTTTTTTACAGCACTGCCTAATGTAATATCTGTCAATTCTGTACATCCATTCGCAAAACTTCTCGGTACTTTCTCGGTATTTACAATCAGTTTCTTCAATCCAGAACCATTGAACGCATTAGAATCCGTACCTCTCAAACCAATCTGAATACCATCTGTCAGCGTAAAACTCTCAAGATGAGGCATCTGCTCAAATGCACGGGCACCAATATACTTCAAATTGCTCCAGTTATCAAAATCAACTGTAAACTTTGTTCCACGGAACGCAGCACAACCAACGCCAGTAAAGCTACTGGGAAGCCACTTCGTCAGCTCTTTGCCGTCACCCAGTTTGGAGCAGAAATCAAACATACTGGTTGGAACATATGTACCAATATACGTTTCACCATTCGTACCTTTCGTATCGTTATCTTGAAGTTCATGTGCCATAAAATTAGGTGCCCATTCAACCTCCGTAAGTTCACTATCTGCGCGGAAGATGTAATCACCCAAATGCTGAATGCTGGCAGGAATATTAGCTTTTTTCAAAGCCTTCATCCCACGGAATGCACTATTGCCAATCGCAGTAACGCCTTCCTCAATATGTACCTCTGTAATCTGGTTGAGATAGGGTTTCCATGGACGCAGATCATTTTCTGTGCCAACATCTGCATCAGCCTTAATTCCATTATAATCGGCCATTGGGCCATTGCCAGAAATAGTCAGAACCTTTGTAGATTCATCGTATGCCCACTTAACTTCTTCGTGACCCTCAACACCACAATCACCAGAGGTGGGCGCATTCTCGTTAACAGTGGTAGTCGTTACCGCAGTATTGGTGCTCTTCCCCGCTGCAAACGCCGAAACCGCAGTAGCAGGCATCATGGAAACTGCCATGCTCACTGCCAAGGCGGCGCTGATCACTCGTTTTAGTCTCATAAAAATCCTCCTTTTATGAATTACTCCCAAAATATAACCATGCCCGCACAAAGCAAAAAGAGCGCCGCACCGGCCAAATGGCTGGTACAACGCTCTGCGTTTTGTACTTTGGGAATCTACCGCCCCTTGAGGTGATGCCCATGTGCGGTATGGTTGAGAAAGTGCAGCTGGCTGCCATATTACAGGCCCTGTAGCTTTGCGTCGCAGCCTTTCGACTGGTTTGCCGATTCTTCTGTTTTCATGTGGCATTTTACACAGAAATCATAAAACTTTTTCTTTTTTTGTCAATAGCCCCAAAGCATCTTTGGTGAGTTACACAAAATCGACAGTGTTTGTATAACATTTTCGGATAGCAGCATCGCCCCGGGGAGAAGTGTTCCGTTTGGGAAAAGGCGGCGTGTTTCCTCGCTTTTTCGTTGAAATATGCCAGGTTTTATGATATAGTAGTAGTCGTTTTTACGTTTCACTCCCCTACTCTCCCCGCGGAAAGGAAGCATCCATGAACCTGACAAAGCAGTTCTTCAAGTATGTGTCGCAGAATATTTTCGGTCTGATCGGCACATCGTGCTATATTCTGGCCGACACCTATTTCATCGCCCAGGCGGCGGGCACCGACGGCGTGACCCTGCTGAACCTCTGCCTGCCCATGTACAACCTGATCTTTGCCTTCGGCTCCATGATCGGTCTGGGTGCGGCCACCCGGTACGCCATCCTGCAGGCGCAGGGCGAGGCGCGGGCGCAGCGGTTTTTTTCCAACGCCATCCTCTGCGCCTGCCTGATCGCCATCCCGTTCATGCTGGCGGGCGCGTTCTGCCCGGGCACGCTTCTGCAGCTCATGGGCGGCGATGCGGACATTGTGGCGCTGGGCCTGAACTACACCCGCATCTTCCTGCTGTTCACACCCTTCTTCATGTGCAACTACATCTTCTCGGCCTTCGTCCGCAACGACGGCGACCCGTCCCTTGCCATGGTGGCCACCCTGAGCGGCAGCCTGTTCAACGTGGTGTTCGATTACATCTTCATCTTCCCCATGGGGCTGGGCCTGCCCGGCGCGGCGCTGGCAACCGCCATCTCGCCGGTGCTCAGCATCGCCATCTGCAGCCGCCACTTTTTTCAAAAGAGCAACACACTCACCTTTGTCCGGCAGGCCCCCTCGGCCCGGCTGCTGGTGCAGAGCTGCCAGCTGGGCATCTCCGGCTTTGTCGGGGAGCTCTCCTCTGCCGTGACCACCACCGTGTTCAACTTCCTGCTGCTCCGGCTGGCGGGCAACGTGGGCGTGGCCGCTTACGGCGTGGTGGCAAACTTTGCGCTGGTGGCAACAGCCATCTTCAACGGCGTGGCCCAGGGTGCCCAGCCGCTGATCAGCCAGTGCTACGGCAAAAACGAGATGGCCGGGGCAAAAAAGCTGCTTCTGCTGGGCTGCGGCACCGCGCTGGCGCTGGCGGCGGTGTTGTACGGTGCCGTGTTTGGCTTTACCGATCCCTTTGTTGCCCTCTTCAACAGCGAGAGCTCTGCTTTGATGGCCGAATATGCCCACAGCGGTATGCGCATCTACTTCCTGGGCTACTTCTTTGCAGGCTGCAATATTGTTGCGGCGGGCTATCTGGGCGCGGTCAACCGCCCCACCGAGGCCACCATCACCTCGGTCAGCCGGGGCGTGGCCGCCATCGTCACCTGCTCACTGATCCTGAGCGCCCTGTTCGGCATGAACGGCGTGTGGTCGGCCTTCCCCGCCGCCGAGGCCATCACGCTGGCCCTGACGGTGTTCCTGCTCAAGCGCCCGCAGTCTGTGTGCGGCTGAGCGCCTCCACGGAAAAGAGCCGGGTGCTGCCCCGGCTCCTGAACATTTTAAATATACAGTGCCTGCTCCCGCTGGCTTTCCGCCGGGCTGAGGGGCCGCGCTGTCTGACCGGCCAAGGCCCGCCACTGTGCGGGGGATTGGCCGGTCTCTTTTTTGAACACCCGGCACAGGTAGTTGGCCCCTGAGAAGCCGCACAGGCTGGCAATGACATCCAGCGTGTATTCCCGGTGCAGGAGCAGCCGCATGGCAGCTTCCACCCGCACAGTGGTCAGGTAGCGCCCCGGGGGCACCCCTACGGCGGCAGTAAAGGTGCGGACAAGGTGGCTCTTGGAGACCCCCAGCCGCTCACTGAGCTCCTCCACGCCGTACAGGCCAGCGTAGTTCTGGCGGATATCCTCAATGGCGGCCTCCACCAGCGGCGGCAGGGGCGGAGCGGCGCTGTCGGCCCCCGCAAGCTCACAGAGCAGGGCAAAGGCCAGCTGGCTGGCAGCCCGGCTGCGGGGTGTATCGGCCTCGGCGGCAAGGCGGCCCAGCAGCTCTGCGGCAGCGGGGCAGGTCTCGCCCCGGGCCAGGAACGGCAGCTCCGTCAGCCCGGCAAGGAACTGCACCGCCGCCTGCCCGGTCAGCTGGATGCAGAGCAGGTGGCTCTCCCCTTCCGGGGTCAGGGTCAACGGGGCGCGGCTCAGCACCAGATGGCCCGCCGCCGCGCTCTGGGGCGGCAGGATCAGTGCGCTGCCCGCCGGGGAGGGCGAGGCATCGGTCAGGCTGGCAGTGCATCTGCCGCTGGAGATCAGGCAGACCCACAGCCCCTCGCCGGTCAGGGTCAGGGGTTCTTTGGGCTGGATATCCCGCACCACGCCAAGGGCTGCGGTGCTTGTCCAATCATAAAGCAATATCTGACACCTCAAATCAATAAAATGCTATTTTATATCACAAAGTTATCTGTTATTATAATACCAACGAGAGCGTGCACCGTCAAGGTGCCGTAACATAGAAAAATTTTAATGGAGGCAATGACCTATGGCTTCGATTAGCTGCCAGCACATCTACAAGATCTATCCGGGCGCTACTGCTCCTGCTGTTACCGACTTCAACCTGGAGATTCAGGATAAGGAGTTCATCATCTTCGTCGGCCCCTCTGGCTGCGGCAAGTCCACCACCCTGCGCATGATCGCCGGTCTGGAGGAGATCTCCAAGGGCGAAATGTACATCGGCGGCCGCCTGATCAACGACGTTCCTCCCAAGGATCGTGATATCGCCATGGTGTTCCAGAGCTACGCTCTGTACCCCCACATGACCGTTTACAAGAACATCGCTTTCGGTCTGGAGCTGCGCAAGACCCCGAAGGATGAGATCGACCGCCGCGTTCACGAGGCTGCCAAGATCCTGGAGATCGAGCACCTGCTGGACCGCAAGCCCAAGGCTCTGTCCGGCGGCCAGCGTCAGCGTGTTGCTCTGGGCCGTGCAATGGTTCGTAACCCGGCAGTCTTCCTGCTGGACGAGCCCCTGTCCAACCTGGATGCAAAGCTGCGTACCAGCATGCGCACCGAGATCATCAAGCTGCACAAGAAGCTGGCTACCACCTTCATCTACGTTACCCATGACCAGACCGAGGCTATGACCATGGGCGACCGCATTGTTGTTATGAAGGACGGCATCATCCAGCAGGTCGATACCCCGCAGAACCTGTACGACATGCCCTGCAACATGTTCGTTGCCGGCTTCATCGGCAGCCCCCAGATGAACTTCCTGGACGGCACCGTGACCAAGAACGGCGATCAGTACGCCATTGACCTGGGCGGCGACACCATCCCCCTGCCCAAGGAAAAGACCGCTGACGGCAAGCTGGATTCCTACGTTGGCAAGAAGGTCAAGATGGGCATCCGTCCTGAGGATATCGACGACGAGCCCGAGTTTATGGCAAAGCACCCCGACTGCCACCTGGAGGCTCAGGTCGATGTGTCCGAAATGATGGGCGCTGAGATCTACCTGTACCTGGAGTACAAGGGCAACAAGATGACCGCCCGTGTCGCTCCCACCTCCAAGGCACGCAACGGAGACACCGTCCGCGTTGCATTCGATCCGCACAAGGTTCACCTCTTTGATGTCGAGACCGAGCAGACCATCCTGAACTAAGTTCTCCAGGGATCATCTTTTGATCCTCCTAATAAGCAAAAGCCGTCGGGAAGCGATTTCCGGCGGCTTTTGTCTAACACACACACATTGGAACATGATAAGGGAGATTTCACCATGGAACACATGATGCTTCTGGTCACCTACCGTATGCTCCCCGGCCAGCGGGACGCTTTTCTGCAGGAGGTCGCCGCTGCCGGCATTCTGGCAAAGGTCCAGCAGGAGGACGGCTTTGAGCGCTACGATTACTACCTGAGCGCCGCCGACCCGGACGAGCTGCTCATCGTTGAGGAGTGGGACTCCGAAGCCCAGCAGCAGGCCCACGTGAACACCGACCACATGGCCCAGCTCCGCGCCATCAAGGAGAAGTATGTCGCTTCCACCGCGATGCAGCGCATTGCCAAAGCCGACTGAGCACGAGAGGATAGAAAAGCACCCGCGGCCTGCTGGCTGCGGGTGCTTTTTTCAAAGGAGAGAACGGAATGCTCAGCCCTTGACACCGCCCAGTGCAACACCACGGACGATGAACTTGGACAGCAGCAGATAAACGATGATCACAGGCAGGATGGCAATGGCCACCAGCATATAGACCTTGCCCATATCGAACTTGAGGAAGTCGGCACTGCGGAGCTGTGCAATGAGGATGGGCAGGGTCTTTTTGTCTGCCGTATCCAGCACCAGTGCAGGGATGAAATAATTGTTCCAGCTGGACACAAAGGAGAAGATGGCCTGCACCGCCAGAGCGGGCTTCATAATGGGAAGCACGATATGGTTGAAGGTGTAGAACTCCCCTGCGCCATCAATGCGGGCGGCTTCCACGATCTCCATGGGCAGGCTGGCATCCAGATACTGCTTCATAAAGAAGAACACCGCCGGGGCCGCAATGCTGGGGATGATGAGGGGAATAAAGCTGTTCTTCAGCCCCATCTTCGTGATGAGCTGCAGGAAACCCAGCGCCGAGACCTGGGTCGGCATGGTCATAATGAGCAGGATGATGGCAAACGCCGCCTTTTTGAACCGGAAGTTATAGGCGTAGATGCCGTAGGCTGTCAGGGCCGAAAAATAGACGCTGAGGGCAGCCGAGCAGCCGGACACGATCAGGCTGTTCCGCACACCGGTCAGCACCGGGATGTTGGCATCCGACAGCACGTTTTTCAGGTTGGTCATCAGCGATTTTCCCGGCAGAAAGGAAAAGCCCTTCTGGATCTCAAAATGGGTGCGGGTGGAATTGATGACCAGCACATAGAAGAAGAACAGGCATAAAAAGCTCAGCAGCACCAGCGCCGCATAGCACACCGTGCGGCGGGCCGCAAGGGTCGCTTTTTCGGATCTTGTCTTGACTGCGTGTGACATTATGCTTTTCCTCCCTTCACCTGTTTGGCCGCCTGCCTGCGGGCCTTGCGCTCGGCCTTGCTCAGGCCGTCGTCCTCCTTGGTCAGGGCCATGTAAACGATCACGCAGAGCACTGCGCACACCAGGAACAGCACCACCGAGACCGCGCCGGCCATGCCGTAGTTCTTGCTGAACAGGTGGTTGTTCAGGTACATGATCATGG
>OGPM01002431.1_pt1 | contig 13184 bp, 15 predicted proteins | sample 1552961 | NCBI WGS metagenome assembly OGPM01 (sample SAMEA2580304, study PRJEB22360) | human gut metagenome | biome: human gut; feature: human-associated habitat; material: faeces | place: Denmark | collected 2008/2010
CCGGAGACGAAGCGCGGGTTGGTGAACAGGGAGGAGGTGTTCCACAGCAGCTTGACACCGGTGGACTTCATATTCTCGTCGATCTTGTCAACGACCTTGTCGAGGTTGGCGTTGGTCTCGCGCAGGGTGTCGCCTTCGGGGGCGATGTCACGATCGTGGAAGCAGAAGTACTCGACGCCCAGCTTCTGGAACAGCTCGAAGGCGTAGTCGACCTTGGCCAGAGCCTGGTCCATCGGATCGGTGTACTTGTAGTACGGGCGGTGCGCGGTGCCGGTGCCGAACGGATCAACCAGTTCCTGGTTGAAGGTGTGCCACCAAGCAACGCCGAAGCGCAGCCAATCCTTCATCTTCTTGCCGGCAACGACCTTGTCGGCATCGTAGTAATGGAAGGCGAAGTCTTCCTTCGGTCCTTTGGCGCGGCCGACGTACTCGATCTTGTCAACATCCCACAGACCCATTTGGGCGCTCCTTTGCAGTAGGCGATATTACGGATTGCAGGACCAATAATAAAACGAACGAACTAAGTTTGTCAAATGATTGAATTAATACGCCGCGTCTCAGCGTGTTGCTAGTCATTGCAATGGTTTTCGAATGCAGTCAAGGCACAGATAGTATGGGCAAGCCAAGAAAGACAACTCAGCCAAGGAAACGAGACTTGATAATTGACGTCACGCAATTCCTCGCCGGCCACCGCTGAGGCCGGCTCCACCACCCCGCCAACTCCAACAGCACCACCCCCGCCAACACCACCGCCATGGTCATCACCCTGATGATCGGCTCGTTTGTGGCCATCCTCAACCAAACGCTGATGATCTCCGCCCTGCCCACGTTGATGCACGAGTTCGACGTGCCCAGCAGCACCGTGCAATGGCTGACCACCGGATTCATGCTTACCAACGGCATCATGATCCCGATCACCGCGTTCCTCATCGAGACCTTCACCACCCGCCAGCTGTTCCTGTACGCGATGGGCATATTTGCAGAATGATCTTGGCGTTAATGCACTGGTGTCCGGTCTGGTGATGATGCCGAGCGGCATCGCCATGGGCATCCTGAACCCGGTGGCAGGCAAGATGTATGACAGTATCGGTGGCCGGCCGCTCGCCTTACTGGGCTTCGCGATCATGACGTCTGCGGCTGTGCTGCTGGTCACCATCATGAACACGCACACCGCGGCGGCCATGCGCACCGGAGTGCCGGAAGCGGCGGCATCGGTCTGGAAGCAGTCAGCCGTGGTGCAAAAAAAGCAGTATTTGTTGAAAACAGCAAGAAAGCAGCGGCATGTATCCAGGAAAACATCCGTTTTACCAAATTTACATCCAGCTGTGATTTGAAGTGTATGGATGCATTATCCGCACTGCGTATGCTGGAGCGCCGATATGTATTTGATATCATTTTTATGGATCCGCCTTACGGGCTTGGACTGGAATATGAGGTGTTGGAACATCTGAAAACTTCCTCCATTCTGACAGAGGATACTCTCATTATTGTGGAAGAATCTCTGGATACCGATCCATATGAAATGGAAAAATATGGCTTTCAGGTTACACGTGTGAAAGAGTATAAATCCAATCAGCACGTGTTCTTAAAAAGAATTTAGTAAAGGGGTATGCGATCACAGGAATCGCTGACACACAAAATGAAAAAAGCAATCTATCCCGGCAGTTTTGATCCGATGACGCTGGGGCATCTTGATATCATTGAGCGCTCATCTAGAATTGTGGATGAACTGAATGTTGCAGTTTTAAAGAATAATGCGAAAAATCCGTTGTTTTCTGCGGACGAACGTGTTAGTATGATAAAAGAATTTACGTCACATCTTCCGAATGTTACCGTGACTGCATATGATGGACTTCTGGCAGATTATGCAGATCAGATCGGAGCAAATATTATTGTGCGTGGGTTACGTGCGGTGACAGATTTTGAGTATGAGTTACAGATTGCACAGACCAATCATGCCGTCAATCCCAAGATTGATACTATTTTTCTTACCACAAGTCTTCAGTACGCATATTTAAGCTCTACGATTACAAAGGAAGTAGCATCCTACGGCGGCGATATATCAAAATTTGTGCCGAAGGAGCTGGTAGACAGAGTGTACAGCAAATTTAACATAAAGCGATAAAGGAGAGATTTAAATGACAAGCCGTATTGAACAGATTATTTCTGAAATTGAGGAATATATTGACGGTTGTAAATTTCAGCCACTGTCAAATTCCAAAATCATTGTAAATAAAGAAGAACTTGAGGAACTGCTGACAGAGCTGCGCATGAAAACGCCGGATGAGATCAAACGCTATCAGAAGATCATCAGCAACAAGGATGCTATTCTGGCAGATGCACAGGCAAAAGCAGAAGAGATCCTTGCTCAGGCACAGATTCAAACCAATGAACTTGTCAGTGAACATCAGATTATGCAGCAGGCATACGCACAGGCAAACGAAGTAGTATCCATTGCAACTAACCAGGCGCAGGAGATTCTTGATAAGGCAACAGAGGATGCTGACAGCATCCGTACTGCAGCCATCGAATATACAGATAACCTGTTAGGTAATCTGGAAAACATTGTGGTTCATGCCATCGATACAAACAAGGCAAAATACGAGGGATTATTGTCTTCTCTCCAAAATTGCTATGATATCGTAAAAGCAAACCGGAACGAACTGACTCCGGAAGAGGAAGCACCAGCTGAAGCGGCTGAGGAAGTTTCCACAGATGCTGCACAAGAAGAATTCGATGTTATTGGTGGTTCAGATAACAAACCAGAGCAGCTGTAAAAAGTGTTGCCAGCATGGCATTTAATAATTTAAAGATTACATAGGTGCGTATGCTGCTCTGTAGTTTTGCCAGCATGGATGCTGTCTGGCAGATGCCGCTGATACCGCCAAAAGAAACCATTGCCATGGCAGACAGATACTTGATTTCTGCCGGCCATTCTGTGCCGGAGACAGTATAGATTCCATTCGTAATTTCCAGCAGCCCGATAACGCAGCCTGACAGTGCGGTTCCGGGAAGCGGAAGATGACCTGCGAAATCCGCCGCAATGGAAAACAACATAATATATCCGGCGAGTTTTATCATTGTCGTAAAACCGTTCATAATGCCGTCATCAATGATTTTTAAAGTTATTTCAGATCTGGATGCCGGCATTTTTTCTGAGTTTTTTTCCGGCGGATTTTCTGGTGCCCCCCAAAGCATAAACCAGCCAAGAAGCAATGGCGTGCCATAACATATAGCAAGGAACATCCAGTCCGGCATTACACCTTCCGGTAATGCTGCCAACACATAATTTACGACAAACGCAGGCCCGAAATTATTACTGATACAGCTGACCCTCACAGCTTCGTTTTTGCTGATTTTTCCGAGATCGTACAGATCCGCACATAATTTGCTGCCAAGAGGAAAACCAAACAGATATCCGGCGATCAACGGATAAAACAAGGGAGGACGAAGTGGATAGATACCTTTTAGAAACGGGCTGATCCGTTCCAATATCGCATCATACATACCGGTGCGAAGGATGATTCCTGACAAGATACCAAAGGGCAGCAACGTCGGCAATACCGAATGATACCACAGATATAAGCCGTTTGCGGCAGATTTTGCCAGCAGATCCGGACAGATGATACCATAGCCGATACAGATTGTAATACATAGAATAAATAGTTTCTTTTTCATAGTACAGTTTATTTTTCATATCTTAAAGTAATTCCTGACTGGAGAAAAAGAATGAAAAGGAGACAAAATTCTTCTATTACTGCAAAAAGAAAGGTATTCCGAATCCGATTGATCGCACTTCTGCTGCTGGTAGTCTGGAACAGCCTGCTTGCAAACCGACTGCGAACGGTCCGGCAGATAACGACAAAAAAAGTACTGGATAAACAGATTCTGTCGGAACTGCAGTATTTTCCACTGGCATTTCAAAATGAGCATAGAGAAACTACATGGAAAACGGAAGCGGTCATCTGCAATTATGAAGATTCCTGGCAATCTGCCCGCACTTTCGGCGGAGCCCGCAAGCATGAGGGCACGGATTTGATGACCATCCGAAATGAGCGTGGCATTTATCCGATAGTCAGTATGACCGATGGCACACTGGAGCAGATGGGATGGTTGAAGCTTGGAGGCTGGCGTATCGGCATTCGCAGTGCGTCCGGCACATATTATTACTACGCACATCTGGAATCCTATGCGCCGGATCTGGAAGATGGTATGGCGGTGCATGCCGGGCAGCTTCTTGGATTTGCAGGAGATTCCGGATATGGAACAGAAGGCACAACCGGGCAGTTTACCGTGCATCTGCACGTAGGCATTTATATCCACCACAATACGGATAAAGAGGAAGCCATCAATCCTTATCCATATTTGAAGCAGTTGGAGCAGCATCGCATTTATGCTGATTATCCGTAAACAACTTGCAGATTTGAAGGCATACCTCTATAATGATATAGATAAAAAATTGTGACAGAAAGAAAAACACATATGATTCGCATTGATAAATTTCTCTCTCAGATGCAGGTAGCAACCCGTTCTGAGAGTAAAAAACTGATTAAAATGAAACGTATTACAAAAAACGGTGCACTTGTAACGGACGGTGGAGAAAAATGTGATCCGAAGAAGGACTGTATCTGTCTGGATGGACACCCCATCGCTTATCAGGAATACCATTATCTGATGCTGCACAAACCGGCTGGATGCGTTACTGCCACCGAAGATCGTCGGGATAAAACCGTAATGGATTATCTGCCGGACAATCTGCGCCGTGGGTTGTCCCCGGTGGGACGGCTGGATAAAGACACCGAAGGTTTGCTGTTGATCACAGATGACGGTGCATTGAATCACAGTCTTCTGGCACCGGGACGTCATGTTCCGAAAACCTACTATGCCAGAATCCATGGAATTGTGACAGAGTCTGATATTACAGCCTTCAAGAATGGGCTGGACATTGGTGAAAAGAAAATGACCGCACCGGCTGCTCTCAAAATTCTGCATATTGCAGAAAACGAACAGACATCCGAAATTCTCGTGACGATCACAGAAGGAAAATTTCATCAGGTGAAACGGATGTTTCAGTCCGTAGGTAAAAAGGTATCCTATCTGAAGCGGCTGTCCATGGGAAGTCTGCATCTGGATGAGAAACTGACACCCGGTGCCTGGCGGGAACTGACATTGGAAGAAATTACAAAATTGAAGGAAGAAACAATATGATGATAGAACAGAAAGAAGCTGTTATCTTTGATCTGGATGGAACCATGACAGACTCCATGTGGATCTGGGAAGAGATTGATCAGGATTTTTTCCGGCAACAGGGTCTTCCCATGCCGGAACATCTCCATGAAGAAATCGAGGGGATGAGTTTCACAGAAACGGCACAATATTTTATTCGAAAGTATCAGCTTTCCAAGAATGTGGAAGAAGTAAAAGAACTGTGGAATCGTATTGCTTTGGACAAATATATACACGAAACCACACTGAAACCGGGGCTGGATGAATTTTTACAATTACTGAAAAAACAGCATATAAAGATTGGCATTGCAACCAGTAATTCCAGACTTCTGCTGAATGCTTTTCTGGATGCGCGCAATCTCACAGGCTGCATTGATGCCATTACTACCAGTTGTGATGTCAATAAAGGGAAACCGGAACCGGATGTATATCTGAAAACAGCAGAAAAACTCGCGGTTTCCCCACAACATTGTCTGGTGTTTGAAGATATTCCGATGGGGATTTTGGCAGGAAAAAGAGCCGGTATGACGGTCTGTGCCGTGGAGGATGACTATTCTGCATTGCTGCGGGCAGAAAAATACAGACTGGCCGATTATTATATCACAGATTACAGGCAGGTTCTGGATCATACTTACGAAGATTTAAGAGGATTTAAATAGATGAAACAATTTTTACCAATCAGTCGTGCCGATATGCAGGCACAGGGAATAGAGCAGCTGGATTTTGTATATGTCATTGGTGATGCCTATGTGGATCATCCGTCTTTCGGGCATGCGATCATCAGCAGGATCCTGCAGGCAAATGGATTTTCTGTTGGAATTATTTCACAGCCGGACTGGAAAAATCCAGACAGTATCAGTATCCTGGGTGAGCCAAAAATCGGTTTTATCGTAACCGGTGGAAATATGGATTCCATGGTCAATCATTATTCCGTATCTAAAAAACGCCGTCAGAAAGATGCGTTTACGCCGGGCGGAATCATGGGCCGGCGGCCGGATTACGCAACCGTGGTATACTGCAATCTCATCCGCCGCACCTACAAACACACACCGCTGATCATTGGAGGACTGGAAGCCAGCCTGCGCCGTCTTGGACATTATGATTACTGGTCAAATAAAGTGAAACGTTCCATTCTGTTGGATTCCGGTGCGGATCTGCTATTATATGGAATGGGAGAACGCAGTATCGTGGCTGTGGCAGAGGGGCTGCGCAGTGGCATTGATATCAAAGATCTTACTTATATCGACGGCACGGTATACAAGACAAAGGATCCGGACAGTGTATACGATGGTATTACACTGCCATCTTACGAAGAAATCTGTGCCAGCAAGGAATCCTATGCCCACAGTTTTTATACACAATATTGCAATACGGATCCATTTACAGCAAAACGGCTCATTGAGCCTTATCCAAATAAATGCTATGTCGTGCAAAATCCGCCATCCAAACCACTGACTACCAGTGAGATGGATGCCGTATATGCACTTCCTTATATGAGAACCTATCATCCGTCCTATGAAGAAGCAGGTGGTGTTCCGGCAATCGAAGAGGTGAAATTCAGTCTGGTCAGCAATCGTGGCTGCTATGGTGGCTGCAGTTTTTGTGCCCTGACGTTTCATCAGGGAAGAATTATCCAGACCCGAAGCCATGAATCCATCCTGAACGAAGCAAAGCAGATGGTCTGGGAGCCAGATTTTAAGGGCTATATCCATGATGTTGGTGGTCCTACCGCAAATTTCCGTGGTCCATCGTGCGATAAACAGCTGACCCGCGGTGTCTGCAAGAACCGGCAGTGCCTGTTCCCGACTCCATGTCCGAATTTAAAGGTAGATCATTCTGATTATCTGAGCCTGTTACGGGAACTGCGCGTGCTTCCGAATGTGAAAAAAGTATTTATCCGTTCCGGTATCCGTTTTGATTATCTGATCTGCGACAAGGATAAAACTTTTTTCCGGGAATTATGTGAACATCATGTCAGCGGACAGTTAAAAGTTGCTCCGGAACACATTTCTGATTCAGTATTATCGCTGATGGGAAAACCACCGGTAGCAGTATATAACAAGTTCCGGGAAGAATATAAAAAAATCAATGAGCGGATCGGAAAGAAACAGTATCTTGTTCCATATCTGATGTCTTCTCATCCCGGATCCACTCTGAAAGAAGCTGTGGAACTGGCAGAATATCTCCGGGATCTTGGCTATATGCCGGAACAGGTACAGGATTTCTATCCAACACCATCTACGATTTCCACCTGTATGTATTACACCGGACTGGATCCGCGCACTATGAAGAAAGTGTACGTCACCAACAATCCGCATGAGAAAGCCATGCAACGTGCCCTCATACAGTACCGCAATCCGAAAAACTATGATCTGGTATATGAAGCGCTGCATCTGGCTCACCGCACGGATCTCATTGGGTTTGAACCAAAATGCCTGATCCGGCCAAAACATAATGGACAACAGAATCGTAATTATCAGAACCATGGACGCAATAATGGAACCGGAGCTTCACATCCGAAAAAGCGGAAAGCAATCCGTAACGTGCACAAGAAAAAACAGAAATAATTGGATTTTTCAGGCAGACAAAATGATACATTTTGTAATCCAAACAAAAAAACGCATCTTAGAAGAATTTAAGAAAGTGAAATGCTCATGAAAGAATTTTCCATATCATCCAAAGAAGCCGGACAACGCATGGACAAGTATCTGTTCAAAATATTAAATCAGGCTTCCAAAGGATTTGTTTATAAAATGCTGCGTAAAAAAAATATTGTGTTAAATGATAAAAAAGCAACCGGACAGGAAGTATTGCAGACTTCTGATCAGATTAAAATCTATCTGTCCGATGAAACCTTTAACAAGTTTGCCTCTGCTCTTGCAGAAGCACCAATGGGAAAGCAGACTGCAGATCTTCATTCCGAATCTGCAGCTGCCGGTCCGGCTGCAAAAATGTCCACTGTGCACCATCCAAAACCGGAAATCGTATATGAGGATGAGGATATTCTGATCCTGAATAAACCGGTGGGTATCTTATCACAGAAAGCAGAAAAAAACGACTATTCCGCCAATGAAATGGTCATTGATTATCTGTTAGAAAGCGGGCAGCTGACCCGTGCGGAATTACGAACGTTCCATCCTTCCATCTGTAACCGGCTCGATCGCAACACTTCCGGACTTCTGATTGCAGGAAAGACGATCCGTGGTCTGCAGGAAATGGCAGAGGCTTTAAAGTCACGCAGCATGCAGAAATATTACCGTTGCCTGGTGGCCGGACAGCTTACACAGGATGCACATATGAAAGGATATCTGGCAAAGAATCACCAAAACAATAAAGTAACGGTTCACAAAGAGGCTTTTGCGGATGCTTCTTATATTGAGACAGCATATCATCCGGTGAAAGTGTATGAAAACATGACACTGTTGGAAGTACATCTTATTACCGGGCGTTCCCATCAGATCCGTGCCCATCTGGCCAGCATCGGACATCCAATCCTGGGAGATGGTAAATATGGAGATAAAAAAATAAATCAGGCGGTAAAGGACAGCTGCAGGATCCGTTCTCAGCTGCTGCATGCCTATCGGATGGAATTTCCGGACGGCCGGATTGTCACTGCACCGGAACCCGCGTCCTTTGCACGGGTACAGACAAAACTTGCAAAAGAGAAGAGGTAGAGAAACCATGCATTTATATATTATGAGACACGGAGAGACATTCTGGAACAAAAAAGGGTTGATTCAAGGCTCTTCTGATATCGCTTTAACCCCATATGGGAAGAACTTGCCCGCGATACCAGGGACGGATTCGACCGGGAAGAGATAAGATTTCAGCGCATTTATTCCAGCCCCTATCAGCGTGCCGTAAAAACAGCGGAGATTATTGCAGAACATCAAAATATTTCCGTAAAGGTGGATCTCCGGGTACGTGAAATGTGCTTTGGAAAATACGAAGGAGATAAGATCAGTGAAATCCGAAACAGCAAAGATCAGAATCTGATCTACTGTTTTTCCAAACCGTCCATGTATGTAGCGGATGAGACCGGCGATAATTTTTCTGATGTTTATGCACGTATTGAAGATTTTTTAAAAAATGAAATTCTTCCATTGGAACAGGATCCATCTGTGGAAAATGTTCTGGTGGTGTGCCACGGAGCCGTGATCCGTGCCTTTCTGACTTATATCAGACAGATGTCCATGGATGAATTCTGGAGCATTCATCAGCCGAATTGCAGCGTCAACTGTATTTTGGTACAGAATGGAACCTTTCACGTGGAAAAAGAAAATATTCTTTACTATGATGATCCGGAACTGACGCATCGGGGGATTTTATAATGCCAACCTGGAATTCAAGAGGGCTGCGTGGTTCTACACTGGAAGAATTTATCAACCGTACCAATGAACGGTACCGTGAAAATCATCTGGCCCTGATCCAGAAAGTCCCAACGCCTATTACCCCTATCAAAATGGACAAAGAGAGCCGTCATATCACGCTGGCTTATTTTGAACAGAAAAGTACCGTGGATTATATCGGTGTCGTGCAGGGAATTCCTGTATGTTTTGATGCCAAGGAATGTCAGGTCAATACGTTTCCGCTGCAGAATATTCATCCTCATCAGGTGGAATTTATGCGGGATTTTGAGCAGCAGGGTGGTATTGCATTTTTTCTGATCTTTTATCCCCATCTTGACCGGTTTTATTATCTGCCATTTCGGCAACTGGCACAGTTCTGGGAGCGGATGCAACAAGGCGGCAGAAAGAGTTTTCGTATGGATGAACTGGATGAGACGTTCTTTTTTACCGGTCACTCCGGACTTCTGGTGCCATATCTGGATGCGCTTCAGCTGGATTTGAATTTAAGGGATTGACATTTTAGCTTTATTTTTTTATAATGTTTAAAGATTTTTACATATTAGCATGGTAGCACACTAAAGTGTTCAGGGATGATCAATCCGATTTTCATATTTTTTATGTAAAAAAATAAAAATGGAACAAAGAGGGGACATAGCAGTGAAAAATCAATTATTACATACGCCCGAAGGTGTCAGAGATATTTATAATGAGGAATGTGAACGCAAAATCATTCTGGAAGGCCGTTTGCTTTCTGTATTAAAATCTTACGGCTACCATCCAATTCAGACACCGACTTTTGAGTTTTTTGATATATTTGGTAAAGAGATTGGTACCACGCCTTCGCGGGATCTGTACAAATTTTTCGACCGAGAAGGCAACACACTTGTTCTCCGCCCGGATATCACACCATCCATCGCGCGATGTGCATCCAAGTATTATATAGAACAGGCGATTCCCATCCGTCTGTGTTATACCGGCAATACGTTCCGCAACAATTCCAGTTATCAGGGACGTTTAAAAGAAAACACACAGTCCGGTGCCGAATTGATCGGGGATGGCAGTGTAGAGGCAGATGCAGAGATGCTGGCACTTTCCGCACAACTTTTAAAAGCAGCCGGTCTGAAAGAATTTCAGCTCAGTGTTGGACATGCAGATTTCCTGCGGGGTTTATTTGAAGCAGCCGGTCTGGATGAAGATGTCATGGAAGAGATCCGGAATCTGCTTCAGAACCGCAATCTGTACGGTGTGCAGGAAGTGGTGGCACAGTATGTGACAGATGAAAATTTAACACAGTTGTTCGGTCTGCTGACAGATGTCATGCTGGATAAGGAAAAAATCTCCGCTGCAAAAGTATGGGCACAGGAATTTCCACGGGTGTTAAACGCACTGACCCGTCTGGAGCAGTTGGATGAACTGTTGGAATTATATAAAATCCACAAATATGTATCTTACGAACTGGCTATGATCTCTGGTTTTGATTATTATACAGGTATTATTTTTGCCGGTTATACTTTTGGCAGCGGAGAAGCCGTTGTAAACGGCGGACGTTATGACAATTTGTTGAAATCCTTCGGCAAATCCGCACCGTCCATCGGGTTTGCGGTTGTCATCAATCAGCTGATGGCCGCACTGCAGCGCCAAAATGTACGGATTCCATTTGAAAATACGACAAAATGGTTTATTTACAGCCAGCAGTACCGGCAGGATGCTATTAAAGATGCGCAGGTACTCAGAAGCCGTGGTGAGCAGGTGGAACTGATGCCGCTGACTGAGCAGAATACAAAAGCTGTTTATGAAAAATATGCAGAAGAGAACCATATCCAGGACATTATTTTTTATATGTAGGAGGACCGGAGAATGAGATATTTAACATTTGCACTTGGAAAGGGTCGTCTTGCAAATAAGACACTTGAAATGTTTGAAAAAATCGGAATCACCTGTGAGGAGATGAAAGATAAAGACACGCGAAAACTGATTTTTGTCAATGAAGACTTAAAACTGCGTTTCTTTCTCGCCAAAGGACCGGATGTACCGACTTACGTGGAATACGGTGCTGCTGATATCGGTATCGTCGGAAGAGATACCATCTTACAGGAAGCCCGCAATATTTATGAGGTGTTAGATCTTGGATTTGGAAAATGCAGGATGTGTGTCTGCGGTCCGGAATCTGCCAGAGATTTGTTGCAACATCATGAGCAGATCCGTGTGGCTACCAAGTATCCGAAGATTGCCAAGGATTATTTTTATAACAAAAAGCATCAGACCGTGGAAATCATCAAACTGAACGGTTCGATTGAACTGGCACCGATCGTTGGTCTCTCTGAAGTGATCGTGGATATTGTAGAAACGGGTTCCACACTGCGTGAAAACGGTCTGGAAGTGCTGGAGGAAGTTTGCCCACTGTCTGCGCGTATGATCGTCAATCCGGTAAGCATGCGTATGGAGAGTGACAGAATTAAGGCATTATTAATGAAATTACGCGCACAAATATAGGAATATAGGAGTGATAAAATGAGAATACAGCATCTCGATAAGAATACAAAAATGAATCTGTTGGAGGATCTTTTAAAGAGAAGTCCGAATAACTATGGCAAATATGAGCAGGGTGTTGCAGAAATCCTGGATCATGTACGCAGCGAAAAAGATGCGGCTGTATTTGCATATACAGAAAAATTTGACGGAGCAAAGATTGATGCATCGAATATTAAAGTAACAGAAGAAGAGATTAAAGAAGCTTACGAATTAGTCGGCGAAGAGTTAACAGGTATTATCCGCAAGGCATTATTTAATATCCGTGATTATCACGAGAGACAGCGTCAGAACAGCTGGTTTGAGAGCAAACCGAATGGAACAATGCTTGGACAGAAAGTTACACCTCTTCAGAGAGTCGGCGTCTATGTACCAGGCGGAAAAGCTGCTTATCCGTCTTCTGTCCTTATGAATATCGCACCAGCGAAAGCTGCAGGAGTTGACGAAATCGTAATGGTAACACCTCCGGGAAAAGACGGAAAAGTCACACCGACAACATTGGTTGCAGCACATGAAGCAGGTGCTGATGTTGTATATAAAGTCGGCGGCGCACAGGCGATCGCTGCACTTGCTTATGGAACGGAGAGTATCCCAAAGGTTGACAAAATTGTAGGACCTGGAAATATTTATGTTGCACTTGCAAAGCGTGCTGTATACGGACATGTAAGCATTGATGCGATAGCAGGACCAAGTGAAATCCTTGTAATCGCTGATGAGACAGCAAATCCACGCTATGTAGCTGCGGATCTTCTGTCCCAGGCAGAACATGACGAGCTCGCTTCTGCAATTTTAGTGACAACCAGCCAGGAGCTTGCAGAGAAGGTATCTGAAGAAGTAGACGGATTTTTAAATGAACTTTCCAGAAGTGAGATCATCCGCAAATCACTGGATAATTATGGATACATACTGGTAGCAGATACCATGGAAGAAGTGATTGATATTGCGAATGAGATCGCTTCGGAACATCTGGAGATCCAGACAAAGAATCCGTATGACATTATGACACGCATCCGCAACGCAGGCGCTATTTTCATTGGCGAATATTCCAGTGAACCGCTTGGAGATTATTTTGCAGGACCG
>OGPM01002433.1_pt1 | contig 13168 bp, 8 predicted proteins | sample 1552961 | NCBI WGS metagenome assembly OGPM01 (sample SAMEA2580304, study PRJEB22360) | human gut metagenome | biome: human gut; feature: human-associated habitat; material: faeces | place: Denmark | collected 2008/2010
CAGCCAATCCGGCGAAGGTCCGGCAGCCTATGTGGATGATTTCTATGACGCGGTAAACCATGACACGCTGGAAAGCTGGGAGATTCCGGCTGAACAGGCCGATATGAGCTGGTTCAGGAAGGCGCGGGAGGACAATTATTCCAAGGTAAATGACCTGATTCGTCAGGCTTCATCTGAAGCAGGACAGGCAGAGCAGCAATCGGGAAGCGACCTGTATAACATACGCGCCCTGAATCTGACCGGCCTGGACCGGGAGACCAGGGACAGGGAAGGATACGGCCGCACAGCCGGAGCATTTTTAAAGGATTTAGATTCAGCTGATTCTGTCTCTGAGCTTTTAAAGGCATGCCTCCAGTTCCAGAGGGATACCGGACTGTTCAGCCTTATGGGCTGGTATTATGAAGGGGACAGCGGGGATTCCTCCGTTAAAGTCCTTTATCTCTCACAGCCGGATTCCGGTCTCAGGAGGGAAGTCTGGTTCTCCGAAGATGCATCCAACCAGAAGCGGGTGGAGGAATACAAAAAATACCTCACAAAGCTTCACGAAAATAACGGCCTTAGCCCGGAGGAAGCAGGGGAGACCGTTGACCGGGTAACTGATATGATGAAGGATCTGGCGTCCTCCACCCTTAAGATAGAGGAGGTCTATGACCCGGAAAAAACATACAATGTCTGCACGGCCGGCGAGGCGGCAAACCTGTATTCCGCGGCTCTGCCCTTCCGCCTTCTAAACAGCATTTTCGGCATACAGGAAGGAGAAAAGACAGTTGTCTCCCAGCCGGATGCCTGCAGGAAGCTTGGAAGCTATCTGAAGGAAGAAAACCTTCCCCTCCTGAAAGAATATGTCAAAACATGTCTCTATTCGGATCTGTCCATGATGACAGACACTGCTTCCCTGGACGCTGCCCAGGAGTACCAGACAGCAGCAGGCGGTATGGAAAAGAAAAAGGATTTTGAGCGGACCGTATCTGAAACAGTCCAGGAAAAACTTGGTTTCCAGTGCGGCCGTGTATTCTGTGAAACCTATTTTAACGAGGATGCCAAACAGGATGTGGCTTCCATCATCCGGCAAATCATAGATGTATACGACAACCGCCTTGCCCATATAGAATGGATGACAGAATCCACCCGTCAGGAGGCAAGGAAAAAGCTGAAAGCCATTACTGTCAAGGTTGGTTATCCCGATGAATGGCCCCAGGACAAATTGAGCCTGGTACTGAAATCCCCGGACCAGGGCGGTGTCTACATCGACAATATCATGGAAATCCTGAAGGCGTCCCAGGACTACTCCTTTAAGACCAGACACGACCCGGTGGACCGGAATGAATGGGGCATGACGCCCCAGACAGTCAATGCCTATTATAACCCCGGAAACAATGAAATCGTGTTTCCGGCCGGAATCCTCCAGGCCCCGTTTTATGACCCGCAGGCTGAGCCTGTGGCCAACCTGGGTGGCATCGGAGCTGTCATCGGCCACGAAATCACCCATGCGTTTGACACAAGCGGATCCCAGTATGATGAAAAGGGAAACCTGAGGGATTGGTGGACTGCCCAGGATAAACAGCGTTTCAGGGAACTGGCACAAAAGGTCATTGACTACTATGATACCATGGAAGTAAACGGCATCCAGGTAAACGGTACGCTGAGCGTTACGGAGAATATCGCTGACCTGGGAGGCGTTTCCTGTATAACAGAAATAGCCAGGGAAAAGGGATATGACCTGAAGGAGCTGTACCATGCCTATGGCGTCATATGGGCCACAAAATACAGGGATGAATACCTTTCCTACATCATGACCAATGACACACATTCCCCTGGCATCACCAGGGTAAATGCCGTACTGTCTGCCACCGATGACTTTTATACCGCCTTTGGGGTCAGGGAAGGCGACGGGATGTACCGCAGACCGGAGGACAGGCCCCATATCTGGTAGAAATATCTTTATATATATAAAATATCAGAGTCCGGGAAGCATCTGCCTCCCGGACTCTGTATCTGTATTGCCATGATTACTCTTCTCTCTTTTTCCTGACAAGCAGCCAGATGATTACAAAACCAGTGCATAAAATCATAATCTGAAATACAAGGATAACGCAGATGCCCGCCATCACCAGGAGACCCACAACCCTTAATCCACTGTCAGGCCGTCCCTCAAGATTCGTTCCTGCCCGGCCCGCGTCCTCCTGTGACGGGACTTCAGAGCCCTCACCATCCTGCTCCAGTCCCTGGAGCCTGCGCACATCCCCGGCCAGGGATTCCAGTTCCCTGCTGTCAAACACATCCCGAAGCCCGCAGCGGTACATGGTGCCGCGGTAAGGAGCATCCAGACCTTCATGCAAAAGTCCCATGTAGGTATCCACAGCGCCGTCCCAGTCGCTCCTGGATATGGTCCAGAGGTCAAGGGCCGACAGCGCCGAGGTTCCGTATCCCATATAATACAGGGGGCTGTAAAACAAATGGGACACATCCACCCAGTCATAGCACACGCCCTCGTCGTAGACATCAAAATACCATCCATAATAGGAATCCTGTATCTCTTTGAATGTGCGGTTCATGTCCTCCAGACTCATGTCCGGATTCATGTAAACAGCTTCCTCAAATTCCTGCAGCATGCAGGACATAATGATCACATACAGCATATCCGTAACAGTCTCAAACTCAAAGGCCTCTGCCCCTTCGCCAAACATATCCCCCGCATACTGGTTGGCCAGCATCTCCAACCCCTGTGACTGGACCTCACACACATCCACACTGTAACCCTGGAACAGTTCAGGCACCGAATTATAATAATAGGAGCTGAAATGCCCGAATTCATGAATCAGGGACTGGTAATCCGTAAATGTATGGTTTCTGTTGATGAAAATAAATGCGTCGCCATAGCTTGGAAGCCCTACGGTATAATTATTATCCATCCTGTCCTGTCCGTCTTCCCCGGACTGGATATCATACAGCTCGTTGTCCTGCATATACCGGAAGATCTCACCCAGCTCAGGACTCACCGAGCCGACAGCCCTTCCCACACCGGCCAGTATGTCCTGGGCGGAACTCTCTTCCACAAGGTCCAGGGAGTCATAGGATTCCTGGGCCACATCCATATACCAGATGTCATTATTAAGGGGAACAATACGGGTCTTTACATCCGAGCAAAGCCCCTCTGCGTCCTGAAGAGTATAGTCCCTTCCGTAAACAGCTTCAAAGGAATAACGGGCATAATTGTCATAGCCTTTAAGCTCTGCTGTCCGGCGGCGCACCTGGACCAGTTCCCGGAACTTGCTGCCCAGAACCCGGTTCTTTTCCCTGACAAGTGCATCCTCAATTTCAGCGTACTGCCCGTCGTCAAGGTCCGGTTCCCGTTCCAGCCGGCTGTAGCTCCACTGTCCGTTCTCCAGCTCCACCGTAAAATCACCGGCAGCCAGTTTATCATACTCCCTGAGAAGCTCCTGCTCCCTCCGGTTCAGTTCGGTCAGTTCCCCGGAATTTTCCCTGTAATATTCGATGTAAGGCGCATATTCAATCCCCATCTTATCTGTCAGGAGTTCTTTATAGGATGAGTTCATACCCTTCTTAAGGCAGGCTGCGGCCTTATCCCCCATCTCGGAATAGATGTCCGTGGTATATGCCTGTTCTGCGGCAGCCTGCTCATCCGACACATCTGCGTCATATTCCAGCTGGGCCATATAAGTCAGGGTGGCCAGACGGTCATACTCATCCACAATGGCATCGTATAGCCTCAGTACTTCCTCGTCCCGGCCTTCAGAAGCACAGGCCTGTTCAAAATCAGCCATGGCCTGTTCCATGGCAGCCGGGTCATAGTGCTCGTATGGCCTCCGGGAATAGGGAATGGCTTCATGGACCTTTCCGCCCGCTTTGCTGACATATTCCGGTTCCCGGGCCCTTTCCCGGGCAGTCAGGCTTCCCTGAGACGCGCTGCAGGAGGTAATCGTCAGTGACATCACCAATGCCAGGACCAGTGCTGCCCCGCGCCTTAGACTCCTTTTCCACATTCCGTTTTTCACAGCAGGCCCTCCTTACATATTATGGTATATGCCTATTGTAACATCCCGGCCGTTTTACCGCCAGTTGATTTAATGCCTAATCTCCGGTCCATGGTCCATGCTGCCTGCCTAATCTCCGGTCATCCATCCTTCCTCCTCCGGAAGCAGGAAATAGTTATTATCCCTGTCCGAATCAGCAATCATGGCATCCAGCTCCCGGATCAGATAGCTGTCCGGCATGTTTCTCTCCCAGAACCGGTATCCCTTGGTGCTCTTTATACCTTTGACGTCAATTTCCCGTCCTGCATAGTAATCAATGTATACCCCCGCATAGGTAGCTGCCATGGAATGCTCCACGTCTGTCCCCAGGTTCTTCACAACGCCCCGTATCTGGTCGCTGATCAGCTTTTGTATGTACCGGTAGGACCAGTCTTCAAAATCCAGCAGGTCCGGATTGGTGCTTCCGTTTTTCCGTGCCCAGGCAGACACATCCACAGCCCTGGTGGCATAGGAAATACTTCCGTCCTCCTCCCATAACACCTCTCCATACTGGCAGGGCGGTATGCTGAGGGCATCTGTCACGATTTCCTGTATGCCGTAACTTCCTTCCGGAACTCCGGGTTCGCTCTTATGCTTGCGGATGCGCTGCACATGCAGATGTCCGCTGAAAAAAAGCGGGAGCTCATATTTCTGAAGAAGGGAAATCACCTCTCCATTGTTGTCCATGGCGCACTGGGTGGTATACATCCTGCTCTGGGCCAGCAGATTATGGTGGGCAATGGGTATCACAAACACTCCCTCCTCCTTTGCCCTGGCCAGCTGTTCATCAGCCCAGGCCATGGTGCTGTCTTTCAGTCTTCCCTCCACCTTGTTATCCGGCTCATATTGACAGGAGTCCAGCATCAGGAGCCAGTTTCTGTCATCCAGGGCGTAGACATAGCTCAGCGAGCTGCTGTCCCGGCTCAATGCCTGGTCATATCCGCATTCATGGTAAATCTCATGGAATTCAGGTCCGTCAATATAGGGAGCCGGCTCTTTCCGGGCCCCGTAGTACACCGAAGCGTCATGGTTATTAATATCATGGTTTCCCGGTATCACCAGGACCTGTATGCCGGCGTCCTGGACCCGCTTGAGTCTTGCCGCCAGTTCCTCATGGTTCATCCGCTCCCCGTTCATGGTAATATCGCCGCTGAGAACCAGGGCAGAGGGCCGTTCTTTTATGACCTCGTCCAGAAATGCTTCCAAAAGCTCAGGCAGATACTGGACCACCTTTCCGTCACTCCGCTCCACAAACAGCCGGAAAGCCTCCCCGCCGTCTCCGGCTAAAGCGCTTTGATAGTGAAGGTCTGTTGCCAGGATCAGCTTAGGCGGTATGTAGGGTTCCTCCGGAGCCGGAGGGTTCCACATACCGGGGAATTTCTTCTTCCACTCCTTATAGCCCTCCTGCCGGATTACTTCATCCTGGGTTTCCCCGGCCTGGGAGTCCGTAGCCAATGCCGGCCCGGCCGGTTCCTCCCATTCCTCCCCTGTCTTTGCTTCCCGGGTGCTCTCAGGCCCCCCGCTTTCCCTGCTCTCAACCGATACAGGCCCTGAAGGCTCCATTAAAGTCTTTAAAACGTGCAATACCCCGAAGCATGCCATAAATACCATGGCATACATCAGGGCACTTATCATCCAGGTCTTTCTCTTCATGCAGTCTTCTCTTTCCGTATTAACTATCGCTGTGTTATATTATGCCCAGTTCCTTCATGGCATACGCGATTCCGTCCTCCTCCACATCCTTTGTCTCGAACGTCGCGTAGGGCTCCAGCACCTCGTCATGCTTTCCCATCAGGATACAGTTGCTTGCGTAGCGGAACATGGCAAGATCATTGCCGCTGTCACCGAACACATAGGCGTCGTCCAGAGAGATTCCATAATGCTTCAGCACCAAATCAATGGCAGTTGCCTTGGAATGTCCTCTGGGCACGCATTCATATTCCCCGTTTCCCCGGTCTATGATTTCCATGTCCCTGAGCCGTCCAAAAAGCTCCTTGGGCCTGCTGTTTTCACCCGAGATAAGGTAAAACTTATCATAGTCATAGCAGTCGTCCTCCCAGTCATATTCAGACAGACAGTCCGAACGCCTGAGCGACGCCTTCATCTGCTCCACCCTTGGAATAGGTGACTGTGACCTGTGAATGTGGATTCCGTCCGACGCTTCAAGGGCTCCGTCCAGTCCGCACGCATCAATATGGCTCTTGATATCCAGCCCTCTCTCATGAGGAATGTGGTAGCTGTACATTACCCTGCCCTCCGCAAGGATATATGTCCCGCAGCCGCACAGATATCCGTCTGCTTCCACCAGCTTCTTAATTTCGCCCAGATGGGCATATACGCGTCCCGTATTGATGAACACCAGATGTCCTTTTGCGCGCGCCTCCTTCAGTGCCTGTACCGCACTTTCAGGAACCCGGCCCGTCTTTTCAGACAGGAGGGTTCCGTCAATATCATAAAATAAAGCTTTCGTTCTATTATTCATCATCTCTGAACACAATGGTCTGTGCTTCCTCGTCCATGCTCTCCACGATTGCCAGTGACTCCAGCCGGATTCCCTCTGAACGCAGCAGGTCTCCGCCTACCTGGAATCCCTTCTCGATGACAATGCCCGCGCCTACCAGTTCAGCGCCGGAATCCCGAACCAGGGCAGCCAGGCCCTCCAGAGCCTTTCCATTGGCAAGGAAGTCATCAATGAGCAGCACCTTATCACCGGCTCCCAGAAACTCTTTTGACACAATGATATCATAAACCCTGCCATGGGTGTAGGACTCCACCTTGGTGGTATAAACCTCGCCTGCAATATTTTTGGTCTGCGTCTTCTTGGCAAATACAACCGGCACATCAAAATACTGGGCCACAATACATGCAATTCCGATTCCGGAGGCCTCAATGGTAAGAATCTTGGTGACCTCCACATCGGCAAACCTGCGCTTAAATTCTTTTCCAATCTCTCCAAAAAGCTTAATGTCCATCTGATGGTTCAAGAAGCTGTCCACCTTCAGAACGTTTCCGGCTTTTATCTTGCCGTCCTTGCGTATCCTGTCCTTTAAAATCTGCATGTACGAGTCCTCCTTCTTCTTTTGGCAATCCTTCTTTACTGTGCGGCAGTTGTCTCTGCAGCTGTTGTTTCTGCCGGAGCTGCGGTCTCTGCTGGAGCTGTGGTCTCCTCTGCTGCTTCCTCTGGGGCAGTGGTCTCTTCCGCTGCCGGTGTTTCTTCTGAAGTTTCGGTTTCTTCTGCTGTGGTATCTGCGGCTGTTGTCTCTGCTTCTGTTGTTTCCTCTGCGGCGGCAGTTTCCCCTGCTGCTGTTGTCTCCTCAGCCGGAGCAGCTGCATCCTGGGCCTCGTTGACTGCGTTGTCCGCCATGAACTTCATAACCTTCTGGTTCAGGGCCATTTCATCCAGGGTCTCCTGGCCGAAATATTCCACTGCGGCCTCAAGGGTCTGGCCGTTCATCTCCGCAAATGCCTGGCGGTCAGCATCCTCCAGGGTTATGCCCTCCAGCTCGGCAACCTTAAGGATAACCAGCTGGTTCTTCACATCATCCTTCACTGACGCGTAAACAGCTTCCTGTAATCCGGGCACATCCATGCCATTGGCCTTAGCCATGCCGGACAGGTTGGTGCCGTACATCTTAGCCTGCTCTTCATACTGCTTGATACGGTCATTATAACGTCTGGAAAGGGTGTTCTTGTTCAGCTTGAACTTGGAGTTCTCAACCACATTCTTAAGTACATACTGCTGAATCTGAAGGTCGGCAGACTGCTGCTTCTGCTTTAAAAGGTCTTCCTTAACACTGGCCCTGTACTCATCCACTGTCGTAAAATCAGAAACACTCTGTACAAACGCGTCATCCAGTACGGCAGACTGCTTTTCCTTAACGGCATTTACAGTCACCTCAAATACAACGGCCTGTCCTGCCAGGGCTTTCTCGCTGTAGTCCTCAGGGAACGTCAGGTTCAGTTCCTTCTTATCGCCCTTCTTTGTGCCAATCAGTCCGTCCTCAAATCCGTCGATCATCCTGCCGGATCCCAGGGTCAGGTCCTGTCCTTCGCCGGTGCCGCCTGCAAATTCCACGCCGTCCTGTTTTCCCACATAATCAATGTTGACAATATCGCCTTCTGCGGCAGGCCTGTCCACTTCCTCAATTTTAGGATTCTGGCTGAGTACCTGGTTGATTTTTGACTCTACCTCGGCATCTGTTACCATGACAGCCGGTACATTTACCTTTACGCCCTTATACTCTGCCAGCTCTACCGTGCCCAGATTCTCCTTTCCTTCCGTCTGGCTGGCCCCGCAGCCTGTCATGATGGAGGCTGCAACCAGTCCGCATAAACATATGAGTGCTAATTTTTTCATTTTACATATCCCTTTTCTATCCTGATTTCACACGCAGGACCTTGAATTATCCTTATTTTTCCATTCATCCCCAAATAGCGTGCGCTGTACATAGTTATATCATACCTGTCCGTGAAAAAAAAGACTTTCCACCAATTTCATGAAAATTTAAGCAACCGTCCACAGACTATTTGTAGAATGCCTTAAACGCCTTATACGTATTATAGACATCCAGCTTGGAGGCCAGCTCAAAAGGAGAATGCATGGACAGAATGGGCACGCCCAAATCCACAGTATCCACATCCATGTGCGCCACAAACTGGGCAATGGTACCGCCGCCGCCCACATCCACGGCTCCCAGTTCACCGGCCTGCCAATACACGCCTTCTTCCTCCATAATGGCAATGACCTTTGCCATGGTCTCGGCGCTGGCGTCGTTGGAGCCGGACTTTCCCCTGGCTCCCGTATACTTTGTCAGCACACAGCCTTTGTTGATATAGCTTGTGTTGCGTCCCTCGTACACATCCGGGAAGTTGGGGTCGAACGCAGCATTCACATCCGAAGAAAGGCACAGGGATTTTCTCAATACTTCCCTGGGGCTGACACCTGCTTGTTCCGCCAAATCTTCTATGTAATGAAGCACAAAATCCGAATTCAGACCCGTGTTGCCGGTGGATCCGATCTCTTCCTTGTCAGCCAGAATGGTCACTGTTGTGTGGGCAGGCTTCTTTGCGTCTATCTCAGCCGTCAGAGCCGTATAAGCGCAAACCCTGTCATCCTGTCCGTAAGCGCCTATCATGCTGGTGTCAAAGCCAACGTCCCTGGCCTTTACAGCGGGAACCATTTCAATTTCAGCGCGGAAAAAGTCCTTTTCCGTAATTCCGTACTTTTCATTTAAAAGACTTAAGGCCATCAGCTTTACAGGCTCTTTCACCTCCTCATCCTGGAAGGGGAGGGATCCAACCACAATATTCAGCTCCTCGCCCTTTAACCCGTCCTTTAAGGGACGCTCGTTCTGCCTGGCAGCCAGGTGGGGAAGCAGGTCCGTCACGCAGAATACCGGCTCCTTCTCATCCTCTCCAATGGAAATCTCCACGGTCTCTCCGTCTTTCTTTACCACCACGCCGTGCATGGCCAGGGGAATGGTACCCCACTGGTATTTGCGGATACCGCCGTAATAATGGGTTTTAAAAAATGCGATATCCTCCTTTTCGTACAGAGGATTGGGCTTTAAATCCAACCTGGGGGAATCAATATGGGCACCGTTGATTCTCAGGCCCTGGTCCAGAGGCTTCTTTCCAAATGTGGTGGCAATCAGCGATTTACCGCGGTTCACATAATACACCTTATCTCCGGGCTCATAGGATTCCCTGGAGTCAAAAGGCTTATAGCCTGCCTTTTTAAGCATCTTTACCGCTTCCTTCACACACTCCCGCTCGGTCTTTCCTATATCCAGAAATTCCTTATAGCCCTCGCAGTATTTAAACGCCTTTTCCGCCTGCTCCGGTTTATCCTTTCCAATATGAGGGAACGCCCATGTAAGCTGCTCCTGTAATTCCTGTCCTTTTGTCTTCTTAGCCATTATTATCCTCCTGGTATATTTTATTTCTATAATCTGATGCTTTACTGACTTAAGTTATGACGGTACCGCCATCTATAATTCAAATGTCCGCTTCCGCCCGCAGCGCTTCGCTTCCTCCCCCTGTCCGGTTCTTCCTGCCGGGCTGAGGCGCCTGTGCTTCACATCCAGCAAAAGCGCGGAGGACTGGGCATCACCGGACCTGGCGGAGGCATCTATCATCTTCTTTATCTCAGTGTCTCCCAGCCGGGCCGACCGGGCCATGAAGCCCAGGATATCCCTCTCTCTCCGTTCAATCAGTCCTTTTGTGCCTTCCCCGGCATGAATCCTTACATAATCCCAGTACTCATCCTCTGCACTTTCCCTTAAACCGCAGGGCCAGTACAGGCGGTACAGGGCCAGACGCACTGCCAGCTCCGGCTTTTCCTGAACCTTTACATGGGGAAACAGCCTGTCATATTCATCAAAACGGAAATCCCCTCCGTCAAAACAGTACCGGTACATATGGCCGCAGCCGTGCATTTCCCTCATGATGATGCGGGCCGGTGTGTTTTCCACGGACTCCTCAAAGAATTCCGGAAATATAAGCTTTGCCAGGAGCGTCCCCGAACCGGACCTGTAATTTACGGACAGGGTCTGGTGAAGCTCCGACAGGATATCCTTAAAACACGACTTCCTGCCCTCCGCAACGCGGATATCCAGGCACCTGAGACCTGTACAGCCGGTAAATACCCCGGCTCCCCAGTCCTCCACAGCACTGCTGCAAGAGAGCCGCTTCAGGCCGCTGCAGTTATAGAAACCATAGGCTCCCACCTTCCTGATTGTATCCGGCAGTATGATTTCCTCCACCCGGCTGCCGCAAAGCTCCGGCTCTCCCCGGTACTCACAGGGCGGCGGTTCACGCCTGCGGACTGTATCTGAAAAAAGGTAGCCTGCAAACTCGGTCACAGGCATGCCATCCACCGTCCCCGGTATCTCCAGAATTTTGTCCAAACCATAACAACGCTGGAGGCAGACCCCGTCCAGCGTTTTTTCATATAATATTCTCATGGTATCAGTTTAATCAGTTTAGGGGATTTTTTCAAGACTATTTTACTTCCAGAAGAAATATTCAAAAAAATACCGGTCCGCCTGCCTCTTTTAACGCCTGCTTCCCGGTATATCCTGAAACGTATCTGAAATTCTGCACCCCTGGGTTCCTTCTATTCATCCACAAACCTGTACCCCACGCCCACCTCTGTGAGTATGAACCTGGGATTGGCCGTGTTATCCTCAATCTTTCTTCGTATATTTGCCATGAACACCCGCAGGGACTGGTAATCATCCGTGGTGTCATATCCCCACACCTCCTGCTGGATATAATGATGGGTCAGCACCTTGCCGCTGTTATTCACCAGCAGGACCATCATCTTATATTCCAGAGGAGTCAGATGTACTTCCTGGTCATGGACATACAGTTTGCGCTTTTCAAAATCCAGCCGGAAATAATCCAGACAGAACTCCTGCTCCTGGTGGTTCACCGTGGAGCTCTTATGGCGCAGCCCCACGCGGATTCTGGCCAGCAGCTCCTCGGCGCTGAAGGGCTTAGTCACGTAGTCGTCCGCTCCCTGGTCCAGGGCGCTTATTTTCTCCCGCTCCTGTCCCCTGGCGGAAACCACGATAATGGGCACATCCGACTTCTGGCGGATCTGGCGCAGCACCTCCATGCCGTCAATATCCGGCAGTCCCAAATCCAGCAGTATCAGGTCCGGATGATCCGCGTAAAAGAGGGATATGCCGGACAGTCCGTTATCAGCCAATATATAAGCGTAGCCCCTTGTCTTCAGGGATATCTTCATAAAATTCTGTATGCTCTTGTCATCCTCAATGACAAGGATAGTCGTCTCATTCATCCTTCCTGTCCTCCATTGGCATTGATACTTCAAATACAGCTCCCCCCTGGGGGCTGTTGAAGGCCCTGATGGTGCCGCCCTGGGCCTCCACCATGGCCTTGCATATGGTAAGCCCCAGGCCCACGCCCCGCTGCTTATCCCCGTTCTCATAAGCAGTGGTAAAGAAATTATCGAAAATCTTATCTATCTTATCATTGGGAATCCCTATTCCATTATCCGACACCACAAACTTCAGGCAATTTCCATCCTGCTTTACCCTGAGGGTCACCGTGGTGCCGGTCCCGGAATGGCGGAACGCATTGTCCAGAAGATTGACCAGAACCTGGATGAACAGTCTTCCGTCCACAGATACCAGAAGTATGTCCTCCGGCGTCTCCATCTTAAGTGTATGGTTCCCCACCCGGTTGGAAACCAGCCGGACAGCAGAGGCCACAAGGTCGTCCACCACTTCCTTCTTTTTATTGATATCCAGACGGCCCTCCTGGATTCGCGTCAGGTTCAGCAGGTTTTCCACCATGGTGCTGAGCCATTCGGAATCCGAGCATATATCCTTCAGCATGCTCTTAATCGTAGCTTCATCCATGATACCCAGATTGTCCAGAAGAAATCCCGCACTGCCGGTAATTCCTGTAAGAGGTGTGCGCAGGTCGTGGGATATGCTCCTTAAAAGGGTGCTCTTTAACCGTTCCCGCTCTACCTGAATCCTGGTATTTTCCTTCTCCCGGCTGAGCAGCTCCCTCTCAATAACCAGGGTCAGCTGGGAAATGACCGTGTCCACATATATCTTTTCCTCTTCGCTTAAGGTCCAGCCCTCACAGTCAAAAATAATCACACCGTAGGTCTTTTCCCGGTTGCGGATAGGCACATACAGCCCATTGTCATCCGGAAACTGGCATTCTCCATGACCGCAGGGAATGGACTGCCTGTAGCACCACTCCGCCATGTAGTTGGGAAATTCCTTTTTCTCGTCCTCCTTCAACAGGACGCTCACCGGCTTTCCGGTCAGATTGGACAGGCTTTCTTCGCTGTACTCCTTAATCTGCTGGTAACCGGACAGATTCAGGAATCCGCTTCCTATCTCATTCATCCTGGCCGTAATCTCTCTCTTTTTGTTGGCAATCTGCATCTGCTTCTGCAGCTTCACCACCAGGGTGGCCACAATGGAGGCAGCCGCCACAAAGACAATGGAGGATACCACGTAGTTCACATCATCCATATGGAAGGTAAGCTTTGGCTCCGTAAAGAGATAGTTGAACGTAAAGGTAAAGACAATGGCCGCGCACAGGGCCCAGGCCAGGCTGCTGGTAGCCAGTATGCTGATGAGCAC
>OGPM01002436.1_pt1 | contig 13159 bp, 10 predicted proteins | sample 1552961 | NCBI WGS metagenome assembly OGPM01 (sample SAMEA2580304, study PRJEB22360) | human gut metagenome | biome: human gut; feature: human-associated habitat; material: faeces | place: Denmark | collected 2008/2010
GATGCGTTGGCTCTCCCTTCGGGAGAGCTGTCGAGCGCAGCGAGACTGAGAGGGCCGTCCGAAAGACTCAATCCGTATCCAGCCCGGTGGTATCCTGACCCACAACGGGGGCGGTGTCCGCGCTCTGCGCTGCGGCCACGCCGCTGCTGTGGGAGTAGTTGCAGGTATCGGGCAGGTCATCGGCACGGTAGTAGCCGGTGGCGCGGCTGGGGCAGTTGGCCCCGGCCAGCAGGCCGCTCTGGGTGCAGTAGGCGCGCTCCACCACGCCGTCGCTGGTGGGGAATGCCTTATAGGGCAGGTTTGCCTGCACCTGCTCCATATAGGCCTTCCACGCCATGACACAGGTGCGGGTCTTGGCCTGATTCTTGCCCAGGGTGTTGGTCATATCGTAAGGCGCGTCGTAGCCCCACCAGACAGCAGTGACATAGTAGGGCGTGCCGCCCACGAACCACAGATCCTTTTCGTCGCTGGCGGTACCGGTCTTACCAAAGGACTCCATGCCGTTGGAGTTGGGGTAGCGGCCGCTGGCGGTGCCCACGTTGGAGTAGAGCACGTTCTTGAGCAGACGGTTCATAATATAGGCTGTCTGCGGGGTCAGGGCCTGATAGCTGGTGGCGTTGTTTTCCAGGTAGATGTTGCCGTCCCGGTCCAGCACACGGGTGTACAGGTGCGGGGTGGTGTACTCGCCGTCATAGAAGATCTGGAAGGCAGCGGCCAGCGCCGTGGGGGTCACGCCGTGGGTCTGGCTGCCCATGACCATCTGGGCAAGGCCCACATCGTTGGCGGGGTCCAGGGTGGTCAGCTGCAGGGTGTTGTAGACAAAGTTGAAGATGTTGCTTGCGCCCACCAGGTCGCCCACCCGGATGGCGATGGTGTTCAGGGAGCGGGCCAGACCGTTCCACAGGGGCAGGTCGCTGCCGTCGCCATAATTGCCGCCGTAGTTGCGGGGCCAGCTGCGCCATGCGTTGGGGTAGGCCTTGAGCTGACTGTCGGAAAGGCCCATCAGGCCGTTTTTGCGGCAGTAGTCCTCATCCCGGATGACCATGTCCTGCTTCTGGTACAGGGGCGAGTTGTTGAGCATGGTGGACCAGTTCACCAGCCCGTACTCCACGCCCAGCGCGTACGCGCCGATGGGCTTGATGGTGGAGCCGGTCTGCCGGGTCACACTGTAAGCACGGTTCAGGGAAAGGCTCTTGGTCTTTTCGCCCAGACCGCCCACCATGGCCAGCACGTTGCCGTCATAGTCCAGCGTGACCATGGCCGCCTGGGTGCGGACATTGCGGTAGTAGTACACGGTGCCGTCGTCGCCGGTGCGGGTCTTGGGGGTGCCGTCGGCGTTCATCACCTGCACGTCATCGTCCGAGATGCTGGTCACCTCTTCCTCATGCCAGCCGGCCGGGAAGTAAGCGTCGCCCTCGTTGAGCATCAGGTTTTCCATGGCCGTCTGCATCTTGGGGTTGACGGTGGCCTCGATGGTATAGCCGCCGGTGTAGAGCATGGACTGGGCCGTGGATTCGTCCACGCCCTCCTTGTCCATGATGTCGTGGACCACCTCGGTGAAGAGGGCATCGGTGAAGTAGCTGGTCACGGAGGAGGTCTTCTTGTTGGTGTCCTCCTCGGCCAGCACAAGGGGCTGGGCCGCGCCGTTGCGGTAATCCTCCTCCGAGATGATGCCCTGCTGCCACATATTATACATGATGAAGTTGCGGCGGTGGATCAGGTTCTCGGGGTTGGTGTAGGGGTTGTAGTTGGTGGGGTTCTTGGTGATGGACGCGATGGTAGCGCACTCCCAGAGGGTGAGCTGGCTCACGTCCTTGTTGAAATACTCGTTGGCCGCTGTCTGAACGCCCTGAATGGTGCCGGTGAAGCTGATGGTGTTCAGGTAGGCCTCCAGAATGGTCTCCTTGGAGTAAGCGCGGCTCAGGCAGAGGGCGCGGTAGATCTCGCGCAGCTTGCGCAGCGCACCCTCCACGCCGCTGGCGCTCTTGTCGCTGGTCAGGTTCTTGATGAGCTGCTGCTCCAGCGTGGAAGCGCCCTGCTTGGAGCTGTAAATGGGCAGCAGATACTCGTTGACCATGGCACCGATGGTGCGCTTGAAGTTCACGCCCGGCTCGTTGTAGAAATCCTTGTCCTCGGTGCAGATGAACGCATACTGCAGGTTGGTGGGGATCTGTTCCAGGTCTGCCCAGACGCGGTGGCTGTTGGAGGAGCGCAGGGTGGCATACTCCACCTGCGCGCCGGTGTCGGGGTCGGTGGCCACCACGGTGCTGGACTGGCTCAGCTCGATGTTGTCCAGGTCCAGCAGGTTGCCATCGTTGGCCGTGGCCTGCACGGCGTAGTACACCGCCGCCACTGCCGCCAGGCTGCACACCATGATGCCCAGGCAGATGAGGGTGGCCAGCGTGCGGCCCAGCGCCCTGAGGATGGGGTGCTTCGCCTTTTCCCGGGGCTCCTTTGGCTCCCTGGGGGCACGCCCGCGCTTGGGCGGCTCTTCCCTGCGGCTGTTGCTCACATTCACTTTACGTCCCCCCGTGGGCTGCACGTCCGTGCGTGCAGCGCCGCGGTGGATCTTTCTCGATTCGTTTGAGATAAGGATCGCCTCCTACCTACTTAAACGGTTATTCCTGACAAGTTCATCCCCTCTGCCATCCTCACCCTCTCAGTCTCGCTTCGCTCGACAGCTCCCCCAAAGTGGGAGCTTCTGACGAAACCGGGAACTTTGCCGGGTACTGCCAAGGCCTCTCCCTTTGGGAGAGGTGGCAATGCGCCAGCATTGACGGAGAGGGCGAGCCCGCTACCGGGGATGAGCCCCTATTTCTAATCAGATACTGCTAGTATAGCACACTTTCCCCTGTAAAGTACAGCATTCCGGTGTGAAAATTGTGCACTTCTGTCTCAGGGGCGGCATTTTTGCGCATACTACCGCTGGAAAGACCCGCTGGAAAGGAGTGATTTTCTCCATGCGGAAAGTAGTTCTCTGCCTGTTTTACGCCCTGTGCGCCTTTGCCATCGCCTTCAGCCTGTTCTGGATGGCCCTGCCCCGGCTGGCGCTTCCCTCCCCTGCACCGGGAGCGGACAGCGCCGCCGAAACGCCGGTGCCCTCCGAGCCGAGCCTTGCGGCCCAGACTCTGCCCGACACCGGCCAGTCCACCCAATACCTGCTCCGGGACGAGGGCGGCATGGTGGCCGTCTACACCTGCGGGCCGGACGGCTCCCCCACCCGCCTTGCCCGGCAGACGGATATTTACGTCAACCTCCTGCCAGAGAATGACGCGCTGCGTGTCAAGCAGGGCATGACAGTGACGGGAGATGTCGCCCTGCAGGAGGTGCTGGAGGACCTGGGCGGGTGAACCGCTCCGTCCGGATTGCAGCCCCCAGCGTCCGCTTCGCTTGCCAATGGGACGGATTAAACCCCTCAGTCAGCTTCGCTGACAGCTCCCCTAGTAGGGGAGCCCTTGGCAAAAAGGATGAGCCTTACGCCATGCCAAAGGCCCCCCTATTAGCGGGGGCTGTCGCCGCAGGCGACTGGGGGGTTCAGCCGCAAACAGCAAACAACCCCCCTGTACCAGACCATGGTACAGGGGGTTTGTTTTGCGGTTCTGTTTCAGCCGGAGTGCAATTTTACTCCACGCTGATCATATAATAGTATACGGGCTGGCCGCCGCGGATGTGGCTGACCTCAACGTGGTTGGGGCACTTTGCCTTGACGATCTCGGTCAGCTTCTCGGCCTCCTCGTCGGAGACATCGCAGCCGGAGATGATGGTGACAAAGCTGGAATCCTTCTTGCACATGCTGCGGGCCAGGCGGTAGGTGGCCTTGGTCAGGTCGGTGGAGGTGGCAACGATCTTGCCGTTCTCCAGAGCCATGATCTCGCCCTTCCGGATCCGCTTGCCGTCAAACTCGCTGTCGCGGGCGGCGTAGGTGATGAGGCCGGTGCTGACCTTGTCGGCGGCGGCCATCATGTTGATGGTGTTGGTCTCAGCGTTGGCGGAGGGGTCGAAGTTGAGCAGCGCGGTGATGCCCATGGGCACGGTGCGGGTGGGCAGAACGATCACCTGACGGTCGGCCAGCTTCTGGGCCTGCTCCGCTGCCATGATGATGTTCTTGTTGTTGGGCAGCACGAACACGGTCTTGGCGGGCACGCTCTGGATAGCGGCAAGGATGTCCTCGGTGGCGGGGTTCATGGTCTGGCCGCCGGAGACGACAGCGTCCGCAGCCAGGTCGGTGAACACGGCCTTCAGGCCCTCACCGGCGGCAACGGCCACAAAGCCGTAGTCACGGCTGGGGTCCACTGCGGCGTAAACGAACTCGCTGGCCTGTGCGGGAGCCTTTTCAGCGGAGGCCTGCTTTTCCAGGCTCTTGCCCTGCTTCTGGCGGGCCAGGAACTGCTCGTGCATGTTCTCGATCTTGAAGTTGGTCAGGTAGCCGTACTTGATGGCCTCGCTCAGGATCTTGCCGGGGTCGGCGGTGTGGACATGGAGGTTGATGACGTCATCGTCTTCGATGCAGACGACGCTGTCGCCGTTGGACTCGGCAAAGGCGCGCATCTTTGCGGCGCTTGCGCCCTCGTTCTTGTTGATGAGGAACTGGGTGCAGTAGCCGTTCTTGATGTCCTCGACCTTCATCAGATCGTCGGTGAAGACGCCCTTGCCGGCGTTTTCGGTGGAGAGCTTGGCCTTGTTGGGGACAGCCTCGCCGCCGGCCACGATAGCCTCACCGTGGAAGACCTTGCCCATGCCCTCGAAGATGATCATGATGCCCTGGCCGCCGGCGTCCACGACGCCAGCCTTCTTCAGGACGGGCAGCAGGTTGGGGGTGTCCTCCAGAGCCTTCTGACCGGCGGTCATCACGACGTCCCACAGCTCGGCCACATCCTCTTTGCCGCAGGCAGCAGCTTCCTCGGAAGCGACGCGGGCGACGGTCAGGATGGTGCCTTCGGTGGGCTTCATGACAGCCTTGTAAGCGCCCTCGACGCCCTTCTGCAGCGCAGCCACGATGTCGGCGGCGTCAGCCTCCTTTTTGCCCTCCAGAGCTTTGGAGAAGCCGCGGAACAGCAGGCTGGTGATGACGCCGGAGTTGCCGCGGGCGCCGCGCAGCATGGCGGAGGCGGCGGTCTTTGCGGCCTCGCCCACGGTGCAGCTGTCGTCCATGGCCTGCAGCTCACGGACGGCTGCGCCGACGGTCATGCCCATGTTGGTGCCGGTGTCGCCGTCCGGGACAGGGAAGACGTTCAGCTCGTCCACGCGGGAACGCTGATTGTTGATGTTGTTTGCGCCGGAAATAATCGCGTCGCGCAGAATCTTACCAGAAATCATTGTTTTCTACTCCTTATAATCTCCCGGTACCCCCGGGTGGGCTTTGCGTTTGGATCAGGCGATGACGTCATCGACCGAGACGACCACGCGGGCCACTTTGAGGCCGGTAGCCTGCTCTACTTCGTCCTTGACGCGGTGCGAGATGCTCCGCGCGGCAGTCGAGATGTTCAGCCCATAGCTGACGGCAATGTGCAGCTCGATCACGAGACGGCCCTCTTCCTGCGTGACACGGACGCCCTTTTCCGAAAAATCAGCGCCCCGCACCATGCTCTTGACAGTATCGGTCAGGTCACGGGGGGCCATTGCGGCCACACCGTAGCAATGTTTGGTTGCTTCGCCCACCAGCGTAGAGAAGTACTCGGCGGAGAAGCTGACATCTCCCAGCGGGAAACGGGAAGTAATCATAGTCGCTCTGCTCCTTTATTCATTTCAAAATCAGTTCCAAAAGTGTTCTGCCGGCCACGCGATTTCTGTGGTTTCCGACCACCGGGACCGCTATACTGGGACAGTGGACTCCCGTTCCGGGCCGACATCTCTTTTCTAGTATAGCACAAAAGTGGGCGCTGTGCATAGCTTTCCGTGATTTTTTAGTAAAACATTGCAAACCGATTGTGAATAAAATATAAAAACTTGGTAGTATGACTTCCTATTCCTATGAAAAAGTGCTAAACTGAAAGTAGGAAAACGCATGGCCGCTGGCTGCATTTGCGGCCGGCGGGGCAGCTGCGCGCAAAAATGGTATATTAGACAAGAATCAGGCGGCCCAGACGGCAGAAATAACAAAATAGGAGAGTTGTTTGATGAATATTCTGTTTTTCCTTTCCCCCAAGCAGGACCTGATGTACGTTTATGACGATTTCACCCTGCGTCAGACCCTTGAAAAATGGGAGAACAACCGCTATGCTTCCATCCCGGTGCTCAACCGCCGGGGCGAGTATGTGGGCACCCTGACGGAGGGAGACATTCTGTGGGGACTGAAAAAGCTCCATGGGCTGGATCTGGAAGCGGCAGAGGACGTGCCCATCTCGTCGTTCCCTCACAAGCGGGACTACAAGGCCGTGACCGTGACCACCAGCATGGATCAGCTGGTGGAGGCGGCCATGAACCAGAACTTTGTGCCGGTGGTGGATGACCGGGGCATGTTCATTGGCATCGTCCGGCGGCAGGCCATCATTCGTTACTGCTATGATAAGGCCCGCGCTGAGCAGCAGCACATGTCAAAGCCGGAGAAAAAGCCGGAACGCAAGCGGGAAGCGGCGGCAGTGCATTAAAATTTTTGCAGGAAAAGGCCCGGAGATGAAAATTTCCGGGCCTTTTTGCGCAAAAATGCTTCAAAATCCAATTTATTGGACTCAAACTATGCGATACTCTCCCTGTCCTAAGAAATACGACAGGAGGGAACACGAGATGAAAGAGTTTGAGATGCGAAATGTTGGCAGCCACATCGAGGTGTTCCTGTTTTCCGCGGATACGGTGCGGGAAGCCATGGAAGAGCTGGAAGAAGAGGCCCGCGCGGCCTGATGCAGAATTTGTCAGTGCACGGTTTGAAAGGACAAATTGTAAAATGCATGTAAAATAACAGAAAAAGAACCGCAAAGAAACAGCCTGAAACGGCAGAAATGTGTAAAAAATCTATTTTTGTTGTAAAAAATCCCTTGTTGTGTGAGGGGAATCAATGCTATAATAAAAAGGACGGCGTTTGAGCGGGAGGAATACGTCTCGTCTGTTTCAATGCCGTGCTATGCCTTTTTGTCAAAAGAAGATCGAAGATCAATAGTAGGAGCATTGATTCTATGGATATCACACACATCACCTCTCTGCTGGGCGGTATTGCGCTGTTTCTATACGGAATGTCCATCATGGGCGCCGGCCTGGAAAAACTGGCCGGCGGCAAGATGCAGGGCGTGCTGCAGAAGCTGACCTCTTCTACTCTCAAAGCGGTTATTTTCGGCACTTTGATCACGGGCGTGATCCAGTCCTCGGCTGGCACGGTCGTCATCTGTGTCGGCCTTGTCAACTCCGGAATTATGACCCTGACGCAGTCGGTAGGCGTGATCATGGGTGCAAACATTGGTACTACGGTGACCGGCCAGCTTATCCGCATGGCGGATATCTCAGGCGACAGCCTGTGGCTGACCCTCATCCAGCCCAAGACGTTTGCGCCGGTGGTCGCGTTTGTTGGCTGCATTTTTTATGTGTTTATCCGCAATGCCAAGAAAAAGAACATCGGCCAGATCATGCTGGGCTTCGGCATTCTGTTTACGGGCATGAGCCTGATGGACACCGGCGTGTCCCCCCTGCGGGAGAGCGCCGCGTTCCAGGAGCTGTTCGTCAGCATGACCAACCCCATCCTGGGCGTGCTGGTGGGCGTGGTGGTCACGGTGATCATCCAGTCTTCCTCGGCCTCGGTGGGTATTTTGCAGGCGCTGTCCAGCACCGGCCTTGTCACCTTTGGCTCGGCCATCCCCATCATTCTGGGCGCGCACATTGGTACGGCGTTCACCCCGCTGCTCACCATCGGCGGCTCTTCCAAGGATGGCAAGCGCACAGCCCTCATCCATCTTTACTTTAACATCATCGGCAGCATCATTCTGCTGGCTGCTGTCTATCTGGTGCGGTATACCATTGGCATCCCCATGTGGAGCGACGTAATGAACAAGAGCTCCATTGCAAACATCCACACCCTTTCCAGTGTGGCGGCCATGCTGCTTTTCCTGCCCTGCAGCAGTGTGCTCTCCAAGCTGGCGATGCTCACGGTGCCGGATAACAAAGAAGAGGAGCAGGAGCTCAGTATGCCGGTGCTGGACGAGCGTCTGTTCAAGAGCCCGGCTGTGGCCCTGCAGCAGGCCAAGAACGCGGTGGTCAAGATGTCCCGCCGCGCGGCCCGCAATGTGACGCTGGCTACCCCGCTGCTGCTCAAGATGGACGCGGACACGGTCAGCGCCATCAACGTGCGGGAAAACCTCATTGACCGGATGGAGGTGGAAATCTCCAACTACCTCATCAAGATGACCGATCAGGAGCTGAACGACGACGAGAGCCACGAAGTGACCGAGCTGCTGAACTTTGTCACCGAGTACGAGCGCATTGGCGACTATGCTGTCAACATCATGGAAAAAGCGCAGGAGCTGGAAGAAAAAGAGGCTTCGTTCAGTGAAACCGCCAAGAATGAGCTGGGGATCCTGGACGCGGCCCTGGAGAACATCCTGACCCTGACCGTGGATGCCTTTGAAAATGAGGATGTCCGTATGGCCCGCCAGGTAGAGCCGCTGGAGGAGATCATTGACATTCTGGTGGAGCGTCTGCGCGACCAGCACATCAAGCGCCTGAAAGACGGTGCCTGCTCCATTGATACCGGCGTCGTCTTCCTGGATGTGCTGAACAATGCGGAGCGTATCTCCGACCACTGCTCCAATGTGGCGGCCCGTCTGGTGGGCATGGAGGCCGGTGAGGACTACGATTCCCACACCCTCAAAAACATGATGCACCACAACCCCAGCAAGGATTATATGCTCAGCTATGAGCAGTGCCGCAAGAACTATCTCGTCCCGCTGGAAGAGATGGAGGCATAATTTTGATCAAGCAGGCAAAAACTCCCCCGGCCGGGGGAGTTTTTGTGCTTTACCCGCCCAGATCTTCCAGCAGCTGCCGCAGCTCGGTCTCGCTGGGGAGGCGCAGCCCCTGCTTGACGCGCAGGGCGTCGCCCTCCGGCAGGAGGTTGACATAGATGCCGGTGCGGAGCACCCGCTGGACAGGGGTGCCGTCGGCGTCACACTGCCAGACCACGACCCGCCCGCCCTCGTCACAGAGGTAGTAGGTGGTGGAGCCGGTTTCCGGCACGGCCTGCACCGAGATGCTGGGCAGGGAGGGGACAGGGGTCTCCTCCGCGGAGTCGGTACGGCCCGGCGAGAGCCGGGGCAGGGCCATCCAGAACAGGCTGAACACGATGGTAAAAACGCATAACGCGTAAAACAGGCAGAGCCAGAGCTTGCGCATGGCAGGACGCTCCTTTCCGGGAAAGAGGATTTCAGCCGATAGTATGTGCAAAAACAAAAATGCTCAGACAGGCGGGGAGAATTTTCACACCCGGATGCTGTACTTTCAGCGCCCAGATGTGCTATACTACGCTTGTGAGAGAAAATCTGGCCCTTGCGTGGAGCAGGCCGGAGGACTATAATCTAATATTATGGCCCGGGGCAGAACGGCCCGGGACGAATGATGGGAGGAAACGGGGGAGCCGAGGCTCCGCCCGTCTGGCGGCGCCGGAACACGAGGCGGCCGCAGGAAGTCAGGAGGCGATCCTTATCTCAAACAATGAAACAAGAAAGATCCGCCGCGGGGACGCCATGCAGGAGCGGCCCAAGGCGGGACGTAAAGTGGACCTGAGCCGCAGCCGCAAGGAGCAGAGAACTCCCCGTGCCCCCAAGGAACCCAAAGAGCCGAAAGAAAAGCGGCGCGTCACGTTCTGGGGCGTGCTGGGACGGCTCATTGCCACGGTGGTCTGCCTGTGCATTATTGGCGGCAGCCTGCTGGCCGTGGGGGCCGTGTACTATGTGGTCAATGCTACAGCCGACGACGGCAACCTGCTGGACCTGGACAACATTGAGCTGAGCCAGTCCAGTGTGGTAATGGCCACCGACCCGGACACCGGTGCTCAGGTGGAATACGCCACCCTGCGCTCCTCCAACAGCCACCGCGTGTGGGCCAACCTGGAGCAGATCCCCAGCTATTTGCAGTATGCGTTCATCTGCACCGAGGACAAAGACTTCTACAATGAGCCGGGTGTCAACTTCAAGCGCACCATCGGCGCGATGATCAACGAGTATATCCTGCCCATCTACAGCTCCAAGCAGGGCGCGTCCACGTTGGAGCAGCAGCTCATCAAGAACCTGACGGACGATGACAGCGCCAGCGGCATAGAGGGTGCATTGCGCAAGCTGCGCGAAATTTACCGCGCCCTCTGCCTGAGCCGCAGCTACTCCAAGGAGACCATCTTGGAAGCTTACCTCAACACCATCAGCTTCACGGGTACCATTCAGGGTGTGCAGACGGCAGCCAACGAGTACTTTAATAAGGATGTCAGCCAGCTCACCCTCTGGGAGTGCGCTTCCATTGCGTCCATTACCAAGAACCCGACCAACTACAACCCCTATACCAACCCTGAAAACCTGATCCACCGCCGGAACTTCCTGCTCTACAACATGTGGCAGCAGGGCGTCATCTCGGAAGAGGATTACCGCAACGCCGCCGCCCAGCCGCTGGTGCTGGCGGAAGAGGACGCAAGCAAGAAGAACGCCTCCACGGCTTCCTCTTACTTCACCGATGCCCTCTTCAATGAGGTGGTGAGAGACATTGCCGCCAAGGAGGGCGTGGACGAGGCCACGGCCCAGAAGATGCTCTACACCGGCGGTTACACCATTGAAGCCACGGTGAACCCCAAGATGCAGACGGCCATGGAAAACCTGATGCTCAACACCGACGACGCGTATTTCCCGGCGGGCTGGCATGAGGAAGAGGTGACCGGTATCTCGGACGACGACGTGCAGGTGTTCAATGCCGACGGCACCCCCAAGACCCGCACGGCCGAGGACGGTACCGTTTACTACTACCGCAATGTCCGCACCCAGGCGGCTATGGTCACGCTGGACTATGATGGCAACGTGCTGGCGATGGTGGGCGGTTTGGGTCAAAAGACCAAGAGCCTCTCCCTGAACCGTGCTTACAGCGTGACCCGGCAGACGGGCTCCACCATCAAACCCATCGGTGCCTATTCTCTGGGCATCGAGTATGGCCTGGTCAACTGGTCCACCATGCTCAACAACTCGCCCCTGTACCAGAAGCGGGACATGATCATCCGGGATGAGGACTATTGCCGCAAGAACGGCCTGATGGGCCTTTCGGACAAGCAGCTGCGCGCTTACCCCAATGCATGGCGCAGCTGGCCCCGCAACTACGGCGGCAACTACGGCGACAACACCGATCTCCCGCTGTGGAACGGTCTGGCCCGCTCCCTGAACACCATCGCCATCCGTGTGGGTGACCTGGTGGGCGCAAACAATATCTTTAACTTTGTTTACAACACCCTGCAGCTGAACACGCTGGATCCGACCAACGATGTGGGTCTGGCCCAGATGGTCATGGGCAGCCAGACCCACGGCGTGACGCCCATGGCACTGGCAGCCGCGTTCCAGATCTTCTACGATGGCGAGTACACCACCCCGCACCTGTACACCCGTGTGCTGGACCGGGACGGCAATATCTATCTGGAAAACAACGCCACCAGCTATCAGGCCCTGACCCCGCAGACGGCCTATGTGATGAACCGCCTGCTGAAAAACGTGCTCTACTCCAATGTGGGCACGGCCCGCGGCAACTACCCCAACTCCAGCGGCATGGAGTCCTTTGGTAAGACCGGTACCGCCAGCGATGAAAGAGACCTCTGGTTCGTGGGCGGCACGCCGTACTACGTTACCGCGGTGTGGTGGGGCTACGATGCACCCTATGATATGACCAACACCCTGTCCAAGGATCAGGCCAAGACCAAAACCTGCGTCAAGGCATGGAAAGCCTATATGGAGCAGGTGCAGGCAGACCTGCCCTACAAGGCGTTCCCGACCTCGGACGGCGTTGTGGAGCGTGCTTACTGCACCCAGAGCGGCCTGCTGGCCGGGCCCAACTGCCCCAGCCGCGCGACCGGGTACTACCGTGCGGACGACCTGCCCGATACCTGCAACTACTCCCACAGCAGCGGTGCGGCGTCCGCGGCCGACACACAGGCAACCCAGATCCCGGATCCCGCCGCAACGGGCGTGGAGACGGATTGAAAATCATACTTTTCCGGGCCGGGCCCTTGTGATTCGGTGCGGGAAAGCGGCGCTTCCGACAGCAAAACTGGATAATCTGACAAAATAGCATCCGACCTCTTGCAATGCGGGAGGCCGGATGCTATTATATTTTCTGCAAGAACACTTGTGTTTGTGAGGTGAACAAGTTGGAACGCCGCTTTTATCTGGTAGACGCACAGGTCCTGCCGGAAGTTTTCCTCAAGGTGGTACGCGCCAAGGAACTTCTGGCCAGCGGCGAGGCACGCAGCATCTCGGCTGCGACCCGCAGTGTGGACCTGTCCCGCAGTGCTTTTTATAAATATAAGGATTGCATTTTTGATTCCGAGAATGGCCGGGAGGTCATCACCGTCATGGCGACGCTGCGGGACGAAACGGGCGCTTTGCAGAGCCTGCTGGCCGGCATCAGCGCGGCCGGAGCCAGCATCGTGACCATCAATCAGTCCACGCCGGAAAATGGCGCGGCGCTGGTGGCCGTTACCATCCGGACCGACACCATGCAGATGACCCCCGAGGAACTGACCGAAAAGCTCAGCCGCCAGCGGATGGTGGTGGGGGTCCACTGCGGATATAATCTGTAAAACCGACTCTGTATTTTTGAAGCAATAGGGAAAGAGGGAAAATACATGGCCAAGATTGCAATTTTAGGGTTTGGCACGGTTGGCAGCGGCGTGTACGAGGTGCTCTGCCGCAATGCAGCTGGTGTCTCCCGCCGGGCAGGCGAGCCTGTGGAGGTCAAGTATATTCTGGACCCCAAGGATTTCTCCAATCATCCGGCTGCCCATCTGTTCGTCAAGAACTTTGACACCATCCTGGAAGACCCTGAGATCCGCGTCGTGGTAGAGACCATCGGCGGCACGCGGTTCGCGTACCCTTATGTCAAGGCCTGCCTCGAGAGCGGCCGGAGCGTCTGCACCTCCAACAAGGAGATGGTGGCCACCTACGGTGCCGAGCTGCTGGGCCTGGCCAAGGCTCACAACTGTGCGTTCCTGTTTGAGGCT
>OGPM01002438.1_pt1 | contig 13155 bp, 13 predicted proteins | sample 1552961 | NCBI WGS metagenome assembly OGPM01 (sample SAMEA2580304, study PRJEB22360) | human gut metagenome | biome: human gut; feature: human-associated habitat; material: faeces | place: Denmark | collected 2008/2010
TTATCTTATCGTCTTTTTTTCGCTTACGCCTTGCAAGCACCCGAAGTCGCATTGAATCAGGAACTTCTACACTTGACGTCCTCTCGAAAACCTATACAGGATAACTTCCGTTTTCCGTATCCGCTACTGTCGCATCCACCTTTGTCTGCTGTGCTTCTCTATACTTAAAGAAGTCTACAGCTACCTGTGGGAACAGTGCGTAAGACAGTACGTCTTCATCCTGCTGGATCCACTGTTCGCATTCTTTGCGGAGTGTATCTAATTCGTCCGGAATCAGGTCTGCAGGACGGCATGTGATGATCTCAGGATCGTCTCCAAGTACTTTCTTGATCACGTCTGGATTCATCGGTTTTACTGTCTGTCCGTATTTTCCACTTAAGAGGTCTTTTGTCTCTTTTGTTGCTACTTTGTAACGTTCTCCCATCAATACATTGAATACAGCCTGTGTACCAACGATCTGTGAGGAAGGTGTTACAAGCGGTGGTTCTCCAAGGTCTTTACGTACTCTTGGAACTTCTTCAAGTACATCGTAGAACTTGTCTTCCGCACCCTGCTCTTTTAACTGTGATGTCAGATTCGAAAGCATTCCGCCCGGTACCTGATACAGAAGAGTCTTGATGTTAACACCAAGGTTCTTTGGATTTAAGAGTCCGCTGTCAAGAGCCTCGTCACGGATCGGACGGAAATAGTCAGCGATCTCTGCCAGAAGTTTCTGGTCTAATCCTGTATCATAAGGTGTTCCCTTGAATGTCTCAACCATAACTTCTGTTGCAGGCTGAGATGTTCCAAGTGCGAATGGTGAGATTGCGGTATCAATGACATCTACACCGGCCTCTACTGCTTTCATGTAAGTCATAGAAGCAACACCTGATGTGTAGTGTGTATGAAGTTGGATCGGAAGATCTACCGCTTCTTTCATTGCTCCGATCAGCTCTGTTGCCTTATACGGTGTCAGAAGACCAGCCATATCTTTGATACAGATAGAGTTTGCACCCATCTCTTCAATCTTCTTGGCAATGTCTACCCAGTAATCCAGTGTATAAGCATCACCTAAAGTGTAAGATAATGCGATCTGAGCTTCTACTTTTTCTTTGTTTGCAGCCTTAACTGCTGTCTTCAGGTTACGAAGATCATTTAAGCAGTCAAAGATACGGATGATGTCGATTCCGTTCGCAGCAGATTTCTGTACGAAATATTCTACCACATCATCTGCGTATGGACGATATCCTAAGATGTTCTGTCCACGGAATAACATCTGAAGTTTTGTATTTTTGAATCCATCACGGAATTTACGAAGTCTTTCCCATGGATCTTCTTTTAAGAAACGAAGAGATGCATCAAAGGTAGCTCCACCCCAGCACTCTACGGAATGATATCCAACCTTGTCCATCTTATCAACGATCGGGAGCATCTGCTCTGTTGTCATACGGGTTGCGATCAGAGACTGATGCGCATCACGCAGGATCGTTTCTGTAATCTCTACAGGTTTTTTTACTATATCTGCCATTTTATTTCCTCCTAATTATATATCGCTTAAATTCCTACGCCAAAGATCGCCATGAATGTTCCGGCAGCTACGGCTGTACCGATAACACCCGCAACATTTGGTCCCATAGCATGCATCAGAAGGAAGTTTGTCGGGTCTGCCTCAGCTCCGACCTTCTGTGATACTCTGGCTGCCATTGGAACTGCAGATACACCGGCAGAACCAATCAGTGGATTAACCTTACCATGTGTTGCAACACACATCAGTTTACCGAACAGTACACCTGCGGCTGTACCGAATGCGAATGCAATCAGACCGAGAATTACGATCTTGATCGTATCCATATTAAGGAATGCCTCGGCACTCGTTGTTGCTCCTACGGATGTTCCCAGCAGGATAACTACGATGTACATCATTGCATTGGAAGCTGTCTCTGTCAGCTGTCTTACAACTCCGGACTCACGGAACAGGTTACCAAGCATTAACATACCAACCAGTGGTGCTGTTGTAGGAAGGATCACGCACACAACGATCGTAACGATGACCGGGAATAAGATCTTCTCAAGCTTGGAAACAGGTCTTAACTGTTCCATCTTAATCTTACGTTCTTTTTCTGTTGTCAGAAGCTTCATGATCGGTGGCTGGATGATCGGCACCAGTGACATATAAGAATATGCCGCTACCGCGATTGGTCCAAGTAAAGCTGTCTGCTGTAACTTACCTGCAAGGAAGATAGAGGTAGGTCCATCAGCTCCACCAATGATTGAGATCGCTGCTGCCGCTTTATCAGAGAATCCCATAGCCATCGCTCCAAGGTATGCTGCAAAGATACCGAACTGAGCAGAGGCACCAAGAAGGAAACTCTTAGGGTTAGCGATCAGTGGTCCGAAGTCTGTCATCGCTCCTACACCCATGAAGATCAGGGAAGGGAGGATTGACCACTCATCCAGTTTATAGAAGTAGTAAAGCAGTCCGCCTGTTCCATTTGCCGCATCTTCTGCATGAAGCATGATGTCCGGATAAATGTTAACCAGTAACATACCGAATGCGATTGGAACAAGAAGCAGAGGCTCGAATCCGTGTCTGATTGCAAGATAAAGGAAAACACATGCAACCGCGATCATGACTACATTGCCCCATGTAAGACTGAAAAACGCCGTCTGATGCACGAGGTTTCCTAATGTTGTCGTTATATATTCCATTTTTTAACCTCCAGTCGTGTTAGATAAACACCATATAAATGATGTTAGTTCAATGTAGCAAGAACAGCGCCTGAATCAATTGCATCGCCTACTGCTACATCAATGCTTGCAACGGTTCCGTCTTCCGGTGCTACAACTGGAATCTCCATCTTCATAGCCTCGATGATGACAACTGCATCACCTTTCTTTACAGCCTGACCTACATTTGCTTCGATCTTGAATACTTTTCCTGCTGCTCCGGCTTTTACTTCGATGGATCCTGCTCCACCTGCAGGTGCTGCCTTTGGTGCTGCCGCAGGAGCTGCCTTCGGTGCTGCTGCAGGTCTTGCAACCGGTGCTGCACCTGCTCCGTTTTCTTCTACTGTTACATCATATACATTGCCATTCACTGTGATTGTATAATTTTTCATTGAATTCATCCTCCTAATTAATTATGCGTGCCACTTATTTGATGGACGACGCTTGATGCTTCTTACTACGAAGCCGTCTGTGCTTCCACCGGCTTCTGCTTCATAAGCAGCGATCGCTGCGGAAATAACTGCTGCCAGTTCATCATCATTCGATGCTTCTTCTACTACAGGTGCTGCAACTGCTGCCGGAGCCGGAGCTGCTTCCTGTGTGCTTTCTGATTTTCCTTTGTTCTTGAATTTTTCTTCAAGTGCAGGAATGTATTTGAACAAGGAGATCAGAATTGAGATAAAGATCAGGATTACGAATACGGTACCCATTCCAAGGATTGTATTCAGTCCTGCTTTTTCCATGATCTCACCGATGCTGTAATGTGCATCGATCGTTGTACTGTCCAGATAAAGGTCCTCATCAAAAACAAATGTAATATCTGCATCACGGTCTTTGAATTTTGCACTGGTCGTTACTTTCAGTTCATCAGAGGATGGTTCGAATTTGTAATCACCGTGGCTTACATATTCCCCACACTCTTTTGTTCCCTGCTGCCATGCATCCAGAGCTGCAAGGAAACTATCTTTTGTAAATGGAACACCTGCCTGATTCAGCTGAGACTCGATCTGGAAATCTGTCATCTTGTTCCACTGTTCGATAGTATCTGCATCTGCACTGTTGCAATACTCGATCAGAAAATCTGTTGCCTGTGTGATCGTTGATTTATCATACTGAAGATTTTCTTTCTTACTTCCGCAAGCGGTAAAGCAGAGCATTGCGACAAGCACACAAAGTAATACGCTTATTTTTTTCTTCACTTTGCCTCACCTCTCTAAACCGTACCGTGTTTCTTTGCCGGACGATCCTCTCTTTTTGTGAATAACATCTCAAATGCGCCGATCACATATTTTCTTGTATCTGCTGCTTCGATGATCGTATCCACATATCCTCTTTTCGCTGCTGATAATGGGCTTGACTGCAGATTCTTGTATTCTGCTGCTTTCTCTCTGATGGTTGCTGCATCAGCGTCCGCATACATGATCTTAGCTGCCTGGTTTGCATCCATCATTCCGATCTCTGCATCCGGCCATGCATATACCATATCTGCTCCGACTGCTTTGCTGTTCATTGTCACATAAGCGCTTCCGAATGCTTTACCGATCACAACATTTACCTTCGGTACTGTTGCATCTGCAAATGCATAAGTAAGTTTTGCTGCTGATTTTGCGATACGTTTCTCATCGTATTTGCTTGCTGTAAATCCGCTTACATTCGTAAGAGTCAGTACAGGGATGTTGAATGCGTCACAGAACTGTACGAATTCTGCAGCCTTTTCAGCTCCGTCAGCAGAAAGTGAGCCGTCAAATTCAGCCTCCACTTCAGCTTCTTCATTATATACTTTCGAACGGTTAGCAACTGCACCAACAGTCATACCATTCAGTTTGATGAATCCAGTCACCATATCTTTTGCATATGCTTTCTTCACTTCGCAGAAGATGTTGTCATCAGAAATCATTGTAAGAGCGATCGCTGTGTCTTCTTTTGCATTCGCAAGGTCTGCACATACACGGTTCAGATCATCGTTACATTCTTCATAAGAAGAATCCTCTTCATTGTTACACGGTAACATACATACAAGAGAACGGATGTCTGCAAGGATATCTTCTTCTGACCCTGTTCCGTCCACAAGACCTGTTGTCTCGCTCTGGAATGCCGCAGAAGATGTATCACATTTGGAAATGTCATTTCCAGGAATTGCATTCGGAGTATTGGTAAATAATTTACCGTTCTTTGCTTCCATAAATGTAAAATCTGTCAGAGCCGGTACGATAGAAAGTCCACCACCGCATGTTCCGAAGATTGCTGTGATCTGAGGGATCACTCCGGAAGCCATTGACTGCTTCTGATAAAGCTTTCCAAATGCTTCTAATGCATCTGTTGCTTCCTGAAGTCTGAATCCTGCACAGTCAACCAGTCCGATGACCGGTGCTCCCATCTTCATTGCCATATCATAGATATTAGAAATCTTCTTTGCATGCATCTCGCCGATCGCGCCATTTAAAACAGTGGCGTCCTGGCTGTATACGTATACCAGATTTCCATCGATCACTCCATATCCGGTGATCACACCGTCTGCCGGAGTTTCTTTTTCCTGCATGTTAAAATCAGTCGTTCTTGCTGTTACTGCTCCACCGATCTCAACAAAACTGCCTGCATCAAGTAAACTGTTGATTCTCTTACCTGCTGCATTGTCTGCTGCCATGTTGCCCATAGTCTAGCCCTCCATTTTCATTATTTCAAATTGGGTTTTTCTGTTTTTCCATGTTGAAAAGTAAAACCAAATTTTTTCCAATTATATTATACTGTTTTTGGCACTTTGACGCAATACCTTACATTGTTTTTTGTTAAATACTTGACGACCCGTATAAATCCTGTATAAAAAATATAAAAAAGCCATGTGTCCCCGTACTTCTTCCGTACGCACATAGCCTTTTCATCTGCAGCATTCCGTTCTAAAACTTCTTCACTTTTTTTCTCTTCACATTCTTGCATCTTTCCAGAAGAAATTCTGCCAGTTCGTCCGTATTGTTTCCTTCCAGTGCAGTCTTTGGGAATCCGATCATCGCTCTCGCCGATCCGACCGTCTCGGGATCTGCCTTCACAACTACACCGAATGCCTCTTTCGTCTCCAGGATCTTGGTAACATCTTTGTACGAAAATGATCTTGTCTTTTTCGCAGTTACACTGTCAAAGTGATCATCAAAAAAGTGGATTTCGGAACTCACCGGTCCACCGTTCAATCTGCATCGTCTGTCAAACTGATCTTCTGCATCCCCGACCGCCGTTGTCGATAACACCTTTCTCCAGATTGTTCTGTTCAGTATCACTGCCGCAACAAATGCCAATGCCCAGACTACAATATACTTAATGACAAAAAAAGTCATTCCTCCCGGCGTGCCGCCTCCCGGGTTTCCATATTTGCACATAAAATAGAACACAAGCGGTCCCATCACCGTCACTATAAACTTAATCGTAATATCACTGCTGTCTACGCGGAAAAGTTCACAGATCTGTTTCAGCGTGTTCTTTGACTCCTTATAAGCCACACGGTAATAATTTGCCATATCATTTTCCCCTTTACAAAATCTGTGTCTTATTATATCCTTATATAGTTGATTATTCAAGAATATCCTTTATATTATTTGTAAATAATCTATAAACTCTTCTATGTGTTCTATCTATGTAGTTTCTCTATAAGCGATCCTGTTTATTTTTGATTTCTATTATCATTTAGTGATTTTTGCTTACATTTTCCGGCTATATATGGTCGTTTTATTACATTTCAACATACATATTCCTAACAAAGCATAAAAAAACCTTAACTTTTTCTTAAACAATTAGTTGTACTTTGGTCTAGTTTGTGATAAGATTAACTGCGTTGAGAGTTTTAAACATGAGAGGTTTTTCCTCGTATTGTTAAAACCAAAGAAAAATTTCATATTGGAGGGTGAATCTCATGGAGAACACTAAGAAAAAATTACCATTTGGTTTCTATGTGTGCTGTTTGACTTTCTCTTTTGAAAGACTTGCATACTATGCAGCTAAATGGGGGCTTTCGATTTTCATCGTAGCCACTGCAGCACACGGTGGTCTTGGACTTGACAAATCCGTAGGTGCTGCAATGAGTTCTAACCTGGTAGCTTTCACATATATCACACCTATTATCGGTGGATATATCGCTGACCGTTGGATTAGTCCTCGTATCCTGGTACCTGTTGGTGAGATCCTCATGGGTCTTGGTTATCTGTGTGCATGGAAAGCAACAGACGCTAATGGTATCGCAATGATGTGGGCAATGATCATTCTCGTATCTATCGGTACTGGTTTCTTCAAAGGAAACGTATCTGGTATCAACGGACGTCTCTTCCCATTAGCTGATCAGGACGAACTGGACACTGTATTCAACTTACAGTACATGTTCGTTAACATCGGTTCTTTCTGCGGAACTACTTTCCTTTCACTGGTTGGTACAAACTCCGGATACCGTACAATGTTCCTGATTTGCGGAATCTTCCTGTTTATCGACTGTGTATGGTGGTTCGTTGGAATGAAATCTTTCGGCGATGCCGGAAAGAAACCATTCCTTGTTGATAACCGTTCTGAGAATGTTGAAAAAGCAGACAAAGAAAAGGATAATGCACCACTTACGAAGCTTGAGAGAAACCGTGTTATCGCTATCCTGATCGTAACCGTATTCTCTGGTATCTTCTGGCTGATCTGGTACATGGCTTACATGCCTGTTTACTATGAATTCGGTCCGGTATCCCAGGGAGGATCTGGATGGGCTAACTGGAACATCGGTTCCTTCGAGATGCCTACAGCCTGGTTCGATTCAATGAACGGACTCCTTTGTATCATTCTTTGCCCTATCTTTGCAGGAATCTGGGCTAAGATGAGACAGCGTCCACAGGGTGACTGGGGTATGTTCACAAAGACTGCTCTCGGAATTATCATCCTTGGTCTTTGTACAGGATCCATGGTTCTTGCTGCTGCACTTTCAGGACAGGGCACAAAAGATCCAGTTGGTATCTGGGTAATCATCCTGGCATCTGTATGTATGTCACTCGGAGAAGTTATCTTCTCACCACTTGGAAACGCTTTCATCAGCAAATATGCTCCAAAGAAACTTCTTGGAACAATGCTTGGTGTATGGCCACTGATCATCTTCTTCTCTGGTAAAGCTTACGGACCACTTTATAACTGGCTCGGAAACTTTGACTTCATTAAAGCATATGGTGTTGTTACAATCATCATCGTTGCCTGCGGAGTTATCATGTTAGCATTTACTAAGAAGTTCGACAAGATGGTTGAAGGTAAATAATTCGTGAATTAAATACCGTACATAAAAATAAGACTTGCTTATGCAAGTCTTATTTTTTACGATACTTTTTATTCCCTGTACTGTAACTTCTTTTAATCTGATTATTATTTTTCTTCGTCTTCTTCGTGCTTTCTTTCTTATTTGCCTTCGCACTGAATGAATCTCCGGATCCACGTGGTGTAATATTCTTCTTTGTTCCAATCTCTTTCTGGTCTTCGAACGCAGGCTTCAGAAGTAATTCCGCACCAATTACAAAGCAGGCAACTTCTACTGCCAGCTGGATCATCTCCCCGTTCTCTCCGAGTCCTTCAAAGAAAGGATCCAGAACTCTTGCCCCGGAAAGGATCACCAGTGTCAGTCCGGCATAAGTAAACAACGAATAGAACATCATCGTCTTCCCCCTGCCTTCATTCTGCTGCATGAAGTAGTATCCTGCGATAAAAATCACACCGCCAAGGATCATCAATATGTACTTTAACATTTTTATCTCTTCCTCCCAATCATGTTTTCTGTAAAGTCTATTACATATTATACATGAAATCTATCCCGATTCCTATCTTTTCTATATATATTTTCAATTTTCTTATATTGTTAAATTTTACAACTTTTATACATCCTTATTCCTCCATTCAAATGCACACCATACCTTATACCACAGAAAAAGGGATGCACCACCGGCACATCCCCGTCACTTTTCATTACATATTCTATTTCTGATTTCTAAACTGCATCGGAGTCATATCATAAGCTTTCTTGAACAGTCTGTTAAAATGTTCCACATTCTGATATCCTACTGACATTGCAATATTCTCAACCGTCATATTGCTGCTCTTGAGCAGTGCTTTCGCTTTCTTCATGCGGATCTTCTTCACCAGATCCCCAAATGTCATTCCGGATTTTTCCTTAATGTATTTTGACAGATAAGGTTTGGACAGGAAGAAGTTTTCTGCCAGGTCATCTAATGTAATGTCAATATAATTCGCCTGTACATAATTCATGATCTCGATCATTCTTGCATCCGTACATGCATCAGCACTCCCGAGTTCTTCAATCTTATTTACCGCAACGATCAGGGCTTCAATGGACGCTCTGATGATATCCGGATCGATTCCTACACCCCAGAATGTCTTTCCGTTGCAGATAATTCCCACATAAGCCACAGCCTTAGAAGAAGATCCCTTTGTAAGCGAATGCTCCTCATAGAAGGATAATTCATAGCTGATGTTAAAATACTGCTTGATTGCATTACTTACTGCATCCAGACGTCCGTTTCCATTCGAAGTGATCACTTTGCTCTCTCCTGCATGATTGATCGTCACTTCCGCAGTGATTCCATCTACCTGTTTAAAATGGCACTCGTCGATGTGGAAGATGGATTTTGTATTAATATAATGATCTGAGAAGATCTGGTATACCCAATCCGGTGTCAGCTCCTTGTGTGCTTTATCCGATACATCTTTTACCATATATCCTACTTCTTCACGCATTGCCTTTGGAAGATTGATTCCGTGGCTGTGCATTAAGATGTAATTTACGCCGCCCTTACCGGACTGGCTGTTGATACGGATAACGTCTGAATCGTATTCTCTACCGACATCCTTCGGATCGATCGGCAGATATGGAACCGTCCATTTGTCACATTTCTTCTCATCTCTCCATGCCATACCTTTTGCGATCGCATCCTGGTGAGAACCGGAGAATGCAGTAAATACCAGATCTCCTGAATATGGCTGACGGTCGTATACCTGCATTCTTGTCAGGCGTTCATAAGTCTCACGGATCTTTTTCATATTCGAGAAATCAAGTCCCGGATCTACACCCTGGGAATACATATTCATGCCTAGTGTAATAATGTCAACGTTACCGGTACGTTCTCCGTTTCCGAACAGTGTACCTTCGATACGGTCGGCACCTGCAAGGATACCAAGCTCCGCTGTCGCCACACCGCATCCTCTGTCATTGTGCGGATGCAGGGAAAGTACTACATTCTCTCTATGTTTCAGATGCTTATGTACATACTCTAACTGGCAAGCAAATGTATGCGGCATTGCGTTTTCTACAGTTGTAGGAATATTGATGATCGCTTTATTATCAGCTGTCGGCTGCCATACATCCAGCACCGCATTGCACACTTCTACAGCATAGTCCACTTCTGTTCCGTGGAAACTCTCCGGGCTGTATTCGAATGTAAAGTTACCGTCTGTCTCACTTGCAAGCTTCAGAAGTAATTTTGCCCCGTCGATCGCAAGCTGTTTTACCTGTTCTTTATCTTTTCGGAACACCTGCTCTCTCTGTGCAACAGAGGTAGAATTGTATAAATGAATCACTGCGTGAGGTGCTCCCTTTACAGCTTCAAATGTTCTCTTGATGATATGCTCTCTTGCCTGTGTCAGTACCTGGACCGTTACATCATTCGGAATCATGTCTTTTTCGATCAGGGTTCTCATAAACTGATATTCTGTCTCGGAAGCAGCCGGGAATCCTACCTCGATCTCCTTAAATCCAATATCTACCAACATCTGAAAAAACTCCAGCTTTTCATCCAGACTCATCGGCTCGATCAACGCCTGGTTACCATCTCTTAAGTCTACGCTGCACCACTTCGGAGGCTGTTCTACCGCATCTTTTTTCGCCCAGTCATATGTAACCTCCGGCGGCATAAAATAACTTTTCTCATATTTCTGATAATTCTTCATAATTCAAGCTCCACTCCTTTTGCCTCATATTCCAAATCAAATCATCGTTGCCAAATCAGCAATAATATTCATCAACTTTGTTGTTCATTTTTAATACTTTTATATCCTAACATATCCCCACACAAAAAGGAAGTGATAATTTTAATCACTTCTCTTGATGTTTTTTAATATATTTGATTTTTCACTATCAGATGAAGAAATGAAAAAAATTGAAGAATTGGACTTGGGTGAAAATGTATTTATGAACCACGAAAATGCAGAGGATATTGATAAATTTTTCAAAATGTTTCATGTCGGGCAGAAATAAAAAGGAGAGATGAAAAATGATAAGACATATTTTTATTGCAACAATCAAAGAGGGAGTAACTGACAGTGAAATCCAAAAAGAAATGGAATTGATGAGAAGCATGAAAAATGAACTTCCGGAAATCAAAGAAATTATCGTAGAAAAAAGTAAAGGGTGGATTGGTCTAAGTGATGTTGTTACTATGACGATTGATGTAGAAAGTAAACAAGATTTTGACAAAGTTATTCAAAGTGTTGCTCATCAAAAGGTAAGTGCAACAGCACCAGACTTTTTCAGAACAGATAATTTTATATTAACACAAATAGAATATGAAAAGGAGTAGTGTAAAAATGAGTAAATCTTTAGTAGCGTATTTTAGTGCAAGTGGTGTAACCAAAAAAGTAGCAGAAAGATTAAATGAAGTTGTGCAGGGGAATTTGTTTGAAATCGTACCAGAACAACCTTACACAAGTGCTGATTTGAATTGGACAAATCCTAAAAGCCGTTCATCAGTAGAAATGAACGATAAATCGTTCAGACCAGCCGTTAAAGAAAAAATAAGTGATATGGGAGAATATGACATAATCTATTTAGGATTTCCTATCTGGTGGTATATTGCTCCTACAATCATCAATACTTTTCTTGAACAATACGATTTAAGGGATAAAACAATTATTCCATTTGCGACATCTGGAATGAGCGGAATGGGAAAAACAAACGATTATTTAGAAAATTCATGCAAGGGTGCTCGTTTGATGAAAGGGCAAAGATTTGACGAAAATGTTAGTGCAGATGAATTATCTGATTGGGTTAAAAAAATGAAATAAAAGGAGTAATGACTTATGCAAAATATATTAGTAGTATCTGGACACACAGACTTAAATAATTCTGTTGCAAATAAGGCAATATTAGAAAGGCTTGAAAATAAATTACCACAGGCTGAATTTGTCTATTTAGACAAACTTTATTCAGATTTTCAAATTGATGTTGAAGCAGAGCAAGAAAAACTTTTAAATGCAGATATAATTGTTTTGCAATTTCCTATTTTCTGGTATGCTATGCCTTCATTACTAAGTCGCTGGCTTGAAGAAACATTTCAGCATGGCTTTTCCCACGGTTCAACCGGTGATAAATTGAAAGGAAAGAAATTGATTGCTTCTTTTACGACTGGTGCTCCAGAATTTATGTATAGTTATGAAGGGGCACAGAAATATCCTATTGAAGATTTCCTCCCGCCGATAAAGGCAATGTGTAATTTGTGTGGATTGGATTACTTTGGATATGTCTATACAGGCGGAGTATCTTATCAAAATAGAAATGATATTGAAAAAATGGCTGAAATGGGAATGAAAAGCTATGTTGATTTAGCTTATCAAGGACCAATTATTACTACTTTCTATTATCCTGAAGGAAAAGAATTTGCTTTTAGTGAGATGTATGATTATATAAAAGCACGTGGTTATGCAATTTATCCAGGAAAGTTAACTACTGCTCAAACATTCAGAATTGGTAATATTGGTGAAATTTATGAAGCAGATATATTAAATTTATGTTCAATTATTAAAGATTTTTTAGCGGAGGTAGCATAATGAGTAGAATTGAAGCAGTAATTTTCGATTGGGCAGGAACTACAATTGATTATGGTTGTTTTGCTCCTGTTCAAGCATTTAAAGATGCTTTTAATAATTATGGATTAGAGCCAACTAATGACCAAATTAGAGAACCAATGGGGATGTTGAAGATTGATCATATTAAAACAATGTTAGAAATGCCAGTATTGAATGAAGCATTTAAGGCTAGATATGATCGTGAATTTAATGAACAGGATATACATAAAATTTATGATTTATTTGAGGCATCATTAATGATAGGTATTACAAAACATACAGATGTTAAGCCGTATGTTTTAGAAACTGTGGCAAAACTAAGAGAATTGGGAATTAAGATTGGCTCAACTACTGGATATACAGATATGATGATGGAGCCAGTATTAAAAAGTGCCAAGGAGCAGGGGTATCAACCTGATTGCTGGTACTCACCTGATGCTACTAATCACTTTGGACGCCCTTATCCTTATATGATTTTTAAAAATATGATTGAACTGCATATAAGCAGTGTAAAAAATGTAATCAAAGTTGGTGATACAATTTCTGATATTCAAGAAGGTGTTAATGCAGGGGTAATCGTAGTTGGTGTCATTGAGG
>OGPM01002440.1_pt1 | contig 13149 bp, 10 predicted proteins | sample 1552961 | NCBI WGS metagenome assembly OGPM01 (sample SAMEA2580304, study PRJEB22360) | human gut metagenome | biome: human gut; feature: human-associated habitat; material: faeces | place: Denmark | collected 2008/2010
TTTCCTTTGGGGCGGCTGCAGAAAAATTGCACCGCAGCCGTTTTTGTGGATCATTCAGTTATCCCAACCCACCAGATCGGGCAGGGTAAGGGTCTCGTCCGAGCAGTGGGGGTCTGCGGGGCCGTCGGTGGGGGCGGTGGCCTTTTCCACAGCCCCCACGATCTCGCTGATGGCGGCGCAGTCCTCGGGCAGGTCGGTCTGACTGCGGCCCGAGTGGGTGAACAGGATCTTGCCCAGATGGCCCACCACCAGCGTCAGCGGAAGCAGCTGAGGGGCTTTGGTGTCGTAGTGGTAACCGGCATCTCTGGCGGCCTTGTAGATCTTCTGGGCCGCAAAGCTCCAGCTCAACAGGCCGCGGGTCTGCTCTACGCCCAGGTAACCGTACAGTACGCCGGGGCCGTCGCAGATGACAGGAAAGGGGAAATCTGAGCCGTGGGTGGCCTTTGCCACCGCCTGCGCCGAGGAACGCACCACACAGACAAGCCGTGCCCCCTTGAGCTGGGGCAGCGTTTTCAGGTAACGGGTGATATATTCGCGGCTGACAGGGTGATCGAACCCGGGCAGGAAGATCATGCACAGCGGATGCTCCCCCTCGCACAGGGCGTAAAAATCATTGCCCGGCACCGTGGGGGTGTCGTAGGTGAAACGGGGGATGCTCGTCCCCACAAGATGTTCGCTTTTCATACCGCAATGCACATCCTTTCCATCATCACCAAAACCTCTCCGTCATTGCTGCGCATGCCACCTCTCCTAATAGGAGAGGTGGCGCGTCAGCGCCTGAGAGGTCGTCCTATAAAAAAATCCACACACTGGCCTTGTGGCAGGCCAGCGGTGGATGCAATGCTATAAAAAGATCCCGCCCGGTCGTCTGCGGCAATCAAACCTACCCTTACGGACAGGTGGGTGCCCTGTCGCCGGATTCACGCTTCCTCATCGAACCTCCATGGTCGACCCATGGCGGGGAGGTCTGCAATCCGCCGGAGAACTCCGGGCTCCCGTTGAATGATTAGTAGGATCATATAAACCGCAACAAATCGCGCCGGGCAGGAAGTCTTGCCTGGGAATCTGTCTGTGCAGGGGAATTACTCGATCTCGAACTGGTCGCTCAGGCGCTGCTCAAACAGCTTGCTGACTTCCATCAGAGTCTCGTCATCCTCCACAACGTCCAGATATTCACCCTCGCTGTCCTCGCCTACGCTCAGGATGACCAGCTGTGCGTCCTCGTTGACATCCTCTTCATCCTCTGCGTATTCGACAACTGCAAGGTAATGCACGCCCTTATGGTCCAGTGCATCGATCACTTCAAACGTGACCTCATTGCCGTCCTCATCCTCAAGAGTCATCAGATCGGGCTGATATTCCTCTTCGGTGTTCGGGTTCTTGATCTCTTCTGCCATAAGATACGTTCTCCTGTCTATCCAAACCCAATCAAAGGGATGGTACTCAAATAAAATTACGCACACAGCCCGGGATATGCTGCGTTCCCGCCGTCCCTTGCTGTGCTTATAGTGTAGCGTTTTTTTGCCTGCTCGTCAAGATGTTTTTCGCACAGAAAATGCACGACAAATTTTCACGCATTTCCCTCTCGCTTCCCGGGCAGAAATATGCTATACTGAATTCTGCGTATCTCCCGCGTGCGGGGGAACTGCTATCAGAATATGAACGGAGGGATCTGTTTATGAATAAGACCCGTGTCCGGCTGGCGGCGCTGCTGCTGGCCGTGAGTTTTGCACTGTCCGGCTGCAGCCTTGTGAAAAACATCGGCGGCAGCAGCGGAGCCGGAACAAAGACCATCACCCGCCCGGCGGTGGAATCGGCCGAGCTGCAGTTCACCCACCCGGCGGCGGGGGAACCCGTGGCGGTGTTCGATACCACGGCGGGTGTGTTCCGGGCGGTGCTCTTCCCGGAGCAGGCCCCGCAGGCCTATGATAACTTTGTGGGTCTGGTGCAGGCGGGCTACTATAACGGACTGACCGTGACTCGTGTGGAGCAGGACTTTGTGGTGGAGGCCGGTCAGGGTGCTGACGGCAAGGGCACCACCATCTGGAACGGCAGGCCGCACCCCGCCGGGGGCCCCGCACCGTCCATCCGCTGCTGGGGGGCACCCCCTTCGGGACCGCCAGCCGCTACCCGGCTGAGGCCACCGACAAGCTCCACCATTATTCCGGTGCCCTCTGCATGGCGGCAGACTCCTCCGGCAAGTGCGCCAGCGTCTTTTATATCATGTCCACTCTGCCCGGCGGGGATTCCATTACCCAGGAACTCACCGACCAGATGAACAGTGCAGGCTACCGCGCTGAGGTCGTTTCGGCCTATCAGACCGCCGGCGGCGCGCCCTACCTCGACTACACCGATACCGTGCTGGGCCAGGTGTACGAGGGGATGGACGTGGTGGACACCATCGCTCAGGCAGCGGTGGATGAGAACCAGAAGCCCACGGAAACAATCACCATCAACAGCGTCAGCATTGAGACATATCAGGCGCAGTAACAACTGAAAATGACAAAACCGGCTTTCCCGTGGCAGCAGGAAAGCCGGTTTTGTGCTGAATGGAGAGAATGGGGGATATATCGGTCAGCGGGAAAGGCCGCTGACCCCACTGGCAATGACACCGCCGTCCATGACGATGTCCGTGCCGGTGAGATAACCGAGCCGTTCGTCCAGCAACAGGGCATACAGCGCGGCGATCTCTTCTGGCCTGCCGTTCCGCTTGAGGGCGGAATGGGCGGTGAAAGTCTGGGCTTCGGCGCTTTCCAGTTGACCCATGGGGGTATCAAAGTTGCCGGGGGTCACACTGAGGCAGCGCACCCCTTTGGCACCAAAGCGGGCGGCATCGGTTTTGGCAAACCAGATGACGAAATGCTTGCTGATGGAGTAGGCTACACCGGTGCGGGCATTTTTGGGCATCAGGTTGATACGGGCCATCATCTTTTTCAAAAATTTTTCCCGGTCGGTGCGGGCAAGGGGATAACTGTGTTTTGGCATGATGAATCCGGGGGCCAGATAGGCGCTCATGCTGGAAGTATCGATGACACAGCCGCCCGGGGCCATGACCGGGTAAAAGGCATCATTGATGTTGACTGTGCCCAGCGCGTTGGCGCGCAGGATGGCTTCCGGGCTGCCCATGTGGGGACTCATGCCAGCAATATGGAGCAGGGCTTTCACCTGCCCACGTTCCACGGCGTGCCGTGCCAGCTTTTCGCAGCTGGCACGGTCAGAGAGGTCACAGGCAAAGGCTTCGGCTTCGTGTCCGGCTTTGGTCAGCTCGGCCACGGCGCTTTCCAGTTTTGCGGCAGTGCGGCCTACCAAAATCACATGATATCCGGCTTCACAGACCAGCTTGGCCGTGGCGCGGCCCATGCCGCTGCCGCCGCCGGTAATCACACAGACAGGTTTCATGGTGTACCTCCTCAGTGGATCTTGCCGGTGGCCTTGAGCCAGGCGGCGGTGTCGTGGAGTGTTTCGGCGTAGGGACGGGGTGCAAAGCCCAGCTCGTTCCGTGCCTTGGAGCAGTCAAAGCAGTTGTTCCGTTCCAGATTGTAGACGGCGAACTCCGTCAGAACCGGCTTTGTGCCCTTTTTGGCGGCCGATTTTTCCATCTGCTTTGCGGCAAGGTGGGCGAAGGAAAGGGGAAGGTAGAACTTACAGCCCTTGCAGCCGGTATCCTCTTTAAGCATCCGGCACATTTCCTTCAGGGTGACTTCATCATTGCTCAGGATGTAGCATTCACCTTTGCGGCCCTTGTCGGCGGCGGCAATGGTGCCTGCGGCCAGGTCACGCACATCCACCATGTTGAAGCTGCCCGCCATGCCGATGGGCATTTCTCCGTTGAGGATCTGGGTCAGGGTGCGGGTGGTCTGGCCGATGGCCGGGTCGTTGGGGCCGATGATGCCGCTGGGGTGGACAACGCAGGCGTTCAGGCCCGCGTGGGCGGCATCCAGTACCTTCTGGGTGGCCATGGCCTTGCTGCGGCTGTACCAGCCTACCACCTTTTCCTCTTCATAGGGGACGAACTGGTTCACTTCCCGGATGGGCTGCCCGGCGGGCAGCTCAGGAATAGCACCGGTGGAGGAAACGTACACGAACTTCCTGCATTCCGGGTGGTGCTTGGCGGCGGCAAGCATATTCTCGGTGCCGCCCACATTGACGGCGATCAGCTTCTCGCTGTATTCCGGGTTGATGGTGACCATGCTGGCACAGTGGATGCAGACGGTTTGGGTACCCTCCGGCACCTCGAAGAAGTGCTTGCAGTCCTCGGCGCTGCACAGATCGCCCTCAAAAACCTCGACCTCAGCGGGCAGATACTTGCGGGCAGGATCCCCCTTGAGGACGAAGGCCCGGATGTGCTCGCCCCGTTCGATCAGCTGCGTGCAGATGTTGATGCCCAGGAAACCGGCCGCGCCGGTCAGCAGATAAATGGTGTTGATGTTCATATTCATTTCCTCCCGCTTTTCTCTCAAAGTGTACGATACGGTTTACAGCATTGCGGCCAGACCCAGACCCATGCTGTCGAACCCCTCAGAGACAGCCAGATAGGCATCCATCATGTCCTCGTCGATACGGACGGGAGAAGAGGTGTTCCGGTTTTTGAAGCTGTTCAGAGTGGCAGCGAGTGCCAGACCGATGCCGTAGTTTGCACCGCCCTCAGTCAGGGCGTAGTAAGCGTCCAGCGCAGTCTCGTCCAGGGTGGAAGCGGTCATGTTCTTGCGGTTCATCATGGTAAGTATCCTCCGTTTTATGTTTGAATGTTTGTTGTTTGTTCTGTTGTGGAGCTCCGTGCTCCCTTGCGATGGCTAAAGGATACCCGACCAAGGTAAACGCAAGGTGAATATTTCTGTTTATCTTTTGTTTATCTTTGGGTGTATAATAGAGCCATACCATAGAAAGTGAGGAGAACGCCATGCTGAAAATTCTGGTTGCGGAAGATGACGTGAGCACCAACAAGCTGCTCTGCGCCATTTTAAAGATCAACGGCTATGAAGCGATCCCGGCCTTCAACGGCGAGACCGCGCTGGACATCATCGACCACCAGCACATTGACCTGCTGCTGTGCGACGTGATGATGCCTAAAATGGATGGCTTTGCCCTGACCCAGGCCATCCGGGATGGCGGCAGCATGATGCCCATCCTGATGCTGACGGCCAAGGCCCTGCCCGAGGACAAGCACACTGGCTTTCTGGTGGGCACGGACGACTACATGACCAAGCCGCCGGATAAGACCGAGCTGCTGCTCCGCATCAAGGCCCTGCTCCGCCGGGCCCGCATCGTGGATGAGCATAAGATCACGGTGGGGGATGTGGTGGTGGATATGGACAGCCGCACAGTCCGTCGGGGGATGGAGGTGCAGACCCTGCCGCCCAAGGAGTTTGAACTGCTGTACAAACTGCTGGCCTACCCGGAGCACACCTTTACCCGGATGGAATTGCTGGACGAGATCTGGGGCATTGACAGCGAGAGCGACGACAAGACCGTGAATGTCCACATCAACCGCCTGCGCAACCGTTTTTATGATTGGCCGGAGTTTGAGATCCAGACCGTGCGGGGTCTGGGGTACCGTGCTGTAAAGAAAGTGTGAGGATGATGAAAAAAATCGCGGAACGGATGCGCGGCTGCATCGAGACGCTGAGCCTGTCGGCCCTGCTGGTCATCAACCTGTCTTTCATGGTGTTGCTGATGCTGGGACTCTGTACGGTACTGGTCGTAACGGGCGCGGACGGCGGCTTTATTTACCACGATGGCAGGATCGGCATCTGGGGAGTGCTCTGTTTTATCTATGCCGTGTGCAGTCTGATCGCGGTGAGCATGGTGGTGATGATACGGATGGTCTTTATCCACCCATTGCAGCGGAACATTGAGGCTATGAAAAAATTGGCAAACGGGGACTTTTCCGTGCGTGTGGATCCCGCGGAACACGGTTACGCGTCTCGGGAGATGGTCGAGTTTGAGCAGAGCTTCAACAAGGCGGCGGAGGAGCTGGGCGGCACTGAGATCCTGCGGAAAGATTTTATCAACAACTTCTCCCATGAATTCAAAACGCCCATCGTCAGCATCAGCGGTTTTGCCGACCTGCTGCTGGAAGAGCAGTTGCCGCCCGAGGATCAGAAGGAATACTTGACCATCATCCGGGACGAGAGCAGGCGGCTGGCCGACCTGGCAACGAATATTCTGACCCTGAACCGGGTGGAGAGCCAGACTATCCTTACTGATAAAGCGTGCTTCTCCCTGGATGAGCAGCTGCGCCAGAGCGTGCTGGTGACCCAGCAGAAGTGGCGGCAGAAGGAGCTGGATTTTGATGCCGATCTTGCCCCGGCAGAGTACACCGGCAGCGAGGGGCTGCTGAAAGAAGTCTGGCTCAACCTGCTGGACAACGCCGCCAAGTTCAGCCCTGAGGGCGGCACCGTGGCCGTGAACCTGCGCAAAGAAAAAAGCGCCCTGATGGTCTCGGTGACCGATCAGGGCGAGGGGATGAGCGCCGACACGCAGGCGCACATCTTTGAACAATTCTATCAGGGCGACACCAGCCACACCACCCAGGGCAACGGTCTGGGCCTTGCCATGGTGAAAAAGGTGCTGGAGCTCCACGGCGGCAGTATTCAGGTGAACAGTGCCCCCGGGCAGGGCAGCTGCTTTACCGTGACACTACCCATATAAACGAAAAAGAGGCGCTGAAAAGCGTCTCTTTTTGCTTCCGGTTCAAATTTCGCCGGGGTGCTCCTTGCGCCAGGCGAGGTAATCCTCCAGAATGACCGTGGCGCTGACGGAATCCAGAATGGCCTTGCGGTGGGCACCAAAAGTCCCCACCTCGTCCAGGATATCGGCGGCTTCACAGGTGGACTGCCGCTCGTCCCACATCCGCACGGGCAGGCCGCTCCAGATCTGCAAAGTCTTGCCCAGCTTGCGGCTCTTCTCGGCGCGCTCGCCCTCGGTGCCGTCCATGTTGAGCGGCAGGCCCACCACAATGAGCTCTGCCTTCTGCTCCTGAGCAATGCGGCAGACCTCGGCGGCCACCTTGGGCCGGGCCTTCAGGGTGATCTGGGGGGTGATGGGCGTGGTCAGGAACTCGGTGGGGTCGCAGACCGCAAGCCCCGTGCGGCTGGCACCGTAATCAACTGCTAGAATCTTCATGGGGAGAGCCCCTCCTGTTTTGCTGTTTTTCCTCAGTTTACCACAGAATAGATTTTTCTTCAATTTTGCGGTAGAATAAAGTGATTAAACCCCTCAGTCTCGCCTTTGGCTCGCCAGCTCCCCTAGTAGGGGAGCCCTTGGCATATTGGGTCAGTTCGGTGGCTTGGGCTGAGATGCAGAGAAAGTGAGAAAACAATGTTACAGCTACTTCTGGGCGGTTCTGGCAGCGGAAAAACAACGCTGTTGTACCAGCGCATCCGCGCCCGGGCCGAAAAAGGGGAAAAAAGCATCCTGCTGGTGCCGGAACAATTCACTTCCAGCACCGAGGGCCGCATCTACCGTGAGCTGGGGGATGCCCTGTCCGGCATGGTGGAGAGTTTTTCTTTTACCAGTCTGGCAGAAAAGATCCTTTCCACCGAGGGCGGCGCGGCGGTGCAGACCCTCTCTGACGCAGGCCGTGCCGTGCTGGTGCGCCGGGCGCTGGAGGAGCTGCAGGACAATGTCCACTATTATTACCGCCACCGGCGCAGTGCGGCCTTTTGCCAGATGGCGGCCCAGACCATCGACGAGCTGAAGAGCGCGGGCCTTTCCGGCCAGCAGCTGGCACAGCTGGCCGGTGCCTGCGGAGCCGAGAGCGGTAAGCTCAGTGAGCTGGCCCTCATCTTTCAGGGCTACGAGACCCTGCTGGCCCGCAGCGGCATGGACCCCTCTGACCGGCTGGAGCTGGCCGGAGCCCGGCTGGAGGAAGCACTGGCCCGGCACAGCCTGCCGGAGTTTCTGCGGGACCGGGCGGTGTTCATTGATGAGTTCGATACCTTCAACGCCCCCAAAAAGCGGCTGCTGGGGGCCATGCTGGCGGCACTGCCCAGCGTAACGGTGGCCCTCTGCGATGATGGTGCCCCCTTGCTGCCCGGTGACCTGAGCCTGTTCTCCGGGGCCAAGCAGGTGGCGGCGCAGCTGCGCCAGCTGGCCCGGAAAAATGGGGCGGAGGTGGCCGTTCCGCAGCTTTTGCGCAAGGATCTGCGCCACCGGAACGCCCCGGGCCTTGCCGCAGTGGCAGAGCTGCTGGAGACCGGCAGCTGCACCGCGGATGCCCCGGCGGGCGAGGTGCGGCTCTTTGCCGCGCCCAGCCGGGAGGAAGAAGCCCGTGCCGCTGCCGGTGCCATCCGGCGGCTGATGCGGCAGGGCGTGCGGTGCGGAAAGATCGCTGTGGTCTGCCGCGATATCGCCAAGTATCGTGCCGCTGTCCGGTATGAATTCCGGATGGCAGAGATCCCCCTGTACTGCGATGAACCCACCACCCCGGAATTCAGCGCCCCGGCCACGGCGGTGCGGGCCCTGCTGGAGATCGCCCGGGGAGCCGACCTGACCGAGAACCTGACCACCCTTGCCAAGACCGGCCTGTGTGCCCTGAGCGAGGAGCAGGTCTGTGCGCTGGAAAACTATGCCTACACCTGGGCCCCCACGGCGGCGGCCTGGCGGGAGAAGTTCGAGCGCAGTCCCAAGGGCTTTGGGGAACAGGAGCTGACCGAAGAGGACCTTCGCAACCGGGAGCGGGCAGAACATGCCCGTGCCCTGCTCGTGGGGGCGGTGGATGCATTCCGGGCCAAGGTGCGCGGGGTCAATGCCGAGGCCATCAGCCGGGCGGTGTATTTCTGCCTGAAAACGCTGGGGGCTGAGGAACAGCAGGCCGCTCAGGTAAAGGCCATCCGCGCGGGCCGGGGTATCCCGGCGGCGGAGGAAGCCGCCCGGGAGTGGAACGTGGTCATGGGGCTGCTGAACGAGATGGCCTATCTGCTGGGGGAGCAGACCGTTACTGTGGCCGAATACGAGGACCTGTTCGGGCTGCTGCTCCGCTCGTCCGATTTGGGGCACATTCCCCAGACCCTGGACGCGGTGGTGCTGGCCAGCGCAGGCAAGATGCGTCTGGACGCGCCGGACTATGTGTTTGTGCTGGGGCTGGCCGAGGGGGAATTTCCGGCTGCGCCCGGCGAGGTGGGTCTGCTGACCCACGCCGACCGCGATGCCCTGATGGCGCAGGAGATCGACCTGCCCGACTGCTTTGAGAACCGTGTGGTGCGTGAGCAGGTCTGCTTCTACAAGGCCCTGACCGCTCCTGCAAAGGGGCTGTGGCTCAGCTGGCCCAAGGGGCAGGGGCAGACCCTCTGCGCTGCGCTGGAACCCCTCGTGGAGGCGCTGGCCCCCGCTGCCCCGGAGCTGGAACTGACGGACCTCGCGGCCACTCCCGCAGATGGGCTGGACTGTCTGGGCGGCGGCTGGCCCCTGACGGAGACCGAGCGTGCCAGCCTGACAGAAGCTCTGCACACCCCCGGCGAGACCGAGCAGCAGGGCCTTGCCCTGCTGCGCCGGATGGCCGACACGGCCCCCCGGCAGGTGCATGACCTGCCTGCGCTGGAAGCGCTGCTGGGGCGGAAGCTGCGCATTTCGCCCAGTCAGCTGGAAAAATATTATACCTGCCGCTACGGCTACTTTTTGCAGTATGTGCTGGGGCTCAGGCCCCGCCGCCGGGCCGAGCTTTCCGCCGACCAGAGCGGTACCCTGATGCACTGGGTGCTGCAGATGGCGCTGGACCCTCACCCCGGCCCGGACAACCCCATGGCGGCGCTGCAGCCCTTTATGGAGCTGGACGATGAGGCCATGGCAAGCCTTGCCGCGCTGCTGGTGGACGAGTACGCCAAGCGCTATCTGCCCGAGGATACCGCCCGCTTTGCCTACCTGCTCTCCCGCCTGAAAAAGAGCATGACAAGCCTGCTGCTCTACCTGCGGGATGAACAGCGGCAGTCCAGCTTCAAGCCCGTGGCCTGTGAGCTGAAGATCGGCCGGGGCGAGGATGCCGTGCCTGCCCAGGTGTATCACCTGTCGGACGGGCGCACCGTCCAGCTGGTGGGCACCGTGGACCGTGCCGACGAGTGGGTGGAGGAGGACGGCACCCGCTGGGTGCGGGTGGTGGACTACAAGACCGGCACCAAAAAGCTGGACCTGAAGGAAGTCTACTGCGGTCTGGACTGCCAGATGCTGCTCTACCTGTTCAGCCTGACCCGGGATAAAAGCGGCCGCTTTACGGGGGCGGAACCGGCGGGCGTGCTCTACCTGCTGGCCGACCCGGCCCCTGAGACCACCACCCGCGAAAAGGCGGCTCACAGCGTGGAATACAAACTGGACGGTCTGGTGCGGGACGAGCAGAAGCTGTTCGATGCCATGGATGCCGACGAGACCGGCAGATACCTGCCCTTCTCCTATTACAAAGGCGCGCCCAGCCCCTACCAGAAGGACAAGCGGGCAGACATCGCCAAGCTGAACCGCATCCAGCTGCATCTGGATGATCTTGTGACCCGGATGGGCCAGCAGCTCTATGAGGGTCAGATCGCCGCCGAGCCGCTGGTCACGGGCCGGAGTCCCTGCCAGTGGTGTGATTACGGATTTGTCTGCTGCCACGAGACCGGCATCGGGGAGCGGGCGCTGGAGGCCCCCGCAAAGCCCTTTGAGGCTCCCGGGCAGCCCGAAGAGGGAGAGGAGGAACTGGCATGAGTGAACCCAAGTGGACCCCCGCCCAGCGGGCCGCCATCGAGGACCGGGGCGGCGCGCTGCTGGTGAGCGCGGCGGCGGGCAGCGGCAAAACGGCTGTTCTGACGGAGCGGGCTGTCCGGCTCATCACCGACCCGGAGCATCCCGTGGATGCGGACCGTCTGCTCATCGTCACCTTTACCAATGCGGCGGCGGCAGAGCTGCGGGCCCGCATTGGGCAGGCGCTTCTGAAGCGCAGCCAGGCGGAACCCGGCAATGGCGCGCTGCGCCGCCAGCGGATGCTGCTGCAGCGCGCGCCCATCTGCACCATCGATGCCTTCTGTCTGGACCTGCTGCGCAAGCATTTTCAGGCGCTGGATATCCCGCCGGACTTTTCCCCCGCAGACCCCGGCAGTGTGGAGCTCCTGCGGGCCTCTGCCCTGAGCGAGACGCTGGAAAATGCCTACCGCGACCCGGATTTCTGCGCCTTTGCCGACCTCTACGGCAAGGGCCGCACCGACCGTGCGGCGGGCGAGACGATCCTGCATGTCTACGATTTCCTGCGCGCCCTGCCCGATTACGACAAAAAGCTGGACGAATTTCTGGCTCCGTGGCAGGAGGAAAACGGCTTTGCCGCCGCCTGTTGGCATGATCTGCTGCTGGCCGAAGCTGCCCGCAGTGCCAGGGCAGCAGGGGAACTGTTCCGCGCCGCGCTGGCTGACTGCCCGGGCGACCGGGAGCAGGAGCTGGCCGATGCCGAGGAAAAGAAAACGCCCTCTGCCCGGGAAAAGGCAAAGAATGCCGTGCTGGAAAAATATACCGATGCCCAGGAACGGCTGGACAAGGCTGCCGCCCTGCTGGGCAGGGTGGAACAGCTGGCTGTGGCGGGGGAGTGGACCCCGCTTTACGATCTGCTGACCCCCTATGTGCTGGGTATGGAGGAGCTGCCCGGCCTGAAAGGGATGAAAAAGCGGCTGAACGGCGAACACAAAAAAGTCATCCGCACACGCGCCGATGAAGGCGCGGCCCTGTTTGCGCAGATCCTTGAGCTGATCCCCTGCAGTGAGGAGGAGGCTGAGGCAGACCGCAGGGCCGCAGAGCCCCGCCTGCGGGCCCTGTTCGCGGCGGTGCGGGATTTCGATGCCCGGTTCTCGGCCAAAAAGCGGGACCGGAAACTGCTGGAGTTCAGTGACTTTGAGCATCAGGCCCTCCGCCTGCTCCGTGACCCGGACGGCACCCCCACTGCGCTGTGCGGGGTCATCCGGCAGAACTACGCCGCCGTGATGGTGGATGAATATCAGGACACCAACGCCCTGCAGGATGCCTTGTACCGGTGCCTTGCATCCCCGGCGGGGGACGACCTCTTCCTGGTGGGAGATCTGAAGCAGAGCATCTACCGCTTCCGGCAGGCAGACCCCAGCATCTTCCGGGAAAAGCTGGACAGCTGGCCCGCCCTGCCCGGCGGCGCAGCGCGGCCCCGCCCGGCAGAAGGTACCCCCGGCACCGATGCCATGCTGGCGCTGGATGCCAACTTCCGCTCGGCTCCGCAGGTGGTGGAAGGGATCAACTTCCTGTTTGAGCGGCTCATGTCCCCGGAACTCGGTGACACGGCCTACGGTGACGGCCAGCGGCTGGTCTGCGGGGCACCCGGGGAATACACGGGCAGCGTGGAGGCGCATTTCCTGCCCGATGACACCGCCGAAACGGACGCGGGCTGGATCGCCCGGCGCATCGAGGAGATGGTGCAGAGCAGCGAGCCGGTGCGGGACGGCAGTACTACCCGCCCGGTGCAGTACGAGGACTGCTGCATTCTGCTGGCGGCGCGCATTGATTTTCCGGCCTATGTGGAAGCACTGACCGACCGAGGTATCCCGGTGTATGCGGATGCCCGCGAAAACCTGCTGGATGCCCCCCACATCCGGCCCCTCATCGCCCTGCTGAAGGTCATTGACAACCCGGCGCAGGATATCTATCTTGCCGCCGCCATGCTGGGCCCGCTGTTCGGTTTCACCGATGACGACCTTGTCCGCCTGCGGGCCAGAGCCGAAGAGATCCAGAAGCAGCAGGGGGAAAACGCCCCCCAGCGCATCAGCCTCTACGGCGCGCTGCTGCTCACCGTGAACAGCGGGGAGGACACCCCTTTTACGGAAAAAGTCCGGGCGTTCTATGCCCGGCTGACCGAGCTGCGACGGATGGCCCGCAGTGCCCCGGCAGAACAGCTGCTGGAGGAGATCTTTGCTTCCACCGGCTACCTTGCTGCACTGGGCGTGATGGAAAACGGTGCCCGCCGCCGGGAGGATGCCCGGCGGTTTGCTTCCTTCTGCGCCGGGGCCGGTTCCGGCGGCATCTCGGCGCTGGTGCGGGCCATTGACGCTGCGGCGCTGGCAGGCTCCACGGGGCAGGATACTGTGCCCGGCGGCTCCCGCCCCGGCTGTGTGACCGTGATGACCATCCACCGCTCCAAGGGCCTGCAGTTCCCGGTGGTGTTCGTGGCCGACA
>OGPM01002458.1_pt1 | contig 13067 bp, 5 predicted proteins | sample 1552961 | NCBI WGS metagenome assembly OGPM01 (sample SAMEA2580304, study PRJEB22360) | human gut metagenome | biome: human gut; feature: human-associated habitat; material: faeces | place: Denmark | collected 2008/2010
TGATGACGTAATCGCACGCCGCGGCGTAGTTGCTTCGGTCGAACGGCGTCGTGTAATCGGTGTACTTCTCTTTCAGGCCGCCCGTGGCCGAGACGTCGCGGTTGTGGACCTGCATGATGACCAGCGCATCCATCTCGTCCAGCTCCCCGGCGTTCCAGAGCGTGCCCTCGGCCATCCGGTTGGCCGTGTCGGCGATCGACTCGCCGCCGATGGCCCGGTTGATAGCCCGGGCGTCCAGTTGCCGGCATCCGATTTCGAACCAGCCGTTCTGCGGCGAGGCGAACGAGGCCCCGGTGAGGAGGATCGTATATTTCGCGTTCTCCTGCGCTGTGGCATGCCCCCATGCGAGGGGCAGCGCAAGCAGCAGTGTCAGTAGTTTTTTCATTGTTGTTTTCAGTCGTTGCGCAGTGCGCGCGGGGCTTTCAGCGAAGCCCCCTGGTTGAATTTCTGGTTATTGGGAATCCTCTCTTTTCTGCCGACGCCTTCGCGCATCAGCCTGCGGAGTTCTCCGAGGTGTTTCTGGTAGATCAGGCGGGGCGAAGCGTCGTATTTGCGGCACAGCGAGGCTGCCATGCCGACCACCTCGCCCATCATGCCCGTCGTGCGCATCACCCGCACCGTCCCGAGGGCCACGTGCGTCACGCTGATGTTCCGCCCGGCCATGAACAGGTTGTCCACATTGCGGGAGTAGAGACACCGGTAAGGCACGGCATGGGGATAGATGTGGATGTGTTTGGTCGCGGCCTTGAACTCCCGGTCCGGGAAGCGCACGGAGTTGAGCGAATCGGGAAAATGCAGGTCGATGTCCCACGTCGCGGTGAACGAGGCGTCTTCGTGGAAGACGTTCTTGTCGATGTCGTCCTGTTTGAGGACGTAGTCGCCCAGAAGCCGCCGCGATTCGCGTTTGCCGGCCACATAGGCCACCCAGCCCAGCTCGCGGTTGCGGTACTTGGCATTGTCTTTCAGGCCGTTCTTGAGAAAGCTCCAGTTCGAATAGATCACCAGCAGGCCGTAGTCGCGGATGCGTTCGAAATCGCGGATCTGGTCGAGGTTCATGCCCGTCTCCCATTTCCATTCGCCCATCGTCACCCGCTCGCAGTTTTCGGCGTTGAACTCCACGCCGTAGCTGAACGTCGGGAACGAGGTTTTGCGGCCCGTGTCGACCGAATACCATTGGACGGACGAACCCATCGTCATCCGGTCGGCGGTTTCGGGCGCCAGCGTTTCGCCGAATTCGTCGCGGCTCTCGCGGCCCATGCGGTAGTCGGCTCCGGCCAGGAATCCGACGGTTCCGTCGCCCGTGCAGTCGGCGAAAAGCGGCGCTTCGAGCGTCGTCTCCTCCCCGGTTTCGATGTGGCGGACGATTACGGATTTTATCCGGCCGCCCTCTTTGTTCACCGCTACGGCGCGGCAGCTGGAGAACAGCTTCACGTTCTGCTCCCCGGCGATGAACGCACTTTTCTTCGCGTCCTCGTAGTTTTCGGCCGGCCGGGCGTTGCCTTCGCGCGAGTGGCCGAATTCGCGGATCATGCGGCCCAGTCCCTCGTTGGGGCCAAGCTCGATGACGCCGCCCAGATGCACGCGGACTTCGGAGCTGTTGTTGCCGCCCAGCGCCGGGCGGTCGTTGACCAGAGCGCCGCTGCACCCCAGCCGGGACGCCGCGGCCGCGGCGCACATGCCTGCGATGCCGCCGCCCACGACGACGAAATCGAACGATTCGGCGGTTTGCGGCGTTGCGGGGATGCCGAGCATCCGTTTGCGGAATGCAGCGAGTTCCGCGCTTCCGGACGGAGGGACGTCGCCCTCTTCGGTGGTGAAATAGACGGCGTCGCAGCGGCCGTCGAATCCGGAAAGGTCGGTCAGCGAAACGCTGACCGGACCTTTCCGGACGGAGACCTTTCCGGCGCACTGCCACATCCACTCGCTGCCCGTGCAGCCGAGCGTCGCGGACAGTTTCCGGCTGCCGACCCGGAGGGCGAACTTTCCGGGACCTTCCCCGTCGTACCAGGGGGCGACCCAGTTGAACGTCCGGACGTAGACCCGGTAGGTTCCCGTTTCCGGGAATTCGACCGTCGTCACGGCGTCCGCCACGGGTTTGCCCATGCCGTGCGCGATGAGGTAGGGCGAACCCATCTGGTCCATGAACTGCTGGTCCACGGCCCACCCGCCCTTGTCGCGGAAACTCTCGGCCTCGACCAGGACGCCGCTCCCGAAGGAGGCGGTGACGGACAGCAGCAGCGCTGCGGAAAGCAATGCAACCCTCTTCATGGTTTTTCAGGCGTTAGTTGATCTGTACTTCGTGCAGTTTCACCCAGCCTTCGGCCGTCTTTTCGTTGTTTACGGCGAGCTGGATGGCAGGCCGGTTCTCCTTCGTCGTGTCAACGATGGCGATGCCCCACGTGTATTTCCCCGCGGGAAGATCGACGGCCGGCGTTTCGAAGGTGTAGGAGAAGGGCTTGCTCTCGACCCAGGTCGAAGGCTCGCAGTCCTTGTCGACGAAGACCTTCTGCGCCTTGTCCGAAGCGTCGATCAAAGCGAAGGCCACCTTGTATTTGTAGTTCCACTGCGGCAGGTTGTTCGGGAAATAGCCCCAGCCCATGTTGCGCCAGCGCGAAGCGACCTTGACACGGCTGCCTGCGCTCACCTGGTCGGGAACGATCACCTGGTCGGGATAGAGACGGTAGCCGCCTTCGGAGACGAAGCGCTGCACGAGGCTGAAGGCATCGTTGAACCACGACTCGGTCTCCTGGCCGACACGGAAGTCCATCATGTTGACGCGGGCTTCGGCCGAGGAGTCGAATTCGCCCTGGCGGACATCTTCGGGGTGTCCCTGGCGGTAGCCGGCCGGGTCGTTCCAGTAGCTGTGGCTGCTGACGATATATCCGCCCTCCATGATGATGGGGACCTTGTAACGCCATTGTGCGGCGATTGCCTTCTCCCAGGTGCTGTAACCCCAGCTGGAGTTGTTCATGCCGAAGGCGTCGGAGCGGATGCAGTAGCCGTTGCTGATGGCCAGGGCCACGAGGCTTTCGCTGTTCGGGTTTGCCGTGCCCTGGCTCGTGGGATGGCCCAGTACGCGGTGGTAGTTGATCACCAGGGGAACCTTCGTGAAGTGTTTGGCGTAGAGCTTGGTGATCCAGTCGAGGACTTCGCGCTTCACCGTTTCCGTATTCTCATCGACAGCCGATACGTCGTCCTTGTTGTAAGCCACGCTGTGGCCCTCGCCCCACTTGCCGAGGCCGTAGCCGTCGATGAACGAGGTGTATTCCGGATCGTTGAACTCCTCGGCGAGGGCTGCGACGAACTTCTCGTAGTAGCGCTGGAAGATCGGGTCCTGCGGCATCGGGGTCTTGCGGTCGGGGTATTTCGGCTCCGACATCGCGTATTCGGCTCCGGCATCGTAGACGAACTGGGGCGTATTGGCGCCCTGGTCACGTCCGTCCACCACGACGCGGAAAGCGATGGGGAGTTTCAGCTCCCGGGCTTTCTGAACCAGTTTGTAAACCTTCGAATCGGGGTCTTTCCAGGCGTACTGCCCGTCTGCGGGATTCAGCACGGACCATTTCGTGCGGATATAGCAGGCCGAAGCGTAGTCCGCCACCCTTACGTTCTTTCCGAGCAGCGGTACGTAGATCTCCTTGTCGAAATAGGAGGGATCGTAGTCCGCGCTGACATACATCACCCAGCCGTTGAGCGGGTTGTGCAGCACTTCCGACTTGTTGTAGGCGGGCTTTACGGTCACACCGGCAACTTGGCCGCCTTCTTCGCCGCCGCCGTTGTCCTTCGAACAACCGCAGGAAGCGGCGCAAAGAAATGCTGCCAGAAGACAGCCGGTCATCAGATTTCTCATGTGTATCATGTTGCTGTTTTTACGATTGATTGTCGTTGTAATGGAATATTGCCGTATCTTCCTGTCGGCCGGAACCCAGTCTCCATTCCGATACGGCAATATTTTTCAGTCGTGCGGTCCGGCGTTATTTGTTCCGGGCCAGGATCGTTCCGTGACGCAGATCGAAGATCAGCAGGTCGGAAGCGGGGATCGTGTAATACGAGTCGCGCGTCGCTTTGTCTACACCTCCGTGCAGTTCGCCCTCCTTGCCGAGAGTCAGCGTGAGGTTCTGCTTCTTGCCTTCTGCCGTCAGCGGACAGGTGAAGCAATAGGCATTGTTCTGGTTGTAATCCTTATCGCCGACCGAGAAATTCTTGGCTACGCAGAACTTCATGCCGCTGGAAAGTTTCGTGCCGTTGTGCTCTTCGGCGTCATAGATCAGGATCTGCGGGTCGGCAAAGCTCTGCTTCAGGTTGAGTTTGCGCACGCCCCAGCCCGTACCTGCTCCGTAGACGTAGAGATCGAGCACTTCGATCGTTGCCTCGGGATTGGCTTCCGCTCCGCTCGGGTGGAATGTGACGGACAGCGGCTTCAGGTCGGTCGCCGACGAGTAGATGCGCACCTGTTTGTTCTCCATGTCGATCAGCAGGCGGTAGTTGCCGGCGCTCGGGATATTCCACGAAACGGGGGTTTCCGTCATCTTCACGTCGACAAGCTCCCCGTCGCGGAGCGCGCCGTTGCCGTCGCTCGGAACGATGTAGTAGGTCTGGCCCTCCAGCTCGACGGGAATCTGCAACTCGCCGATGCTCAATTCGCCGTACCAGGCATAGAGGTTCGCATTCTCGACCGTCTTTTCGATCTCCGTCACGCTGCTGATGGCCGTGCCGGAAAGCGACACCTTGTCGGCATCGAAGACATCGACCTTGATCGGGGTTACGGTCACCTCCACGGTGCGCACTTCGGGCATTTCGTATGTGGGGCCGCCCGCATACTCCGCGATGACGCGGAACGCCAGCGTGAAGGTCTTGTTTACGGGCACTTTCCAGCGCTCGTTAGCCCAGTTGTTGATTTGCTCGGAGGTGTAGCTCCGGCTGAAGATGCCGTCGTCTTCGCTCGTCACGATGGCGGTGGACGAACCGAAGTTGTTGTTCAGCAGGTCCAGTTTGGTCGTGTAGGACACCAGATACTCGTCGGGCATCGGACGCGCGGGCGTCCAGTCGAAGGTCAGTACCGTAGCCGAAAGGTCGTTTTCGTCCAAAGCGATCTGGGAGGCGGAGGCGGTCAGCTCCAGAGTTTCCCGGACCGGGTCGCTGTCGTGTTCGTACGGGTCCCATTCACAGGCCCACTGGCCGAGTGCGAAAAGGGTCAGCAGCGACAGGTTGCATGCAAATTTTATCTTTTTCATAATTGTTTTTTTCGTGGTTGCTGATACGGTCCGGAATCTGCCGGACACATTCTTGTCTGATCCGCCCGGAGGCGGGGACGAAGGTTTTTAGCCTTCGTAACCTTCATATCCGGGATTCTGCGGGAAATTGCCGACATTCGCGTCGCGGATAGCCTGCGGAATGGGCCACAGCACGTGGAAATCCTGGATGAGGTCGCGCGCCTCGGGGTTGTACTTTCTCACGCGTTCGAGCAGCTTGCCCGTGCGTATCAGCGTGAAGCGGCGGCTCTCTTCGCCGTAGAGTTCGCGGATGCGCTCGTCGAGCAGGAAATCCATCGTCATCTCCTCGTCGGAAACGTCGGACACTTTGGCGCGGCGGCGCACTTCGTTCACGGCATCGGCGGCCTTATCGGGCATGTCCTGACGCAGGTAGGCTTCGGCCAGCAGCAGGTAGGTCTCGGCCAGGCGGAATTTCATGCGGTCCTTGTATGCGCCGGTGAGCTGGAGGTTTTCCTCCTTACCGAAGAAAAATTTCTTCAGCGCCGGGAAGAGCTGGGCCTGCGACCACGATTTGTCGTCGATGGGGCATTTTTGTCCCAGCTTGTTGGGCGTCAGCGGGTTGTTGTAGTACCAGTTGCGCTTGATGTTGTACTCCGAGTTGCGGATGTCGCCGTCTTCGAAGATGCCTTTTTCCTGAATCCCGGGGAAACCCTCCTTTTCTCCGGCCGTCGTGGCGTTGGTCCCCTTGACGCCGATCCACCACTTCAGCGGATAGATCTGCGCCAGGCCGCGGCCGCCGAGTGAGTCGGCCAGTGCGAATCCGTCGATGGCGTGGTACTGGGGATTCCAGGCGCGGCGGGTCCAGTCGTCGGAATTCGTGCCGCCGCCGACCGTGTTGTACTGGAACTGCATGACCCAGATACCCTCGGTGTTGCCGGCCGAACGGTTCTGATTGTTTTCGACGAACATGTCGCTGAAATAGTCGCCGGGATCGTTCTTGGCGTTGCCGAAGCGGCTTTTCATCAGACTGTAATACGGGCAGTCGATCACGTCCTGGGCATTCTCCTCGGCCAGCTTATAGTCGCCTTCGGCGCCGCGCAGCAGGTACATTTCGCTCAGCAGGTGGCGTGCGGCCCACGTCGTAAGCTTGCCCTCCTTCACGTTGTCGGGATTGTCGGGAAGGTACGTCTTGGCAAATTCCAGGTCTTTGATGATGTTGCCCAGCACCTCGATCTTGGGATCGCGCGAGAACGAGAGCAGGAAGGGCTTCTGGATGGTTTCGACCCAGGGCACGTCGCCGTAGAGGTAGACCAGCGTGCGGTAGGCGTAAGCCCGGAAGAAACGGGCTTCGGCCTGGTAAAGCTGTTTGTCGGTGGGATAGTCCCAGTTGTTGTTCTTTTCGGAATAGATCAGCAGTTCGTTGGCCGAAGCGATCAGGTTGTAGGCCCAGTTCCAGTACGAACCGACGAAAAGCGTCGACGGGTTGAGCGTCATTTCGGCGAACGGAACCAGCGAACCGTCGCGGACGGTTCCCATGCGGCAGAGGTCGGTCGAAATCTGGAGGACCTCGTAGGCGCAGGCGCCGTTGTGCATGAAAGCGCCGTTTTCACCCCAGGTGTTGTATTCCGAGCGGGCGATGGCGTAGAGCCCCGTGGCTCCCACCTCGAAGCCCAGTGAACTGGTGTAAGTGTTGTCGGGGGCCAGCGAACTTTTCAGATCCTCTTCCAGGAAGGAGGTGCAGCCCGCAGCTATCGAGAGGATCGAACTCGCGATGCCGATCTTGATATAATTCATCGTTTTCATAGTCAGGTCTTGATTAGAAGGTTAAGGTTAATCCCAGTACGTAGGAACGGGCGGTCGGGAACGATGCGAACCAGGTGTTGTCGTAGTTCAGCATCTGGCGCATGTTGGAGAAGGCGCAGACGTTGTTCACGCTGAAATTCACGTCGATGGCGCTCAAGCCGATCCGGCGGACGAATTTCTGGTTGACACGGTAGCCCAGCGTGATGTTGCGCAGCTGCACGTAGTTGAGCTTCTTGTAGTAGCCGTGGCTGAAGGAGGCCTGGTAACCCGGCGAAACGACCTCTGCGTCGGGGGTCTCCGGCGTCCAGTATTTCACGCCGTGGATGTAGTTGCCCGAACCGAACGTATACGAGGAGATGTTGGCCACGTTGTCCGTCATCCACTTGCCGAAGACGCCGTTGAACAGGAACGAGAAATAGAAGTCCTTGTAGGAGAAACGGTTGCCCATCGACATCGTGAAGCTCGGCTGTTTGCTGCCGATCACCTTGCGGTCTTTGGAGTCGATGACGCCGTTGCCGTCGACATCCTCCAGTTTGGCGGCTCCGGGCGTGGCTCCGGTCTGGTGGGCCACCTCCTTGCCGTCCTTGTCGATGAACGTGAACTCGTCGCCTTCCTGCCAGATGCCGATCATGTTCCAGTCGTAGTAGACCGACAGCGGCTGGCCGATGAACCACTTGTTGTTGATGTCGTCTTTGCCGTCGCCGCGCAGCGCGACGATCTGGTCGCGGTTGAGCGAGAAGGTGAAGTCGGTCTCCCACCTGAAATCCTTCTTGCGGATATTCTGCGAATGGAGCGTCAGTTCGATACCCTTGTTGCGGGTCTGGCCGACGTTGTAGAGAATCTTGCTGTAACCGTTCATAATGGGAACGGTACGCGACATCAGCAGGTCGTGCGTGTTGGAGAGGTACATGTCGATCGTACCGCCCAGACGGCCGTTGAAGAACTGGAAGTCGATACCGAGGTTGGCCGTATAGGTGGTCTCCCAACGCAGGTCGGGATTGCCGATACCGTCGCTCGGCAGGTAGGCCGAGTTGGCGGCGTCGCTGTTGTCGCCCCAAATATATTTGACACCATTGGTCGAGTAGAGACGGTCGAGCGACTGATAACGTGAAATGGCGTTGTTCCCGTTGGCGCCGTATGAGAGGCGGATCTTCAGCATGTCGATCCAAGAGGCGTTGTCCTTGATGAAGCTCTCCTCGCCGAGATGCCAGGCAACGGCAGCCGAGGGGAAGAAAGCCCATTTGTGGTTTTCAGCGAAGGCCGAGAACGAGTCGGCGCGTCCGGTGAGTGTCAGAAGGTATTTGCTGTTGAACCCGTAATTCACACGGAACATGCCTGAAACCGTGTTCTCCTTCCAGAAAGACGAACTGATGGCGATCTTGTTCTCGGCGCCGTCCATCCGGTAGAAGCTCGAGTCGTCGTTCACGAAGCCTTCGCCGCTTTGCGAAGCGGCTGTATACTGGGCCTCCTGCATGGAGAAGAGACCTGTGAAGTCGATGTGATGTTTGCCGAAATTCCGGTCGAATTTAAGCACGTTCTCCCACGTCCAGTCCGTCGTGTGGTTGTTGGCCAGCTCGGCGCGGCCGTCGACTTTCTTACCCGTTACGGTGTTGCGGCCGTAGTAGGTTCCGTTCATCTGGCTGCGGTAGTTGTAGCCGAACTGCGACCGGAAAGAGAGCCCTTTGACCGGAAGTTTGAGATCGAGGAATCCGTTGGCCATGAAGTTGCGGCCCGTGCGTTTCTGGTCGGCGTTGACGTCCTTCATCGGGTTGGGCAGGTTCGAGTAGTCCATCGGCTCTTCGTAGTAGGCGCCGGTCTCGTCCTTGTAGATGCCGTAGGGGCTTTGCTTGATGGCATGTTCGAGGTTCGGCGTCGCACCGCCGGTCTCACGGTTCACGAACTGCGTGGTGAGACCTACGGACAGCCAGTCGTTCATTTTCTGGTTGATGCTGGCATAGACGTTCGTGCGCTGGTAATTCGAATTGTAAACCACGCCGGGGTTGTCCAGGTAGGAAACCGAGGCCATATAGGTGGTCTTCTCGTTGCCGCCCTGGAAGCTCAGCTGGTGGTCCATCGTGAAGACCGTGCGGAAGACGTAGTCCTGCCAGTCGTTGGTGATGCCCTTGGCGTAGTTTACCTTCTCGCTGGCGCTGATAATCGAACCTACCAGCGGATCGAGCTGCTCGCCGCTGTAATTGTTCTTGAGCCGGCCCATGTCCTGTTTGAGGCGGATGAACTCGTTGGGACCCATGGTTTCGATGCGCTGCATCGGCTCGGCGATGGCGAGCTTCGTTTTGTAGGTGACATGGAATTCACCCTGCGAACCCCGCTTGGTCTGGATCAGGATGACGCCGTTCGAGCCGCGCGAACCGTAGATGGCCACGGCCGACGCGTCTTTCAGCACCGACATGTTCTCGATGATGTTCGGGTCGAGGTCGGCCAGTCCGCCCGAGTAGGGAATGCCGTCGAGAATGATCAGCGGGTCGTTGCTGGCCGTCAGTGAGTTCTGGCCGCGGATCAGCAGGGTCTGGTTGCTGCCCGGCGCTTCGTTGCCGGTCGTGATGTTCAGACCGGCGACCTGGCCGACCAGACGGTCCATCAGGTTGTTGGTCGAGACCATTTCCAGCGTCTGTTTGCTGACGACGGCGAGACCTCCCGTGAGGTCTTTCTTTTTCTGCGTACCGTAACCCACGACGACCACTTCGTCGAGGGACTGGGCGTCTTCGGTCATCGTCACGTTTACGACATTCGATGCGCCGAGTTTCACTTCCTGGTCGGTATAGCCCAGACAGGTGAAAAGAAGCGTCGAGGATGCGGGAACTTTGATTTCATAAACACCTTGCGTATTGGATACGGCTCCGTTGTTGCTTTTGCCGTCCTTTACCACGACAACGACTCCCGCCAGCGGGGCGCCGCTTCCGTCGGTGATTTTACCGGTTACTTTGACGTCGTTCTGCTGGGCGAACGACGGTGTTGCAGACAGCAGGAATAAGAGGGAAATCGTCAGGCTGCCTATAAGCTTTTTGTACATGCTCATTATCATAAAAGGTTTCTTTTTGGTTAGTGCTTGTATCTCCGTTATAAAGGGATTGTCTGGAGGGGCGGGAGACACTTCGTCGCCTGGTGTGGTTTTCCGATCATCTTTTCATAGGTTTCAGGTTTTAATTTTTTAAATTTTTTATGTATTTCAAAGGAAAAGCGGACGCCGGGGACTTCGGACCCCGTATTGCAAAGGTCAATAAAACGGGGCGACCGGATGGGCGTCGTTTATTCGGAAATGGTTCCATTTCGTACGGAGGGGTAAAAAAAAGGAGCATATCCGGGCGCTGCGGGCGCTGCGCAGACCTGCGAAGAGTCCCGTCCGGACAAAATGAAACCTCCCTGCCGGTCGCGCGGGGCGACGGCGGGAAGGTTTCTGCGGGCAGATGCGGACGCTGCTCCGGCGGATACGAAAGCACGAGATATTCATAGCCGGTTCGGTCGGCTCCTTTCGTGCGGTTTGCGTCAGGATTTCTTCTTAAATTCGGATGGGGTCAGTTCGAAATGCCGTTTGAAACAGATGCTGAAATATTTGGGATTGGCGAATCCCGTCAGGACCGAGATCTCGGAGATGGTCAGGTCCGACTCCCGGAGCAGCTGGGCCGACCGTTTCAGCCGGACGTCCATGATGAACTCCTTGATCGACATGCCCGTGATGTCGTTGATCTTCTGGTAGAGGAGCGTGCGTCCGATCGACATGTCCGACACGAACGAATCCACGTTGTAGTCGCTGTTGTCCATGTTCCGTTCGATGTAGTTCATCGCCTTTTTCAGCAGTTCCTCGTCCATCGACGAAATGGTGATCTTCGACGGTTCGGCGATGTACTTCTTGCTGTAACGCTCCTTGAGTTCCTGCTGGCTGCGGATGAGGTTGGCAACCTGTTTGAGCAGGAAATCCATATCGAAGGGCTTGTCGATGAACACGTTGGCTCCGCATTCCAGTGCCTTGATCTTGTTTTCGGTGTTTTTGCCCAGAGCCGAAAGCATGATCACCGGGATATGGCTGGTCTTGATGTTCGAACGCAGCGAGCGGCATACCTCGAAGCCGTCGGCTTCGGGCATCATCAGGTCGGTGATGACGATCTGGGGGCAGATTCTCTCCGCTTTGGCGATGCCTTCGCTGCCGTTTGCCGCGGTGTATACGTTGTAGTGTTTCGACAGCCGTTGTTCGAGGTAGCTCCGCAGGTTGGGGTCGTCCTCGATGACCACGATGTTGCACGCCTTGCGGTCGTGCCGGTCGTTGGGAGCCATGACGTCGGATTCGGTCAGCAGGTTGTCGATTTCGGAGACCGTGTATTCGTACGATTCGGCGGCGCTGTCGGTCTTTTCGGCGTTGAGCGTGAAGGGCAGGACCACCGTGAACGCGACTTTCGAGTTGCCCGAACGGAGGGTGATGGTTCCGTTGAGGTTGCCGACCAGCTCCTTGACGATGGCCAGTCCCAGGCCGCTGCTGCTCTCGAATTGGGGACGGCGGTCGGAGAGGTGGTTGAACGATTCGAAGATGGCCTCCTTCTTGTCGTCGGGGATTTCCGCCCCGGTGTTGGTGACCGTGAAGGCGATGTATTCGGTGCCGGCGGCCGGCGGAGCGGACTCCGGGCGCTGGTCCTGCCGCGCCGGGTAGATTCTCACGCCGACATAGCCGTTTTCCGAGGCGTACTTGATCGCGTTGGAGAAGAGGTTCGTGAAGATTTTTTCGATCACGTCGTGGTCGAACTTGGTGTAGAAACTTTCATACTGGGAGTTGAAGCCGGTTTCGATCCCCTTCTTGTTGGCGTAGAACTCGAACAGCGAGAAGATGCTGTCGATGAAGCGGATCAGATCGCCCGGCTGGCGGTTCAGGGTGATCTTCTGGCTCTCGATTTCGCGGAACTGAAGCAGTTGGCTGATCATGCGCTGGATGCGCCCCACGTTCTTCTCGATCAGGTGCACGTAGGCATTGCCCGGCGCATTGGCGGGCAGGTGTTCCTTGAGCTGTTTCAGCGGGTCGACGACCAGCGTGAGCGGAGTCTTGAGGTCGTGGGAGATGTTCGTGAAGAAGTTGATCCGGGCCTGGGTCAGCTGCTTCATGTTCTGTTCCTTGATCCGCTCCAGTTCGAGCCGCTGTTCGAAAATCTTCTTGTTGGTGAAATACCGCCAGATGAAGTAGGCCACCGCCGAGAGCAGCGCCGCATAAACGAGGTAGGCCCAGCGGGAGAGGAAGGGCGAGGGGTGCACCCTGAAGCCGAGCGCCGAAACCTCGTCGCCCCACAGGCCGTCGTTGTTGGCCGCCTTGACCTCGAAGACATAGTTTCCGGCGGGCAGGTTGAAGAACTGCACCGCCTTCTGTCCCTGCGGCAGCAGGGACCATCTTTCGGAGTGTCCCAGCAGGCGGTAGGCATACTGGTTCTTCTCGGCGTTCAGGTAGCTGTTCGCCGAGAAGCGGATTTCGAAATTCGACTCCCGGTGCGACAGTTCGATCACGTCGCCCTCGCCTCCGCGGTAGGAGAGCGTGGAAATGGCTTTCTCCAGAGGCGAGTTCTTGGCGCCGGGCACGGCCGGCCGGCTGTTGATAAGCAGGTCCGTAAAATAGACTTTTGGCTTCTGGTCGTTGTATTTGATCTTTCCCGGGGTGAAGAGGATGAAGCCGTCCGTCCCTCCGAACAGCATTTCGCCTTTCGAGGTCTTGTAGCAAGCCCGCACGTAGTAGGCCCCGCAGCGGTTCGGGATGTCGATCTGCGATTTGCGGATCACCCCGTCGGTATGGTCGTAATAGTAAAGCCCGTCGTTGGTGCTGAACCAGACATCTTTCGAGGGGGTGTCTTCGAGGATGCCGAAGACTGTTTTGCCCTCCAGCCCTTCGCCGTTCCGGTCCCTGAAATTGACGTAACTGCCGTTGCGGCGCAGCAGGTGGCCCCCGCCGCCGCGGGTTCCGAACCAGATGTCGGAGTCGGAGGTGACGCAGTAGGAGCAGAGGTTGTTGACCGAATAGGGGGCCTCTGCGATGTAATGGCGCTTCAGAATCCGCCGTGTGGC
>OGPM01002459.1_pt1 | contig 13063 bp, 9 predicted proteins | sample 1552961 | NCBI WGS metagenome assembly OGPM01 (sample SAMEA2580304, study PRJEB22360) | human gut metagenome | biome: human gut; feature: human-associated habitat; material: faeces | place: Denmark | collected 2008/2010
ACAAACCAATTAAGGATAAATACTAACCAATCTGCAAAAAAAGATGGTTTATCAAAATTTCACATTTCCTTTAAAACGTCTTATTGGCAGAAATTTTTCATAAAAAGAAAATCTCTTTTATCATCAACCATTCTACTAATTTATATATCATATAATTCCAATGATATTTTATCTAACAAAGGGACAATGCTGACTATTCCTTTAGCTATTTCTTCTATCCGTGTATATAATGAAGAGAATTTGCTGTTTTTTGAACGGCAAATTTCCTTTATTCTCTTTTAATTCCCCTTTCTTTGCAATATCCTTTTAATGGAATTTATATCTAATAACTAACTATATTTTTATACCATGAACATGAAAAAGAATTTTCTAACAATGCTGCTTGCATTGGCTTTATGCAGTTCGACTTTTGCTCAATGGAAACCTGCCGGTGACAAAATCAAGACATCGTGGGGAGAACAGCTTGATCCTAAAAACGTATTACCGGAATATCCGCGTCCTATCATGGAACGCAGTGACTGGAAAAACCTGAACGGGCTTTGGAAATATGCAATCACTCCCAAAGGTACTCCTGCACCTGCCGCTTACCAGGGTGATATTCTTGTTCCTTTTGCCGTAGAATCGTCTTTATCAGGCGTAGGCAAAATGATAAACGAGAAAGAAGAACTGTGGTACCAACGTACTTTCGACATTCCTTCTGCCTGGCGTGGTAAACAAATCCTGTTGCATTTCGGTGCGGTAGACTGGAAAGCAGAAGTTTGGGTGAATGATGTAAAAGTAGGCGAACACACAGGTGGATTCACTCCTTTCTATTTCGATATTACTTCTGTACTTAATAAAGGAAATAATGACTTGGTAGTAAAAGTATGGGACCCTTCAGATCGTGGCGAACAACCCAGAGGAAAGCAAATAGCAAATCCTCATGGCATTTGGTACACTCCGGTTACAGGTATCTGGCAAACAGTGTGGTTGGAACCGGTAGCAACACAATACATCACTAATCTGAAAACTACTCCTAATATTGACAATAATTCTGTTAAGGTAGAAGTTGCTGCCAATACGACCTCTGCAGACAAAGTAGAAGTAAAAGTATTCGATGGCAAGAACCTTGTAGCCAAAGGTGCAGCGTTGAACGGAGTACCTGTTGAACTGGCAATGCCTGCTAATGCTAAACTGTGGTCTCCGGACTCTCCTTTCCTCTACAACATGGAAGTGACTCTGTATAAAGACGGAAAAGCAATAGACCAGGTAAAGAGTTATACGGCTATGCGTAAATATTCTATCCGCAAAGGTCAGAATGGCATCACTCGCCTGCAATTGAACAACAAAGACTATTTCCAGTTCGGTCCGCTCGACCAGGGATGGTGGCCTGACGGTTTGTATACTGCACCGACAGATGAAGCATTGGTTTATGACTTGAAGAAGACGAAAGACTTCGGCTACAACATGGTACGTAAGCACGTCAAAGTAGAACCTGCACGCTGGTACACTCATTGCGACCAATTAGGATTGATCGTATGGCAAGATATGCCGAACGGTGGTCCTAGCCCACAGTGGCAGGCACGCAACTATTTCAACGGTACGGAAGTGATTCGTTCTGCTGCTTCTGAAGCTAACTACTGCAAAGAGTGGAAAGAAATCATCGACTGTCTGTATTCTTATCCGAGTATCGCCGTATGGGTTCCTTTCAATGAAGCATGGGGACAATTCAAGACTCCGGAAATCGTAGCATGGACCAAAGAATACGATCCTAGCCGCCTAGTGAATCCTGCCAGTGGTGGTAATCACTATACTTGTGGCGATATTCTCGACCTTCACCACTATCCGGGCCCGAACATGTTCCTTTACGATCCGAGACGCGCCACCGTATTGGGTGAATATGGAGGTATCGGCTTGGTAGTAGAAGGAAACACTTGGGTGAATGACAAGAAAAACTGGGGTTATGTGAAGTTCAATACATCGGACGAAGTAACGAACGAATACATTAAATATGGCAAACATCTGTTGGAATTGATCCAGAAAGGATTCTCTGCTGCCGTATATACCCAGACAACAGACGTAGAAGGTGAAATCAACGGTCTGATGACTTATGACCGTAAAGTTATCAAGATGAATGAAGCTAAAGTCAGAGAAATCAACCAACAGATCTGTAACTCTCTGAATAAATAATAAATAGAATAATACTCTTTTCCTTGTTGAACTAAAAACAGCACCTCTGACGTCTATTCAGGGTGCTGTTTTCTTATATCTTATTTCCTCTTCTGACAGGTTTATTTTTCTTGCATAAAGATCTTTACTTGATTCCAGTTATTCTTCGTATCATTCGATACTTTTTCACTGGAAGTAGAACGCCCTTGTTCCACATATTGCTTCATAGTCCGTTTCATCTCTTTCACCTCATTTTCGTAACGCTTATCACCGATAATGTTTTCTTTTTCTAACCAAAGGGGCAGTTATTAAGTAATTCTTCTTTTCCATAGTATTATCAATTATCTGGAAAAACAAAAATTGAGAAGTTTGTGGAAAAAGAAGGAAAATGCTAACCAATAAAGAACAAAATAAGGTATATATGATACTAAACAGACATATAACGTTTTTGTGAACTTTTGTTTTACTGTGAATAGTTTTTTTCGTTTATTGAACAATTAGTTTTCTATTTTTAGGCCAATATATTCTAACTTTGTATTTTAGTTAAAAAAAACTACTGAGATGAAAAACCAACGAATTACTTTTCTTCTTTCTTTTTGCTTATCATTAGCAATAGCATGGGGAGAAACACCTCCTGCTAAAACTGTATTTGCGCAATACATGAACCAAGCCCAGACATTTGCCAACAACTTTCCACGGGAAAAAACGTATTTACATTTTGACAACACGAGTTATTATGTCGGAGATACAATCTGGTTTAAGGCTTATGTCACTCTTGCCGAACAACAGATTTTCAGTCAGATCAGCCGCCCTCTGTATGTAGAACTGGTGGACCAGACAGGACATATAGCAGATAAACAAATCATCAAACTGACGCAGGGAGAAGGAAACGGACAATTCGTTCTTCCCCGTTCCATGTTATCCGGCTATTATGAGGTACGTGCCTATACCCGCTGGATGCTTGCTTTCAACGAACCGCAGTATTTCTCACGTACTTTCCCTATTTATCAACTGGCAAATAGTGATAAGCTGGAACGTAGTATCACAACTTATGAACTTAGTCCGTCGATGGAAAACCGTCCGTCAGAAACAAAGGAGAAGTTGAGTGTACGTTTTTTTCCCGAAGGAGGGCAATTAGTGAAAGGAGTGACTTCGCAAGTGGCTTTCAAGGCGGAGAGTAAAGATGAAGGGAATATAGAACTGTCGGGAACGATTTATACCAAAGAAGGAGCAGAAATCACTTCTTTCGAGACTTTACACGATGGAATGGGGCATTTTGAATATACACCTTCTGCACAACCGGCCGTTGCCAAAGTCAATTTTCAAGGAAAGAAGTATGAATTTACCCTTCCACAGGCATTGCCTAACGGGTATGTATTGAGTACTGTCAACAATGCCGGTGCCCTTTTGGTGAAAGTATCCTGCAATGCCGCTACTCCTCAAGATACATTGGCTGTATTTATCAGTCATCAGGGACGCCCGTATGTTCATCAATTGATTAGTTGCCGGGCGGACGCTCCACAAGAGTTCATTCTGCCTACCCGCAAACTACCGGCAGGCGTACTGCAAGTCAGCCTCATCAACCGGGCTGGTAATACGTTATGCGAGCGTTTTGTCTTTTCCAATCCACGTGCTCCTCTACAACTATCCGCAGAGGGACTGAAAGAGGTGTATACTCCCTACGCTCCTATTCACTGTGAATTACAGGTAAGAAATGCTAAGGGAGAACCGGTATCGGGAGATGTATCGGTCAGTATCCGGGATGCCGTCCGGTCGGATTATCTGGAGTATGATAACAACATCTTCACTGATTTGCTGTTAACATCTGATTTAAAAGGATATATCCATCAGCCCGGTTATTATTTTGCATCGCCGTCTCCCCGTAAGCAAACGGAACTGGATATATTATTAATGGTGCATGGATGGCGTAAATACGACATGAGCCAAGCCATTTCTACTACTCCTTTCACTCCATTGCAGTTACCGGAAGCACAATTAGTGCTGAACGGGCAGGTTAAATCAACGATCCTCAAAAATAAGCTGAAAGATATAGCGCTTAGTGTGATAGTGAAGAAAGATGACCAATTTATCACCGGAGGAACCGTGACCGATGAAAACGGTCGTTTCACCATTCCTGTAGAAGACTTTGAAGGAACTACAGAAGCGGTAATCCAAACCCGGAAAGTCGGTAAAGAACGCAACAAGGATGCATCCATCCTGATCGACCGTAATTTCTCACCTGCTCCCCGGGCCTATGGTTACAAGGAGCTTCATCCTGAATGGAAGGACTTGACCCACTGGCAACAAAAAGCCGAGAATTTTGATTCTCTATATATGGATTCTATCCGGAAAGTAGAAGGACTTTATGTATTGGATGAAGTGGAAATAAAAAGCAAACGCCGGCAAGGAAGTAATATGGCTACTAAAATCAATGAGAAAAGCATCGACGCTTATTACGACGTACGCCGCTCTGTAGATTTATTACGTGACAATGGGAAGATTGTCACAACTATTCCGGAATTAATGGAAAAGTTAAGTCCGCAATTCGATTGGGATCGTAGCAATGACAAGCTTACTTATCGGCAGAAACCGATCTGCTATATCATGGATAACCACATTTTATCCGAGACAGAAACTCAAATGATGTTGACCGAAGTGGATGGATTGGCTTCTATCATCATCAGCAAAGGAACAGGAGGCATCAATGACGAGATTATCCAAAACACCAAAATGTCCGAAGTTACGGATAGTACGGGAGTGGATATCAGCAAACTGGATAAATACAGTGTTTTCTACCTGATTCCCCTACCCAGACGTGATGTATTAAACAAAAGTCAGACTGCCGTACTTGGTACCCGGCAAACGGTCATTCAGGGATATACTCATGCACTGGAATATTATTCGCCTACCTACCCGACCAAAGAATTGTATATGGATAAAGTGGACAAAAGACGAACACTCTACTGGAATCCGTCTGTACGGACAGATGAAAATGGAAAAGCTGTGATTGAATGTTACAATAACCAATATTCCACTCCGGTGATTATTCAGGCGGAAACGATGAGTAAGGATGGACAAATAGGAAGTATGAAGTATTCTACAATCGGGCAAGCGGAGCAATAGTTCTTGTTGTAGAATAAATAACCCAATATTCAAATATTATTAATGGGGATGAAGTTATTCCTGATCCGAAATCCTTCATCCCCATTATTCATTTAATTTTCTATTAATTCCATTTTAAACAGAATGACAGTTTATCGTTGAGAACATTCCGATACACTTTATTGCCCCGCCCGTCATAACGGTTCAGTCCATCACTGGTACCCAACCAGATAAAGCCATAACTATCTTGAAGGGCGCACCACACGGTATTATGAGACAATCCATCTTCTACCTGATATTTCTTGAACGAAAAATAAGGAGACGCGGATAGTGTTCCGGTCCAGAAGATCAGCAAGCATATTAGTATTTTAGTTAACTTCATTCTACGTGTTTTTTATTCAATTATCGGTTCAGCCAAGGTTCAGGATTCAACTTTTCTTTCTCCCTACGCAACTGGAAGTGCAATACCGTCCGTCCATTATCCGTGCCGTCAGAAAAAACCTGACCGATAGATTGCTTCGTCTTCACCGTATCACCGGCTTTGACGGATGCAGAAGAAAGATTGCAATAAACAGAAATATAATTGCCATGACGAATGAGGACATTAAATAATCCGTTCAATTGGAACACAGCCGCCACCTTCCCATCAAAAATGGCACGCGCCTGTGCACCTGGTTTTCCCTGAATATCAATACCCTTGTTATCCAGTTTCACGTTGCGCAACCCCTCTACGGCATATTGTCCGTAACGGCTGGTGATAATATAAGCGCCGGATATAGGCATTGGCAATTTCCCGCGATTCGCGGCAAAGTTACCTGATAATTCCCGATCCGCCTTACTCATGGTATAAGCCTCAAGAGGTTTCGATTTAGCGGCCGTTTCCGTTGCAGCAGATTTTCCCTCCTTGCTTTCCTCTTTCTTACGGGCAGCCGCTTCACGACGAGCTTCTTCCTGCGCACGCTTACGGGCACGCTCTATTTCTTCCGCAATTAATTTATCGATGCGGGCATTCAGCTGATTGGCTTCCCTGCGTTTTTTATTTATCTCATTCTGCAATCCTTTCTGCTTCTTTTGCAGATTAGTCACTAACGTACGTTTCTCTTTTTCCTGCTCTTCCAACTTCACCTTTTCGCTCTCACGTTCTTGCAGCAGGTTCTCTTTGGCGGCTTTCACTTGCTGACGTTCCGCTTTCTTCTTACGTATCTGCTCCTGTTTCTTTAGGATTTCTTCCCCTTGCAGACGTTGATAAGTGGCATATTCACGAACATATCGCATACGCCGATAAGTCTGCCCCAGATTCTTTGCCGAAAAAATAAACATGAGCTTCTCCTCTATCGACTTATTCTTATACAAGTACTGGACAGAAGCTTCATATTTCTTCTTTTTATCTTTCAAATCCTTCTCCAGCCCGTGCAACTGGCGCTCCAATGAAGCCAACTCACGCTGGATAGCCTCCACATCATTGTTGATAGCCATGATATAGCGTTTCCGCTCTTCAATCTGTCCGGTCAACACAGCCAGACTATTCAACTGGCTTCCCACATCTTTCTTTGTATCCTTCAATATAGATTCCGATTCGGCAATCTGTTTTTGCAGCGCACCGCGTTTACTTTCCAGCTCACGAATCAACTTGTTCGATTGAGCGAAAAGAGGAACTGCCAACCACAGGCAACTGATTAGAATAACAAAGAAACGTTTCATCATAATAAAGCTACCAGCATTTTTACTAATTCTTCCAAGGGAATCTGGTTGTATTTGGACGTCAGTTCCGTCGGAGTTATCGAAAACTCTTGTGTGGAGAACTCATAAAGTTGGACTTTTGCCTTTTCTAATGAAGGAATTCCTATATCTTTTCCTGTCAGCTCTGTCTTTCCACCAGGAAGAGAGGCATCCATCAATATCTTTTCCAAACGGGAAAACTCCACATTCTTCGACAATACATTTTTCAATTCAGCTTTAGTGGCACGAACAAAGCGTTTATTCATCCTGTCTACCAATAAAACTTCGTCGGGAGTAACTTCTATACGTGCCACTTCTGTACGCAGAATAGGCATCAATAAGGAGATTTGTACCCGCTCATGAGTTTTCATCTTCATGGTTCCCCCTACAGACATGCTTCCCTTCTTGCCGGGAATAGTCAACTGAAGCTTGGAAGCCAGGTAACTGGATGTCGGAGCCTTTGTCGAAGTCTTAGTTTCCGAAGTTGCCAAGTGCTTCGAACTCTTACAGCCGGCCAACACCACTACCACCAACAACAGTAGATAAATGATTCTTTTCATTCCGCAATATATTTCTTCTTCTCTATTTTCTGTTTCAACGTTTTCGACTCGCTACCCATTTCCAGTGCCTTCTTCCAATATTTCAACGCACCTTCCACATCGCCGGTCATAAAATAAATATCTCCGCAATGCTCCACAATCACATCACTCTTCTCGCCGTCGTTCTTCATTGCATTGTCAATATAGATACGGGCTTCGGCATAGTTTCCCTTTTCAAAAAGAATCCATGCATAAGTATCGAGATAGGTCGAATTATTAGGTTCGGCTTTCACCGTTTTGTAACTCATCTCCTCCGCCTTGTCCAAGTCACGACGTTCCACAGACAGATAATAAGCATAATTATTTAATGCGCCAATATTGGAAGGATTATATACCAAAGCCGAATCGTAAGCAGCATAAGCCTCCGTCATTTGTTTCTTGGTATGATAAATATCCCCCATGATAGAATAAAAATCTGAAATGACTTCTTTTCTGGTATCGGGAGTTATATGTTCCAATGCTCTATTACAAACACTCAATACACTATCTCCCTGTTCTGCCTGATGATAAGCGATAGCCAGATAATAATAAAGTTCCAACGCATCCGGAGTAGCTTCAATGCCCGGTTCGCAGACCTTGATAATTTGCTTGTAATCTTCCTTCTTCACCGCCGCACTAACCAGCATCAAACGGGCCGCCTTATTGGTAGGGTCCAGATCAACCACCTGCTCCAATACCGGCACAGCCTCTTGTTCCATATTCTTCGACAACAGGTATTGAGAATAAAGCATCGGTATCTGCGGATCATCCATATCCTGCTTCATCATCCGGTCAAACAAGGCAATCACCTGAGTGCTATCTTTAGCGGACGACTGTTCATTTTCCGCAATCACCTGTCTCATGACACTGATTTTAGTATCAGAAGTCACCTTTTTGTTCAATAACAACGTATCCAGTTGCTGTTGATACAATTCTTTCTGCCCGGTCTGTTCATAGTAAGAAGCCATCGAGAAGAGAGCCATCGGATTATCAGGCTCTACAGCCAGTACCTTCTGGTATGCATCATAAGCTTCCTGCTTTTTCCCGTTCTGAAGATATACATCTCCCAGTATCACCTGATAACGCATATCCATCGGATATTCCTGTACCAGACTTTCTATTTCCTGAAATGCCTTCTTATCATCTTTCATCTGAAGATAAATCCGGAATTTCTCCATAGACAGCTGCTCATTCTTACCCAAACGTTTCTCTAAACGATTCAATGTAGAAATGACATCATTATACTTCTCCTGGCGACTGTAAATATCAAGAAGGCTGAACAAAGGGTCCTGTTTCGACGGGAAACGGGTCACCATCTTCTCAAGCAAAGCCGCAGCCTTATCCAATTCATTTTGTTGCTGGTACAAACTGACCAATCCCTGACTATACCAATAGTTATCAGGCGCAAAAGCCACTGCCTGCTCCAAAGCAACCTGACCTTGCGGCACCTGGCGAAGGAACATATAATATTGCGATATTTCATAAAGCGCAGAAGAAGCAGTGGGGTTGATATCCAGACAATGCTGTAGCAATCCAAATGCCGCATCATACTCATTCTTTCCTTTCATCCGCATGGCTTCCAAGAAGAAGTAGTCATATTTACGCTGTTGTTCAGCAGAAAGCAATGTTTCCTTCATTAAAGAAGCTCCATCTGCTTTCGCTGTTGTTTTTGCTGTACGCACAGACCGGATTCCCCCACATGAAGTGAGCATCAATACCGTCACGAACAGCCATCCTATTTTTATCTTCATTCTATTTTCTCCATTAAGCATTCATCATACTCCGGTATGTCCGAAACCACCGGCTCCCCGTTCTGTTTCATCCAGCACCTCTACTTCCTGCCATGCAGGCTGTTCGTGCTTCGCTATCACCATCTGCGCGATACGTTCACCGTCTTCAATCACAAACGTTTCAGAGGAGAGATTGACTAAAATGATACAAACTTCCCCACGATAATCCGCATCAATCGTACCCGGAGAATTGAGCACCGTAATTCCTTTCTTGATCGCCAGTCCGCTACGTGGACGAACTTGTGCCTCAAATCCCTTCGGCAAGGCAATATATAGTCCTGTCGGCACCAGACAACGTTGCAACGGTTCCAGTGTGATAGGTTCAGAAAGATTAGCACGGATATCCATTCCTGCGGACAATTCAGTGGCATAAGCCGGAAGCGGATGCTTCGATTTATTGATAACTTGAATATTCATAAATGCATGTTTACTATTTAACGGGCGAAAATACACATTTTGAACTGAAAAATAGTTAAGTTTGCAGTTAAATAATGTACCTGTAGCCAATTTGCGAATGGTAAACACTAAAATTATAGATAAAATGATGAATTGGAACCAATTAATATCAGCGAAACGTTTCGGAATGGAAGAATTCCATGAGGAACGACAGGAAAACCGATCCGAATTCCAACGGGACTATGACCGTCTTATTTTTTCGGCTCCTTTCCGCAGATTACAGAACAAAACGCAAGTATTCCCTCTACCGGGCAGCGTTTTTGTACACAACCGACTTACGCACAGTCTCGAAGTCGCCAGCGTTGGCCGTTCACTCGGGGACGATGTTGCCAAAGCACTTCTGGAACGTCATCCGGAACTTCAAGATTCTTTCCTGCCGGAGATCGGTTCTATCGTCTCGGCCGCTTGCCTGGCACACGATTTGGGGAATCCGCCTTTCGGTCATTCAGGTGAAAAGGCTATTTCTACTTTTTTCTCTGAAGGAAAAGGAGTTCGCCTGAAAGAAAAGCAGCCGAACGGCGAGCAACTTTCTCCGATGGAATGGGAAGATTTGACACATTTTGAAGGAAATGCAAATGCGTTCCGAATACTGACACATCAGTTTGAAGGACGTCGCAAAGGCGGATTCGTCCTGACATATACCACTCTGGCTTCTATCGTGAAATATCCCTTTTCATCGAGCCTTGCAGGAACCAAATCGAAGTTTGGATTCTTCGTCAGCGAAGAAGAAAGTTTCCAAAAAATAGCAACTGAATTAGGACTGACCTTACTCAACGAGCATCCTTTGAAGTATGCACGCCACCCACTAGTCTATTTAGTGGAAGCGGCAGACGATATTTGCTATCAGATGATGGATATTGAGGATGCATATAAGCTGAAGATTCTCACCACTGAAGAAACCAAAGAACTATTAATGACCTATTTCAGCGAAGAGCGGCAGGAACATCTCCGTAAAACATTCCTGATTGTCAATGATGTCAACGAGCAAATCGCCTACCTGCGTTCTTCCGTCATCGGTTTATTGATCCGGGAGTGTACCCGTGTCTTTTTAGATCATGAACAAGAAATACTGTCCGGCACGTTCGAAGGATCACTAATCAAGCGCATAGCCGAACGTCCGGCAGCAGCCTACAAACACAGCGTCGAAGTATCTATCAATAAAATCTACCGTTCACGGGACGTACTGGATATCGAGCTAGCGGGATTCCGCATCATCAGTACCTTACTCGAATTGATGATAGACGCCGTGACCTCACCCGAAAAGGCTTATTCCAAACTCCTGATCGACCGGGTATCCAGCCAATACAATATAAATTCGCCTGTACTCTATGAAAGAATACAGGCGGTACTTGACTATATATCGGGAATGACCGATGTCTTTGCTCTTGATCTTTATCGTAAAATTAACGGGAACAGTCTGCCTGCGGTGTAACCACTTTAGGAGTAAAAACCTCTTTCCCTTCACAAGAAGACAATCTCAACGCATCCGGATGGCTTTCAATAAACGTCTGGATGTGTCGAATTCGTTTATCTTCAAGAATTTCGTCTACAGCAATCAGAATACCGGTTTCTTCCACATCACCGAACTCGTAATTGACAGCTGTTCCGAACATACGCATCGTAGGGCTTAAGCTCATATACGCATTTACCAACGGAGGAATATTATAGCCCAATTTACGGATTTCACAATTCAATATCTTATAGTCCTCTTTAAAAGTACTCTTACAGAACAATGCGTTCAACTCTTCTTCGGAAGTCTCAAGTTGCAGAGGCTCAATCGGAGTAACAAGTTTCTCTTTATCATAAAAATGTTTCTTGAGGAAATGAAGAATCATATCACGGCCACGACGATGGTAGCTAGGATACATGGTCACCTTGCCAAAGAAATACTTCACATTCGGCATAACCACGGTCAACGCTCCCAACCCGTCCCACAGATTATCCAAAGCGAACAATCCTTTGCTTCCGGCACGGGTAGACTGATATTCAAGCGTAACAAACGAACGCCCCAGCTCAATTGTCTGCGGCAGGTATTCTTTAATAAAAGCATCAGAAAAATGAAACATGTGGGAAGTAGCCAGAATTGGCGCGCCTTTTTCATCAAAACGCACGTCCGTACCAAGCAGATACCGGTAACCGCCCAGAATTTCTTCCGCTTCCGGATTCCATACGATCAACTGCTTGTAGGGGTGTTCCATCGTGTCGTATTCATCAATATCCATTGACAGGCCTGTACCTCCACCAGCAGCACGGAAAGCTATTTCACGCAAACGACCAATCTCTCTCATTACATTAGGAGCATTCTGATGAGTAATAATATAAATCTGATTATTACTCTTATTCGTCATTCGTAAGCGTTTGTCTTCCGTCAATTCTGCCTTCAGCAGTTCTTTGCTTACCGGTTTAATAATCTCTTCCATATTCCTTGTTATAGTTGTTCTATCAGTTACAGTTTATAAACAATATCCTTTACATATTCAGCCCACTGCGCAGGGGTTTTCGATTTATCAAAAGTCTGCCAGGGTATGGGTTTGCCAAAAGTGACAGTAAAAGTTTTGTGGCGATTCTTAAACATTTCATCCGCAAGATACAACATAGCGATGTTAAACTTGATACCCAATGCCTTGCAAATATTTGCCAGGTTGTAGAAGAAATCAGAATTCCTGCCTCCAAAATGCACGGGTATTACATCACGTTTTGCTTGTATGCTCTTTACTACAAATGTCTTTTTCCATTCCAGGTCACGAATGACTCCATTCTGACGACGCGAACACAGTCCGGCAGGGAACATTATCAGCTGGTCATCCGACTGAAATCCGGCTTCCACCATTTTCGGGAAGTCTTTTGCCTGTTTGCCGGTTTTATTAATAGGTATGCAAAGGGGAGCCAATCCGCGTAGATTCATCAACAAATCATTCACCAGGTATTTCACTTTCCCGTCATAGTGCTTTCCCAACACATAACCAAGCGCAACACCATCCTGTCCGCCCAACGGATGATTGGAAACAAAAGTGTACAGACCATCCTTTGGCAAATTTTCAATGCCTTTTACGTCCACTTTCGCATCCAAAAAGCCCATACATGCCTCCAGAAAGTCCACACCCAATCTATCCTTCGACTCATTCAGGAATACATTAATTTCATCCTGATGAACAATTTTCTTCAGATAAGAAACCACGAATTTAGGGATGTACTTATAATGCTTCGGAGCCTTTGTCCGAAGTATCTTATCGACATCAATCAAAAATAAAGAGTCATCAGTCATTCTTT
>OGPM01002467.1_pt1 | contig 13043 bp, 9 predicted proteins | sample 1552961 | NCBI WGS metagenome assembly OGPM01 (sample SAMEA2580304, study PRJEB22360) | human gut metagenome | biome: human gut; feature: human-associated habitat; material: faeces | place: Denmark | collected 2008/2010
GGAGGGTCGCATCATCGGCTCGGGCACGCCCGCGGAGCTTCTCGGGCGCACGAAGGGCCGCACCTATGCGCTCGATCTTTCGGGTTTTTCAGACGCCGAGAGGAAGTCGCTCTCGCGCCGCATGATGCTCAAGGTTTCGCCTGCCCCCGAAAAGTCGGTCTTTCTCGACGCCGTCCCCCGCGACGGCGGCATCGACCTGCTGCTCAACGCCCCAAACACCCGCGAATTCGCCGAGCGCGAGGTCGAACTCGCGCTTCGCAGGGACGAGACGGGGACCGGTCCCGACTTCGACGTTCTCGAACGTGCGCCGCGCATGGAGGACGCCTATGCGCTCCTCACCTTCACGATGGAGACCGTGCGCGCCGACGACGCCGCCTCGTCCGCAGCGCCCGACCCCGACGATCCGGGGCGGCTTGACACGGGCGACGTGCCGATCCGCGCGCGCGATCTTTCGCGCACGTTCGGCAGCTTCGTGGCGGTTGCTGACACGACCTTTGACGTGAAGCGCGGAGAGATCTTCGGCCTGCTCGGCCCCAACGGCGCGGGCAAGTCCACGATCATGAATATCCTCACCGGCTACCTTGCCCCCACCTCCGGTGAAGTGAAGGTGGCGGGCTTCAGCCTGCCGGAGCAGGCCCAGCAGGCCAAGGCCTGTGTGGGCTATCTGCCCGAGCAGCCGCCGCTCTACCCGGAAATGACGGTGCAGGAATATCTGGATTTTGCTGCAGAGCTGAAAGGCATCCAAAAGAAGGCCGACCGCAAAGAACAGGTGCGCAAAGCTGCCCGCCGCACCGGGCTGGAAGAGGTGCTGCCCCGGCTCATCCGCAGTCTGTCCAAGGGCTACCGCCAGCGCGTGGGCATTGCGCAGGCACTGCTGGGCGCACCGCAGCTCATCATTCTGGACGAGCCTACCGTGGGCCTTGACCCTGCACAGGTCATCGAGATCCGTAGACTGATCCGGGAGCTGGGAAAAAGCCACACGGTCATCCTGTCCAGCCACATCCTCAGCGAGGTGCAGGCAGTGTGCAGTCAGGTGCTGATCCTTTCCAAGGGGCATCTGGTGGCGGTGGGTGCGCCGGAACAGCTGGCCGAAAAACTGAACCCCGGCAGCCGTCTGCGCGCTACCGCTCTGGGCGGGGGGCAGACCGTGCTGAAAACAGTCGGCTCCATTCCGGGCATCCGCAAGGTGGAGATCGAATCCGAGGCCGACGGACAGGTGACCTTTACCGCAGAAAGTGCCGATGCTTCTGACCGCCGCGCCGAGGTGTCCCGCGCCCTTTCGCAGGCCGGATGCACGGTGCTGGCGCTGGCAGCGGAAAACAGGACGCTGGAGGAAGTGTTCCTTGCACTGACCGAAAACGAGTCTGAAACACCATCGGATGAAGGGGAGGAGAAAACGGAATGACCGCCATTTTCAAACGCGAAGTCCGCAGCAGCTTTCATGGCATGATCGGCTACGTGCTCACCGCCTTTATGCTGGCGGCAACGGCCATCTATTTTGTTGCCCTGAATCTGGGCTACGGCCTGACGGATTTTGGCTATTACACGCTTTACCGCACCACATTTGTGCTGCTTTTGTATATCCCGGTGCTCACCATGCGCTCCTTTGCAGAGGAACGCCGCACCCGCACCGATCAGCTGCTGCTTACCAGCCCGGTGTCTGTGTGGGAGATCGTGCTGGGCAAATTCTTTGCCCTGTGCGTCATCTTTGCACTGCCGTGCCTTGCCGATGCGGTCATGATCCTTGTACTGGCCGCACTGGGTGCCACCGGCACGGCCACGCTGGCAAACTTGGCCGCTCTGCTGTGCTATTATCTCATGGGCTGCGCCGCCATTGCCATTGGCGTGTTTCTTTCCAGCCTGACCGAGAATCAGATCATTGCTGCGGTGGCAGGTGTTGCCGCACTGCTGCTGGCCTACATGATGCCCAGCCTGCGCAGCATGTTCACCGCAGGCAGCGCAGTGGCGCTGGCCCTGTTCACCGCCATTGCGGCAGTGCTCAGTGTGGTGGCAGGCCTGCGTACCCGCAGCTTTACGCTGGGCTGCCTGACCTTTGCGGGCTGCTGTGTGGTGCTGACGGCACTGTTCCTGCTGCAGAGCAGCTGGCTGACCGAAGCGTTCAGCGCGGTGCTCAGCGGGCTGTGCCTGTTCACGCCGTTTGAAGAGTTTGTCAACAACAGCTTTTCCATCCCGACGCTGGTGTACTACCTGACCGTGACCATGCTGTTTTTGTTCTTCACGGCGCAGGGGCTGGAAAAGCGCCGCTGGAACTGAGGGGAGGGGAACAACATGAAAAATTTCAAAGTTTCTTCCTCCGCAAACGGCAAGGTGTTCCGCAATGGGCTGTACTCCACGGCCATTCTGGCAGCAGCCATCGTGTTGGCCGTGCTGATCAACCTGCTGGTGGGGGCCATCCCGAAAAAATACACCGAGTTCGACCTCTCTGCCGCCAAAATGTACACGCTGGGCGACAGCTCCAGGCAGCTGATGCAGAGCCTGGATCAGGACGTGACCGTTTATTATCTCTGTGAGACCGGCAGCGAGGATGCCATTATCACCAAGCTGCTGGATCACTACGCCGACGAGAGCGGTCACTTCCACTGGGAGCAGAAGGACCCGGCGCTTTACCCGACCTTTGCAGCGCAGTACGGCGCAGAGAATGCATCCACCGGCAGTCTGATCGTGGTCAGCGGTGAGAACAGCGAAGTGCTGAACGCCGCCGAACTTTACGAGTACGATTACTCCGATTACTACACCACCGGCGCTGCCAACGTGACCTTTGGCGGCGAAAAGCAGATCAGCTCTGCCATCTACAAGCTGACTGCCGCAGCAGAAAGTCATGCCTACTACACCACCAACCACGGCGAGCAGGCGCTTACCTCCTCGCTGACCGAGGCGCTCAAGGCGCAGAATATCGATGCCCAGCCGCTGGATCTGCTCACCGGCACCATCCCGGAGGACTGTGATCTGCTCATCATCAGCGACCCCGCTTCGGATTTTGCAGCTGACGGCCTTGTGGATGAGATCGCGCAGCTGCAGGCCTATCTGGAAAACGGCGGCAAGGTGCTGCTGACCACCAGCGGTTATACCGAAACGCCCAATCTGGATGCAGTGATGGCACAGTTCGGCCTTGCGCGTGAGCCGGGCCTTGTGGTGGAGGGCGATGCGGGCCACGCGCTGTACGGCTACCCGTACTCGCTGTTCCCGGACTACGCGGCCGCCGACGAAAGCACCGCGCTGGACGGCGTGAATCAGAGCACCCATGTGATGCTCTCGGTGGCACAGGGCATCACCATCACCGAGACAGACGATGTGACGGCGGAACCGCTGCTGTATACCACCGAGGATGCCTACAGCAAGCAGGACTTTGATGCCAGCTCTTCTTCCGCAAAGGAAGCCGGCGATACCGACGGCCCGTTCTCGCTGGCCGTATGGGCGCGCAATGACTCCACCGGTGCCGAGGTGATCTGGATCGGCTGCCCCAACATGGACAACGAGCAGGTGTACCAGTCCATCCCGGGCAACCTGACCTTCCTGCAGGGCTGTGCCGCTTCGCTGGTAGGGCAGAGCCTGCTCATCGACACCAAAGCACTGGAAGCTGCACCCATCACGGTCCCGGCTTCCGCATCCATGACGCTGGGCATGGTGTTCGTATTCGTGCTGCCCGCAGCAGTGCTCATTGCAGGTGCTGTGGAGGTGCTGCTGCGCCGCCGCAGGTAAGGGGGCACTGCCATGAAAACAAAACAGCGCACCCTTGCGGTGCTTCTGGTGCTGGTGCTTGTGCTGGGCGGGCTGCTGTGGTTTGTCAGCCGCAGCAATGCCGCAGAAGAGGCTGCTTCCAGCGCCGCCGCAGAGGGCAGCATCCTGCTTTCTTCTTTTGCGGCAGGCGATGTGACCAGCATCCGGTATGCCTATGGCGGCGAAACGCTTACCCTAAATTACGATTCCGGCAGCTGGACGCTGGCGGATGACCCGGACTATCATCTGGATGCATCTGCCTGCAATACCATGGTCACGGCGCTGGCATCCCTGAACGCCAAGCGTCAGCTCACGGCTCAGCCCGGCGAGGACTACGGCCTTGCCGATCCGGCTGTTACGGTCACGGTGACGGCGGCAGGCGAGACGAACACCTTTGCCTTTGGCACCGAGAACCCGGTCACAGGAGATCTGTATGTGCAGAAGGCAGGGGACGATGCCGTGTACACCGTTTCTGGCAACAAGGCGGCCTGCTTTGAGCTGACCAAAGCGGACCTTTTTGGCGCGTTCAACCCGGCGGGACTGACAGCCTCCGCGCTGGAAAGTGTTTCCATTACGACGGGCAGCGGCACCCTTGCACTGAATGCAGTCTCTGAGCCTGCGGAAGCGGAGAGCGATTCGGAGGACGCTTCCTCGGAAAGTGCGGCCGATTCCACCACCTATCAGACCGTGTGGCGGCTGGCCGATGAACCCTCTGCCGATCTGGACGACAGCAAGGTGCAGAGCATCCTCTCTGCTCTGGCAGGCTATGTGACCGCACAAATCGCGGATGCCGACCCTTCGGCCTATGGCTTTGCTGCACCGCTTGCAACGGTGCGGGCCGCCTCTGCCGATGGGACCGTGACCCTCCACTACGCCGAAAATGCAGACGGCTGCTGGATGATGGTGGAGGGGGACAGTTCCGTCTATGCGGTTGACCTTGACACTGTGCAGGCCCTTCTGATAACGGCCGCTGCCTTAAAAGCGGAATAAAAACCTTTGTGCGCCGTATGCGGAAAGCCCGCTGCGGCGCATGTTTTTTTGTTGCGGCGTGTAAAGCTTCGGCAAACATTGGCAGAGTGATTGACATTTCAGCAAAGATTGATTAAGATAGACGAGACAGGGCAGAATAACTGCGCAATATAAGAGCCTGCTTTTGCAGGTTCTCCGGTCGTCATGGATGTTGTGCGGGGCTGGGTCGCCCTGGTACGAGGGATGGGGCATGGCCCTGTCTTTTTTCGTATCTGAGTTACAAGGAGGATAAAGTAAAAAATGGACAACTCGGTGATCGTTTCACTGCGGGATATCGTAGTGGAATTTGACGGTCAGCGCATTCTGGATGGGCTGAACCTCGACATCCATGACAAAGAGTTCGTAACGCTGCTGGGCCCTTCCGGCTGCGGCAAAACCACCACCCTGCGTCTGATCGCAGGTTTTCTGGAACCCAATTCCGGCAAAGTGCTGCTGAAAGGTGAGAACATTACCGGCGTGCCGCCCTATAAGCGCCCGGTGAACACCGTTTTTCAGAAATACGCACTGTTCCCGCACCTGAACGTGTTCGAGAACGTGGCCTTCGGTCTGCGGCTCAAAAAGATGGACGAAGAGACCATCCGCCGCAAGGTGCGCAACATGCTGGAAGTTGTTGGCCTGAAAGGCTTCGAGCGCCGCAGCATCAGCCAGATGTCCGGCGGCCAGCAGCAGCGCGTGGCCATCGCCCGCAGTCTGGTGAACGAGCCGGAGATCCTTCTGCTAGATGAACCCCTTGGCGCACTGGACCTCAAGCTGCGCAAGGAGATGCAGCTGGAGCTGAAGCGCCTGCAGCGCGAAATGAACATTACCTTTATTTATGTTACCCACGATCAGGAGGAAGCCCTTACCATGTCCGATACCGTCGTGGTCATGAACGGCGGCAAGGTGCAGCAGATCGGCACGCCGGAGGATATTTACAATGAGCCGAAGAATGCCTTTGTTGCAGACTTCATTGGCGATTCCAACATCGTGGACGGCGTGATGCACCGGGATTTTCTGGTGTCCTTCTCCGGCGTGGACTTCCCCTGTGTGGACCGCGGCTTTGCCCGCGAGCAGAGCGTGCAGGTAGTGGTGCGCCCCGAGGATATCGAGGTGGTCTCTCCTGTGGAAGGCCAGCTTGTCGGCGTTGTGAACGATGTCATCTTCAAGGGGGTCCACTTTGAGATGCATGTGGAGTGCGAGGGCCGCGAATGGCTGATCCATTCCACCCGCGCCTGCACCCCCGGTGAGACCATTGGTATGCGCATCGGCCCCAACGAGATCCACATTATGGCGCGTTCAGAGGGGTGAGCCGCAATGATGAAGATTTACGATAAAAAGCTGGCCTATCCGTACTTTGTATGGATGACGCTGTTCACAGTGGTGCCTTTGATCATCGTGGTGTACTATGCATTTACGGATGCAAACGGAGCTTTCACGCTGGATAACCTCACCTCCATCAGCGGCTACGGCTCGGTGTTTGCCCGCAGCCTGCTGCTGGCCCTCATTGCCACGGTCATTTGTCTGGTCATTGCGTTCCCGGTGGGCTATTTTCTTTCCCGCCTGCGGGTGAACAAGCAGCACATCATGCTCATGCTGGTCATGCTGCCCATGTGGATGAACTTTCTGCTGCGCACCTACGCATGGATGTCCATTCTGGAGAACAACGGCTTTATCAACCAGTTTTTCCGCTCCATCGGGCTTATCTCGTTCCTGCAAAGCCATTTCGGCTATTCGCTGGATTATATCCCGCTCATCAACACGCAGGGCGCGATCGTGCTCGGCATGGTGTACAACTTCCTGCCGTTCATGGTGCTGCCGATCTACACCGTTCTCATCAAGCTCGACCGCAAGCTGATCGAAGCCGCGCAGGACCTCGGCGCGCCGACCCATCTGGTGTTCCGCCGTGTGATCTTCCCGCTGAGCATTCCCGGCGTTATCTCGGGCATCACGATGGTGTTCGTGCCGTCCGTGTCCACGTTCGTTATCTCGCAGATGCTCGGCAGCGGCAAAAACCTGCTCGTCGGCGACCTTATCGACCTTCAGTTCATGGGCGGTGCGTACAACCCGCATCTCGGCTCGGCTATCGCGCTCGTGATGATCATTCTCATCTTCATCTGTATGTGGATCATGAACAAGTTCGATGACGGCTCCTCCGAGGAAGGAGGGCTGCTGCTATGAAAAAGTTTTTCAAGAACTTCTATCTGCTGCTGATCTTCCTGTTCCTGTACGCGCCTATCGTTGTGCTGATGATCTTTTCGTTCAACGATTCCAAATCGCGCCGCCTGTGGAACGGCTTTACGACCCGCTGGTATGTCGAGCTGTTCCGCGATGCGGATATTCTCCATTCACTGTATGTCACGCTGCTCGTAGCCGTTGCCGCTGCCGCGATTGCAACCGTGCTCGGCACGATTGCCGCCATCGGCATCCACAACATGGGCCGCAGAGCCAAGGCGGCTTACCTGACCGTCAACAACATCCCGATGTCCTCGTCGGATACCATCATGGGCGTAACGTTCATGCTGCTGTTTGCCGCCATCGGTCTGGACAAGGGCTACCTGACCCTTATCCTCGCGCACGTTACGTTCTGCACGCCGTATGTCGTGCTCAATGTCATGCCCAAGCTGCGCCAGCTGGACAAAAACGCCTATGAGGCCGCGCTCGACCTCGGCGCTACACCACATCAGGCGCTCCACAAGGTCATCCTGCCGGAGATTATGCCGGGCATCGTCACGGGCGCTATCATGGCGTTCACTATGTCAATCGACGATTTCGTGGTGTCCTACTTTACCGCCGGCACGACCAGCCAGCCGCTGTCGGTCGTGATCTACTCGATGACCCGCCACCGCATGACACCGAAGATCAACGCCATCTCGACCATTCTGTTTTTGATCGTGCTGGCGCTGCTCATCGTCATCAATGTGCGTCAGTCCCGCGACGAAAAGCGCCGCGAAGCCGCCCGCCGGAAAGGAGCGATGCAGCCGTGAAAAAACGTATGCTTTCCCTGCTGCTGTGCAGCGCAATGTGCGCCGGGCTGCTCTCCGGCTGCGGCAATGCGTCCTCGGCAGAGGTGCTCAACGTGTATAACTGGGGTGAGTACATCGACACCGACCTCATCGACCAGTTCGAAGAGGAAACCGGCATCAAGGTTATCTACAACACCTTCGATTCCAACGAAAACCTGTATTCGCGCATCCAGACCACGAGCTATGACGTCATTATCCCGTCCGACTACGCGATTTCGCGCTTTATCGACGAGGATATGCTCCAACCGCTCAACTACGATCATATTCCGAATATGAAGCTGATTGACGAGAAATACACGCATCTGGACTTCGATCCGGAGCAGAAGTATTCCGTGCCCTATACCTGGGGCGTGGTCGGCATCGTGTACAACACCAAGTACGTTGATAAAGCGGATATCGGCTCGTGGGATTTGCTGTGGAACCCCAAATACACCAACCGCACCGCGATGTTCAACAACTCGCGTGATGCGCTCGGCATTGCGCTGATGTACCTCGGCTATTCGCTCAACACCACCGACAAGGACGAGCTGCGCGAAGCGGCTGACCTTATCATCGCCGGAAAACCGGTATATCAGGGCATCTGGATGGACCAGATTCTCGAAAAGCTGCCGAGTGAGGAAATTGTGGCTGCACCGTACTATAACGGCGATGCCGTCACCATGATCGACGAAAATCCCGACCTCGCATTCTACGTTCCGAAGGAGGGTACCAACCTGTTTGTCGATGCCATGTGCATCCCGAAGAACGCGAAGAACGTTTCGGGTGCGGAGAAGTTCATCAACTTCATGTGCTCAACCGAGGCGGCGATGGCAAACTGGGAGTATGTCGGCTATTCCAGCCCGCAGACCGAGGTCTATAACGAACTGGACGAGGAAATCACCAGCGACCCGTTGTATTTCCCGGATATTACGCAGTATCCGACCGAGGCATATACCAATCTGCCGACGGAAATCAACCAATACTATAATGATTTGTGGGTTGACATCTTAACGTGATCGGATATGCACCAACGCAACGTACAGGGCGAGGTGACCTCACCCCGCCCTACAAATATCACACCCAGCTAACCCAAAGAAAAAGAACGTATACAATGAACAGCGCTGATAACGAAGCAATTCAAAATCAGCGCACAAGAGCCGTAAAGACACGAATCCCCTGCTGAGAATATTTCTCGGCAGGGGATTTTTCGTACATCGCCTATTTGAGCCATCGGCGCTATCTTTGTCAGAACAAACGCTGCTTGTATCAGTATCTATTCTTGACCGTTAAGCTGGACGCGCATTTGCATGAGATTGACCATACCGCCAACGAGATGTTCGCTCAGCTTACCAAACAGATGACGGCAGCCGAAGGTGTCACCGAAGCACTCAAAGCAGCTGGCCGGATGGAATGGGTGCGCCGCACGGACAGCATCCGAAGCCGCGTCAGAGAAATCGTCAATTCAGAACTGATTTACAACTGAGTAGAACCCGGAGTTCAGACTGCCGTTTGCGGCCTGAACTCCGGGTTCGCTTTAGGGCAAAATCGTGCAGTATCGGTCTAACAAGCAACGGATTTGCCCCAGCAAATCCAACCCGCAGAGAAATCCCTGTGCCCCTTATTTTATCATTTACCTGTGTGCAATCTCCACAGGAAAGTCATAATCCGCTCTCAGAGGTTCCGTGTTCATTCGTCGGCGCTACATTTGCATTTTTGTTTGTCGAAAGCCGTGTTTTCTCGTCTTTTACTCCATGCGGAGCGGCTGGAGCACTTCATTCATGCGCTGAATATTCTGCACAACGCTATCCTTGCGGCGAACAGCAAGGCTGACATACAGCGAATCGATCAGCGAGAACTGTGCAACACGCGGCGAAACGAAAAGCTGTTCCGGAGAATACAGTTCCAGGCAGATATCACACACCTGCTTAAGTGGCGTATCCGGGTAACCGGTGATGCCGATGGTCTGCGCGCCGTGCTCTTTCGCCGTACGGACGGCGGAAACGATCTCACATGTCTTGCCGGTGTGCGAGATAGCGATCACGACGGTATTCGGCATACACAGGCTCGCTTGAATCTGCATCAGATGCGAGTCGGTCAGCGACACCGCACGGAAACCGATGCGCATCAGACGGATGTAGAAGTCCTCTGCGATGGTGCCGGATGCGCCGACACCGAGAATGAGGATGTTTTCGGCGCGACTGAGCACATCGACCGCCTGCTCGATCTTCGGGAAGTCGAGCAGCTGGAGCGCACGCTCGAGCGTGTCGATGTTGCGGCCAAACACGCTCTCGGAAATGGTCTGAATACTATCGGTTTCAGACAAATCTTCGAATATTGTTCGAACTGATTTGGGCGAATACTTCGCGAGCAGCAGCTTCATCTCGCTGAACCCGGTGCAGCCGAGGATCTTGCAAAATCGAATAATACTTGATTCTGCGATGCCTAGCTCGGCGGCCATCTGCTGAATGCTGATCGAGGTAATATGTACCGGATCGGCTATGATATGGTCGGCAATCCGCTTTCCAACCTTGGAAAAAGTCGCATATTGCGACTGGATTGCAGCATAAACGTTTTTATCCATACGCTCACCTTTTATCTGTGTCATATTATGTTTTCATTGTAACACAATTCTTCCAGTTTGTGAAGAATGTACAAAAAATGAACATTATTCTTTTTGCAAGATGAATTATTGAATTTTATTTCATGCAGTGCTATACTTGATTACAGTCAATGGATTGGAGTTCCATTGGAAGGGTAAAAGCTGAAGCAAGAGATTACGTCCGGACAACTTCTCAAACTGCGGTTCCCCGAAAAAGCACGTTCAGTGCTCGATAAAGGGCCGCGCAGCTCCAACTGGCAGAAAAGAAAAATAAAAAAGGACTGAGCAAAACCATGGGCAAATCCAGCAACCCGACTTTCGCGGGTGATAAGGAATTTGAGAAGATCCACCTCAAAGAAAAGTTTTCCTACGGCCTCGGCGACGTTGCCTGCAACGTTGTCTTCGCCTTGACAACCTCGCTGCTGATTTACTTCTACACCAACGTAGTCGGCATCTCTGCAGCCATGATCGGTACCATCATGCTGGTCTCGCGTTTCTTCGATGGTATTTCCGATGTACTGATCGGTCACCTGGTTGACCGCACACATTCCAAGTACGGCAAGTCCCGTGCATGGATCCTCTGGATGATGATTCCGTACGGTATCGCAGCAATCCTGCTGTTCACCGTTCCGCCTGCAACGCAGATCGTAAAGGGCATTTACGTTTTCATCACCTATAACTTCTGCACTACCGTTGTTTACACCGCACTGAACCTCCCGTACGCAACGCTGGCAACCCTGATGACCCGCGACACCGACCAGCGCGCCGTTGTCAACCTGTTCCGTACCGGTATGTCTGCCCTCGGCAACATGGTCATCTCCGCAGTAACCTTCCCGCTGGTTACCCGTCTGGGTGACACCCAGCAGGCATGGATCGAGGTTTCCATCCTCTACGCCATCATTTCCATCATCATGCTGTTCATCTGCTTCAAGAACTGCCATGAGCGCGTCAAGGAAGAGACCAAGACCAAGGACGGCAAGAACGTTCCGCTCTGGATGGGCATCAAGCTCTGCGTCACCAACAAGTACTTCATCATGTTCTTCTTCCTTGCTGTGTTCCTGTCCTTCTATGAGGCAGTTACCGGCACCTGCAACGCATACTACGCACAGTACATTCTCGGCAACCGCGACCTGCTCGGCGCACTCGCATCGTTCGAGTCCATTCCGCAGATCGTTACCGTTCTTGTTCTGTCTCCGTTCATCGCAAAGTTCGGTAAGCGCAACGTAGCGCTGATCGGTGCAGTTGTCGCCGTTATCGGCACGGTCTCCCTGTTCATCAACCCGAGCGCCCTCAATCTTGCACTGTTTGCCTGCGTCATGCGCGGCATCGGCAAGGGCTGCTTCCGCGGCGTCAAGTACTCCATGCTCGCTGACGTTATCGAGTACGGCGCATGGAAGCGCGGCATCCGCGTACAGGGTCTGATGGTTTCTGCCACCACAGCCGGCCAGAAATTCGGCTCCGGTATAACGACCGCTATTTTCGGCGCCCTGATGAGCCTCGTAGGTTTCGCCGGCACCGCGACTATCAACGCAGCACAGTCTCAGATGCTGATCGGTATCTACATCATCGGCAACATCATTGCCTGGGGCGGCATCGGCGTTCTGCTGATCTTCTACAAGCTCGATAAGATCTATCCGCGCATTATTACCGAGATGAAGCAGCGCGAGGCTGCTGAGGCAGAAAAGGCCGCTGCAAACGCATAACTCAGACATACTCTGACACTCATTAATCATCTTTTTTCTTCCCTTATATGGCAACAGCCGGCGGAGTCATGTATTCTGCCGGCTGCCCCCTTATTACGCATGGCCCTATCCCGGCGCATAACAAACTTGAAAGGCGTGTAACAAACAAATGGAAACTATGTCCTATGAAAACCGTATCGCCCTCGGCAATCTGGTACCGACGATCGGTCAGTTCAAGGTAATGGATAAAATTCCGCAGTACCAGCAGTGCGAGGTGCACAATCTGGTCGAGGCACCGGCTGAGGTGCCCGAGGTGCTGCGCCATGTCGTGTTCAACATCGAACGCGGTCAGACGCTGCACGAGACCATCGACTTCCTCAACATGTGTCCGGACTTCAAGAACATGGACATCATCTACGCGAACGAGCTCGATGACGGCGCGGTCCGCTCGGGCAACTGCAACGTGGCGTATGAGATCGCCAAGTCCATCGGCATGAACTATGCCTATGGTCTGGAGTTCATCGAGCTGGTCAACCCGAACGACAACAAGGGTTTCCACGGCAACGCCCTGTTCTCGCGCTGGCCGATCCGCTGGGCGAAGGTCGTTCACATGCCCGAGCAGTACAACTGGTACTATGACCGTCAGAAGCGCATCGGCGCGCGCGTTGCCATTGTCTGCTCGCTCGACATCGGCGGCCGTGAAGTCGGCGCGGTCAGCGTCCATCTGGAGAACCGCGCGGACAGCGAGGGCCGCGAAGCCCAGATGGCAGTCGTGTATGATGAGATCAAAAAGTCGTTCGCGCCGGACACGCCGGTCATGATCGGCGGCGACCTGAACACCAATACGTTTGACGGCAACGACATCCCGGGCTTCACCAAGCTGTTCAACGACCCGGAGCGCCTTGCCAAGCACATGGCGGCGGTCGAAAAGTACGAGCGCGTCCTGCCGCAGGCAGAGGAGAACGGCTTCTCCTACCGCGAGTTCAGCAGCACCGAAGGCACGCGCCGCAAGCC
>OGPM01002482.1_pt1 | contig 12973 bp, 9 predicted proteins | sample 1552961 | NCBI WGS metagenome assembly OGPM01 (sample SAMEA2580304, study PRJEB22360) | human gut metagenome | biome: human gut; feature: human-associated habitat; material: faeces | place: Denmark | collected 2008/2010
TGCCTCCTGAATAAGTCAGCGCCAGCTCTCCCAACTTACGCTGTTCCCAAGCGGGTGTAGAATTATTGCATTTGTATTGCAGTTTGAAAGTGTAGAATGCAATGACGTACTCCGATCTGATTGAGCATGATGCTGGTGAAACAGAGATACGTTCGTATCTGGTAAACGGTGATGTGGTGCCGGTTACTATGCGTATCCCCGCTAATTTGCGAGATTCTGCTAAAGAGGCCGCATCTCTTCGCGGGATGAGCTTTTCGGCATTCGTGAGAACATGCATGATTAATGAACTAGCAAAGGGCGGCAAGTGATGATTGCTCTCACTGCTATGACCATACAAATTATTGACAACAATCCTGATGGCATTCGAATTTGTCGTGTGGATGGGGAGTCGCTTGTCACGGTTGTGGTGCCCCGGGATATGTTGAGTGAGGCGAAAAGTCTTCCCGATTTGCCGGATCGCGGTGTGTATTATCTTCTTGATGAAGATCATGGAGTTCTGAGCCGTGCGTATGTGGGACAAACCACGAAGGGGCTTAATCGGCTTGATGCGCACAAGACTAAGAAAGATTTTTGGAACAAAGCCATCATGTTCCTCGATAATGATGTCAATATCGATCGTGATGTTTTGGACTCTCTTGAGTCAACAGCCATAGATTATGTGGACAAACATGGCTCTTATGAGACCGACAATGAGTATACTCCTGCTCCTCGCATGAATCCATACAAAGAGCAACAGGTGGAAAGACTGCACAATAACATCCTCTTTCGTATGCGAGTGCTCGGATATGACCTTGATCGAAAAGAAAAGACACCGGTTATGGTGAACGCCGTATTCCATACGAAGAAGAACGGTGTTCAGGCCACTGGGCGATATAGCCAAGGTACAGGTCGTTTCACTGTTCTTTCCGGTTCTGAAGTGGATCTCGTGCATCCAGTTATCAAAAACCAGGGAGCCGTGGCAGCTCGGCGGCATCTTTTCGGAACGCAGACGGGCAAGGCGACTCTTGCTGATGACATTGAACTGTCAAGCCCTTCCGCTGCTGCTGTATTTGTTCTTGGTGGCAGTCAAAACGGTTGGACCGAATGGGTCAATGAACAAGGACAGACCCTTGATTACGTGTACAGAAACAAGGAGCATATGAATGAATAAGCAGCAGCTTGCCGCCAAAATCTGGGAATCCGCCAATAAAATGCGTTCCAAGATTGAGGCGAATGAATACAAGGACTATATCCTCGGCTTTATCTTCTATAAGTTCCTCTCGGAGACGGAGATTGCTCGTCTGCGTGCTGAAGACTGGGGAGCCGAAGACCTCAAGGGCTTGGATGAGAATGATGCCGAAACTGTACAGTATGTACGTGATCTATGTGGCTACTTCATCTCCTACAACAACCTGTTCTCCACGTGGATTGCCAGCCAGGGCGATTTCACCATCGCTGATGTACGTGACGCGCTTTCCGCTTTCGAACGCAACATTGATCCGGCTCGTAAACGGGTGTTCGTCGGCATCTTCGACACGCTGCAAACCGGTCTGTCCAAACTCGGCACCGATGAAAAAAGTCGTAGCAAGGCTGTCCGCGACCTCATCTACCTCATCAAGGACATTCCGATGGACAGCCGGCAGGACTACGACACCCTCGGCTTCATCTATGAGTATCTAATTAGCAACTTCGCTTCCAACGCGGGTAAGAAGGCCGGTGAATTCTACACGCCGAGCGAAGTCTCTCAGCTCATGAGCGAAATAGTGGCTTGGCATCTCGCCGGCCGTGAAGAAATCAACATCTACGACCCCACGAGTGGCTCGGGCTCGTTGCTGATCCATATCGGTCAGGCTGTGGCCCGTCGCAATGGCAATCCGAATGACATCAAGTATTACGCACAGGAACTCAAGGAGAATACCTACAATCTCACGCGTATGAATCTTGTCATGCGCGGCATCCTGCCGGACAACATCGTGGCCCGCAACGGAGACACACTGAAAAGTGACTGGCCGTGGTTCGATACCGACGAAACGAAGGACGAGACCTATGAGCCGCTGTTTGTGGACGCCGTGGTCTCTAATCCTCCCTACTCCCAGAACTGGGAGCCGCCGGAAGCGGGCGAAGATATCCGTTTCGAATATGGCATTGCGCCTAAGTCCAAGGCTGATTATGCCTTCCTGCTGCATGATCTCTATCATCTGCGCGACGACGGCATCATGACCATCGTATTGCCACATGGCGTGCTGTTCCGTGGCGGTGAGGAAGGCACTATTCGCCGGAACCTGGTGGAGAAACACCACATTCAGGCCATCATCGGCTTGCCCGCGAACATCTTCTTCGGCACCGGCATCCCCACCATCGTGATGGTGCTGCGCAAACATCGCGACGACGATCATGTGCTCATCGTGGACGCTTCCAAATACTTCACCAAGGAAGGCAAGAACAACAAGCTGCGTGCGAGCGATATCAAACGCATCGTGGATGCGGTGACGGGGAATCGTGATATCGATAAGTTCAGCCGTTTGGTGAGCATTGATGAGATTCGGCAGAACGATTACAACCTCAATATTCCCCGATATGTGGATTCCTCTGAAAGTGCCGAAAGTTGGGACGTGTATTCCACCATGTTTGGTGGCATTCCCAAGCAGGATATCGATGCGCTCGGTAAGTATTGGAACGTGTTCCCGGGATTGCTCCAACGTCTCTTTGCTGAGGAGAACGGCCATTCGGCCAGGCTCGCTGTGCAAGATGTTCGCGAGGCAGTGAATGCTGATTCTGGTGTGAGTGCCTATATCCAGCGATATCGTGAGGTATTCACCGATTATCCTGCCTATCTGCGTGATGAACTGGTGGGTAATGCCGCCAATGTGAGCATTGCCGCCGAAGAGGAGACTCTGACAAATGATCTGCTGCGTCGTTTGGCTGGTATCCCTCTCGTAGACGCCTATGCGGCGTATCAGGTGCTTGACGATAGTTGGCAAAAGACTATCTCCATCGACCTTGAAACCATACAGGCCGAGGGACATGACGCCGTTCGCAAAGTCGATGCCAATATGGTCGTCAAGAAGAAAGGCGGTAAGGATGTCGAAGTGCCGGACGGCTGGGTCGGGCATATTCTGCCGTTCGATCTCGTACAGGGGAAATTTCTTACCTCTGATCTTGCGGAAATTGCCACATTTGAATCTCGGCTGAGTGAGATTGGCGGCGAAATCGCTGACATTCTTGAAAATCTGGATGAGGATGACAAGAGTTCGACTGATGCCGTCAGCGAGGATGGAGATTCTTTCGTTGCCGCTGAATTGAAGAAAGCAGTGAAATCGATTGGGAAGAATCCCGAGACTGACTTTGACCGTGCTCTTGTGAGTGCACAGCGGTTGTTTGATGAAGAGCGTGAAGTCAAAAAGAACGTTAAGAATCTCCGTTCAGCGCTTGATGAAAAGACCCGGACCGTTATTGAAGGACTGAGCGATGAACATGCTGATGACTTGCTTGCTGCCAAGTGGGTGGAACCATTGCAGCGCAAGCTTGAGGAGCTCCCTCAGACGGCTGTTGATGAGTTGATTGCAGCGGTGAATGCGCTGAACGACAAGTATTCGACTACCTACTCCGATGTGTGCGAACAGATCGAACAGACTGAGGCAGAACTTGGCAATATGCTTGGTCAACTAACCGGCAATGAGTTCGACATGGCTGGTATTGCCGAGCTGAAGACCCTGTTGGGAGGTGAATGATGGCTGAACAGGCAAAAGTACCCGCGATTCGTTTCGCTGGTTTTACTGACCCTTGGGAACAGCGTAAGTTGGGAGACGTTGCGTCTTCATTTGATTACGGCTTGAACGCTGCTGCAACAGAATACGATGGCCAAAATAAATATCTGCGTATCACCGACATTGATGACGAAACCCATGAGTTCTCGAAAAGCGATCTTACGACGCCGTTAGCTGACCTTGCAATGAGTGCAGATTATTTACTGAAAGAGGGCGATCTGCTCTTTGCTCGCACAGGCGCGAGTGTAGGAAAAACATATCTGTACAGGCAATTCGATGGAATGGTCTACTTTGCTGGATTCCTTATCCGTGCCCGAATCGGCGAAGGCGCTGACCCCGAATTCGCCTATCAGGCAACCTTGACCGATGCATACAAGAAGTATGTTGCCATAACCTCGCAGCGGTCCGGGCAGCCTGGTGTCAATGCGCAGGAATACGCAGATTATCAATTGATGCTTCCTTCAAAAACGGAACAGCAGCAAATCGGGATGACATTGCGATCTCTCGACGACCTCATCACCCTTCATCAGCGTAAGTATGACAAGCTTGTCATCTTTAAAAAATCGATGCTTGAAAAAATGTTCCCGAAAGATGGTGAGTCTGTACCCGAAATTCGCTTTGCTGGTTTTACTGACCCTTGGGAACAGCGTGAGTTAGTTGACATTGCTGAAATCGTGGGTGGTGGCACTCCCGATACGAACAATTCAAATTACTGGGATGGCGATATCGATTGGTATGCTCCAGCTGAATTGGGCAACAACATATATGCGGAAAGCAGCACTCGCAAAATCACTCAGGCGGGATTTGATAGCTGTTCTACTAAGATGCTGCCGGCTGATAAGACGATTCTTTTCACCAGCCGTGCGGGCATTGGAAACACTGCAATACTGCGTCATTCTGCATGCACGAACCAAGGGTTTCAGTCTCTTGTAATAGGCGATGCCGATGTTTATTTTGTCTATTCAATGAGTGAGAGAATCAAGAAGTGGGCAGAGGAAAAAGCCTCAGGATCGACATTCCTGGAAATATCGGGTAGACAGCTTGAGACCATGCCTGTCAATCTCCCCTCCCTTGTTGAGCAGCAGGCTATCGGCTCCTTTTTCTCCCATCTTGACGACCTCATCACCCTTCATCAGCGTAAGTTGGAATTGCTGCAGAATATCAAGAAATCCTTGCTTGACAAGATGTTTGTGTGAAGGGAGGTAGAGCAATGGAGACATTCGATATCGTGAAGCTCGCCTCATATCGCGAGAATAACCGGATTGAAGCGAAAGCAGCGAAAGGCGGTTTCCCACGCAGCATGTGGGAGACCTATTCCGCCTTCGCCAACACCTATGGCGGTGTCATCCTGCTTGGTGTCAAAGAACGCGAAGACGGCACATTTGAAACAGTCGGGCTCGCACCAGTGGAAGCGGAACATCTTCGCCAGGACTTTTGGAACACGGTCAGCAACCGGTCCAAGGTGAGCGCCGTGCTGCCCATCGAATCGGAAGTTGAAGTGCTCGAAGCGGATGGTGGGATGGTGCTGGCTATTCACGTTCCGCGCGCTCCGCGTGACGAACGCCCCGTGTATATCAATAATGATCTCTTCGGGGGAACCTACCGTCGGCGTGGTGAGGGCGACTACCGTTGCACGCGGCAGGAGATCTCAGCAATGCTCCGGGATCAGGGAGCTGAGACGATGGATTCCAAGGTGCTGGACGATCTCACTGTTGCCGACTTCAATACAGACACAGTGCGGGCATATCGCAATCGTTTCCGTGCGGTACGTCAGGGCAGTTCTTGGACCGATCTCGATGACGAGCGTTTTCTGCGTGCTGTTGGCGCGGCAATGGTGAGCCGAGAAGACGGTAAGCTTCATCCTACGTTCGGCGGTCTGCTTATGTTTGGCAACGACTATGACATCGTGCGCGAATGTCCGCATTATTTCCTTGATTATCAGGAGACTCTAGATCCGACGATTCGTTGGACTGATCGTGTCCATTCCGGCGATGGCATGTGGTCAGGCAACCTCTTTGATTTCTTTTTCCGCGTGAATCTCAAACTTGCCGAGTCTCTGAAGACCCCTTTCAAACTTAATGGCATCTTCCGCGTTGATGACACTCCCATGCATAAGGCAATTCGCGAGGCATTGGCCAACTGTTTGTTCAACGCTGATTACTATGGCGTGCGTGGTGTGGTGGTCAGACGCGCACCCGATAGATTGGTGTTCGAAAATCCGGGCGATATCCGAACGGGTGTTGAGCAGATGCGTCTTGGCGGGGTGTCCGATCCGCGCAACGGTCTTGTCATGAAGATGTTCAGCCTAATCGATGTGGGCGAGCGAGCTGGTACGGGTGTTCCCGATGTGTTCGCCACATGGGCGAATGCAGGACTTCCTGAACCGCAGATTGAGGAGAGCTTCGGCGAGGCTGATCGTACGGTGCTCACGCTTATGTTGGAGCCGGATGCCAAGCTCGATCAAAATGAGCATGTATTCATCCGTGGTGAGCAGATAACTGACAATAATGAGCAGTTAAATGGTTTGAATGAGCAGATAACTGACAATAATGAGCAGTTAAATGGTTTGAATGAGCAGATAACCGAGAGACAGCGAGTCATTCTTCATTTTGTAGAGAAGAGCCCCAGCGCGACATACGATGATATGGCGCGTGCTGCGGGAGTCTCATCAGCGACTGTGCGAAGGGATGCTGAAATACTCATTGGGTGTGGATTGCTTAAGCGCGTCGGCTCGCGAAAGGCAGGACACTGGGAAGTTCGGGGAGAGAAGAATCATGATATTCGATAGCGAATCGGTGTTTGAGGAAAACGTCATCACCGTGCTTAAGCAGCATGGATGGAAGGACGGTGTCCTGCGCTATCCAACTGAGCGGGATTTGCTCGACAATTGGAAAGACATACTGTACCGCAACAACAACGACATAGACAGGCTTGGCAAATACCCGCTGACGGACGGGGAAATGACCCAGATAATCGAGCAGATCGAGACCCTGCGAACGCCGCTCGCGCTCAATTCGTTCGTCAACGGGCGTACCGTGTCTATCACGCGTGACAACAAAGAAGATGTGGCGCATTTCGGCAAGGAAGTCAGTCTCTACATCTATGACCGCAAGGAAATCGCGGGCGGCAAAAGCACTTATCAGATCGCTCAGCAACCGGTCTATCCAGCCAAGAACAAGATGTTGAACTCGCGGCGCGGCGACCTCGTGCTTCTCATCAATGGCATGCCATTGATCCATATCGAGCTCAAGAAAAGTGGCATACCGGTCAGCCAAGCAACCAATCAGATCGAGAAATATGCGCACGAAGGTGTGTTCACCGGCCTGTTCCGTCTAGTACAGATTTTTGTGGCCATGAACCCCGATGACGCCGTCTACTTCGCTAATCCGGGTGTAGACAAATTCAATCCAAGCTATTACTTCCATTGGGCTGACTACAACAATGAGCCTATCTGCGGCGGGCAAAACCCTGGCAAAGACGAATGGAAGCTGTTCATCGGAGGCACCTCCGGTACCGCAGGCCTGCTGTCCATTCCCATGGCGCATCAGCTCATCGGCTTCTACACCATCGCTGATTCAGCGGATGGATGCCTTAAGGTGCTGCGTAGTTATCAGTACATCGCGGCAAACGCCATCTCTGATGTGGTGAGGAAATGTGATTGGGAACAGCGGCCAGCTACCCCAGGACGACCCGGCGGCTATGTATGGCACACCACCGGTTCCGGGAAAACCATGACCAGCTTCAAATCGGCGCAACTCATCGCCGATTCGCATGACGCCGATAAAGTCGTGTTCCTCATGGACCGCATCGAGCTGGGTACTCAATCGTTGAAGGAATACCGCAGCTTTGCCGACAGCGAGACGGAAGTACAAGGCACCGAGAACACCGGTGTTTTGCGTGACAAACTCAACAGCACCAATGTCAACGACACTCTGATCGTTACTTCTATCCAGAAGATGAGCAACGTGAAAACAGGGGAGCGAGGCGTCACACAGACCTGGCTGGATCAGCTAGCTGAACGACGTATCGTCTTTATTGTGGACGAATGCCATCGTTCCACCTTCGGCGACATGTTGCAGAATATCCGTCGCTCTTTCCCAAACGCGCTGTTCTTCGGATTTACCGGTACGCCAATTCTGGACGAAAACCAGAAGAAGAATTCCACCACTGCCATGGTATTCGGCCGTTGCTTGCACCGGTACAGCATCGCCGACGGCATTCGTGACCATAATGTACTCGGATTCGACCCGTACATGGTGACCACGTACAAGGATTCTGAAGTCAGACGTGCCGTGGCTCTCGACAAGGCGAAGGTGGAGAGTACGGAAGATGCGCTCGCCGACCCGGTCAAGGCCAAAGTATTCCAGCATTACATGGATAAGTCTGAGATCCCCATGGGTCCGATGGTTGATGGCGCTGGAAACTGTATTAGCGGCATCGAGGATTTCCTTGGACGAGACCAATATGGCATCGACTCCCCGCATCCGAACATGGTGGTCTCGGACATTCTCGAACAGTTCCCGGTGCTCAGCCATGCGGGCAAATTCCATGCGATGCTCGCCACTAGCTCCATTCCTGAAGCTGTCAACTATTATCACTTGTTCAAGCAGCAAGCACCTAAGTTGCATGTAACGGCGTTGTTCGATCCCAACATCGACAACAACGAAGGAGCAACGGACAAAGAAGATGCGCTGACTGAAATCATCACCGATTACAATGAGGCGTTCGGCAAAGAGTTCATCATCCCCACATGGCCGGCGATGAAGAAAGATATTTCGTCGCGACTATCGCATAAGAGTCCGTACGGCGGCATAGCAACAAACCGCAGTCAGCAGCTCGATTTGCTCATTGTCGTGGACCAGATGCTTACCGGATTTGACTCGAAATGGGTGAATACGTTGTATCTCGACAAGATTATCGACTACGAAAGCATCATCCAGGCATTCAGTCGCACGAATCGTCTGTTCGGACCGGACAAGCCGTTCGGTGTCATTCGTTACTACCGCAAACCGCACACCATGCATGGCTTCATTGAAGCAGCGGTGAAACTGTATTCGGGCGATCGGCCGCTTGACCTGTTCGTGCAGAAATTGCCGGCGAACGTAAAATCCATGGATACGCGGTACCGGGAAATTCTTGACGTGTTCTCGGATAACGGGGAATCGGACCTTATGCAGTTGCCGGAATCGGTGGAGGCTAGGCGCAAGTTTGCCAAGGAGTTCGTGGAGCTGAACCGGTACCTTGAAGCTGCGAAAGTGCAGGGCTTTGACTGGAGTACCCCAGAATACAAGGTCGATAGTACGGATACTGACGATGCGAATGAGGACAATGATGAGCATGACGAGTCTGAAGTAGTGCGTCCTCAAATCGACGAACGTACATACCTCATTCTTGCGCAACGCTATAAAGAACTGTTCTATGGCAATAGCAGCTGCGGTGGTGATTCAGATGATGGCGTAAAAAATAATCCCGAAGCGCCATATGAATTGGATGGCTATCTTACCGAAATCAATACCGGACTCATCGATACCGATTACATGAATGCCAACTTCAATAAATGGCTGAAGGCGCTCAAGGAGAATAGCCCGGAATTGGCGGAGATGTCTGCGCAGCTACACCGTTCCTTTGCCGCGCTCTCGCGGGACGAACAACGACTCGCCGAACTGTTCCTGCATGACGTGGAGCGTGGCGACGTGGAGGTTGAAGCCGGCATTACGCTACGTGATTACATCACTCGCTATGCTGCGCGAGAGAAGAACGAGCAAGTCGACAAACTAGTCGATCGGCTGGGCGTTAATAGGTCGGTGGTCGAGGAGTTCCTTGCCAAACGTATAGATGAAGCGAACATCAACGAGTTCGGGCGTTTCGATGTGCTGCGCTCCTCGATTGACGTACATCGAGCGAAAGCTTTCTTCGAGCAATGCGATCACACACCATTGCCGGTGTTCAAAGTACGCATGCGTGCCACAAATATGTTGAGGCGCTTTGTGCTTATAGGCGGATTCGACATCGACGATGCCTATGATACTGATACTCAAGACGGGATGGAGGGCAAGCACCACTAGATCTGTACACAAGAAAGAGCGTGCGGTTGGTCTGAGACGTGCCGGATTCCCTTGGTCTAGGCGCTTGTGATATGGCCTGATTTTTGTTCCGCCCCACTATAAGGGCGGAACAAAAATCAGGCCATATCACAAGAGTTCTTTAAACATGACGAGTCGCCCAATTCGACCGTTACCGTCGGAGAATGGGTGCGTGGATTCGAACATCCAATGTGCTTTTGCGATTGCAAAAGGATCATCTTCCAATTGTGAGTACAAGCTGAATACCTGTTTCATGGCAAGAGGCACATCTGCGGGGAGTACCGTATGAATTCCCTCAAGTTGGCTGATGACGTTGGGCACTATTTTGTATCCGCCGACGTTGCGGTTGGCGTCGAATTCTTGGCTGGTGCCGCGTTTGAGAATTCCATGAAGGCTGCATACAAGGCTTTTGTTTACTGGGTCGTCTACATGATCTAAGACCCAATTGAACGCATTGAAGTGGTTCGTTGTTTCGGCGACATCGTCTGCTCTGATTTCATCGTTGATGTTGTCGGGGAGCAAGGCACCCGTGTTGAACAGCTGCGCGGTTTGTTCTGGTGAAAGAGTGGAGCCTTCCATGTGATTGGAATTGTAGGCAAATAGAATCTGTGAGTTGTAGTACAGGCCTCCACCAACATGCTGGTCTCGCTCGCTCTTTAGCCAGTCGACAAGTCTGACGCGTTCCATGCTAGGCTCCTTTGGCATTTAGGCGAGATATGTTTTCATGCTACTGCGCACTGGAATATACTACTGGGTTTACTGCTAACATGCCTCTGAATAGAGAGGCATGTTAGCAGTGCTTGAAAAACGGGTGCCTTCCACCGTAACAAGTGGGAGGCACCCGTTTAATTCAATTGGAACTTAATTCAGCTCACTCCCCAGCAATCGCGGCCTTGAGCTCCTCGACCTTGTCGGTCTTCTCCCACGGGAACTCAACGTCCGTGCGGCCGAAGTGACCATACGCGGCGGTCTTCAGATAAATCGGACGTTTCAGATCCAGCTCGTCGATAATCGCAGCGGGGCGCAGATCGAAGACCTTGCGCACGGCGGCGGCGATCTGGCTGCGCGTCACACCCTGCTCGGTGCCGAAGGTTTCCACGTTGACGGACACCGGATCGGCAACACCAATAGCGTAGGCGATCTGGATCTCAACCTTGTGGGCCAGACCGGCGGCCACGATGTTCTTGGCAACCCAGCGAGTCGCGTATGCGGCAGAACGGTCGACCTTGGACGGGTCCTTGCCGGAGAACGCGCCACCGCCGTGGTGGGCAGCGCCACCGTAGGTGTCGACGATGATCTTGCGGCCGGTCAGACCGGCGTCGGCCGCCGGGCCGCCCAGGATGAACGAACCAGTCGGGTTGACCAGCTGACGGTAGTTGTCATGCGGCACCTTGGAACCCAGCACCTCATCAAGCACCGGGTCAATCACGTGCTTCTTCAGCTCAACAGCAAGCCAATCCTGCGTAACCTCAGGATCGTGCTGAGTGGAGATCAGCACGGTGTCCAGACGAACGGGCTTATCGTTATCGTCATACTCAATGGTTACCTGGGTCTTGCCGTCCGGGCGCAGGTGCGGCACTTCACCGGACTTGCGGACCTCGGTCAGACGGAAGGCGAGGCGATGTGCCAAGTAGATCGGAAGCGGCATCAGCGTCGGGGTCTCGTCGGTGGCGTAGCCGAACATCACGCCCTGATCGCCGGCACCCTGTGCTTCGTAACGCTCTTCGCGGCTGGCGGCGGTCTCCTGATCGCCAGTCAGACGGGCAACGCCCTGGTTGATTTCGGCGCTTTGCTCGGTGATGGCCACCACAACGCCGCAGGAATCGGCGTCAAGGCCGACTTCGGAGGAGGTGTAGCCGATGTTGCGCAGGGTCTCGCGGACCTTGGACTGCACGTCGCAATATCCCTCAGACGTGACTTCGCCGAAGACCAGGAACACGCCGGTGGCGGCGGAGGTCTCCACGGCCACATGGCTGGACGAATCCTGGGCCAGCAAATCATCAAGAATGGCGTCGGAGATTTGATCGCAGACCTTGTCAGGGTGGCCTTCGGTCACGGATTCGGCGGAAATAAGCCGATGTTCTTCTGTCATATCATCCCTTTCTTCAGGACTTATCGCCCCGCGGGATGCGAGGCACAATGATACGGTGTCAATTTTTACTTGTCACTGTGGAAGCGGGCATAACTAAAGGCTCGTGCCAACCAGCGCGGTGGCGCGAGCCTTACGTCTTATTCGCTCCCGATGTTGAGTTATAGCCGATTGCGATAACTCAGGCAAGCGTGTCGCTCAAAATCAGTTGTGAGAGAACTCTCACACCATCATTCGGCGACGAACTGTCCAAACAATCCAAACGAATTGTCGGAATCGATCAGTTGCCCTCGTTGGCGTCGTCCTCGCCCAAGGTCTCCTCAAGCAGGCCCTCGTCGATTTCGCGGAAGGCGATGGACAGGGGCTTCTCATTGTTCTGGTATTCGACCAGCGGGCCGATGTTCTGCAGCAGGCCCTCGTTGAGCTGCGTGAAGTAGGAATTGATCTGGCGTGCGCGCTTGGCGGCGAAAATGGCCAGCGCGTACTTGGAATCGGCGTGCTTCATCAGGTCGTCGATCGGCGGGTTCGCAAGACCGTCGGGTGTCGGGTCAGTACCAAAAGCCATTGTTCTTATCTCCAGACATTGGAAAATCTATCTCAACCGAAGCAAGTGTAGCCGTTTGGGGGGACTTCTGTCAGCCCTATACCGGACTCTCGCCAGAGGAATGTATTCCAAAAAAAATCTGTGAGAAACGTTACGTTTTTGAAAATTCCACTATTTGACTCTTGACAAGTGGCGTGTCCCTCGCAAAGGCTTGAATAGAACCATGACTGAAATGCGATCTGCAAAAATTATGTCAGGGCGCGTCTTTGCAGGCGCTCGAGCCCTTTACCGTGCTGCAGGCGTCAGCGGAGACGACATGGGCAAGAAGCCCATCATCGCCATCGCCAACTCCTTCGATGAGTTCCTGCCTGGCCACGTTCATCTGAACAAGGTCGGACGCATCGTTTCCGAGGCCATCCGGGAAGCCGGCGGCATTCCGCGCGAGTTCAACACGATGGCCGTTGACGACGGCATCGCCATGGGTCACACCGGCATGCTCTACTCCCTGCCC
>OGPM01002503.1_pt1 | contig 12898 bp, 4 predicted proteins | sample 1552961 | NCBI WGS metagenome assembly OGPM01 (sample SAMEA2580304, study PRJEB22360) | human gut metagenome | biome: human gut; feature: human-associated habitat; material: faeces | place: Denmark | collected 2008/2010
CCTGCACCCTCACTCTCTTCTGCTGACGGAATCGCTGCAAAAAATGTATCTTTTAAACGTTCGCAGGCACGTGGATTCTTCAGGATCTCGTCAAAAATCTGTTCCGCTTTTTCTTCTCTTGGAAATATTGTGCTCATAATAAAGCCTCCTTTGTGCCTTATTATAGGAGCATCAATATGAAATGTAAATTTCATCTCTTCTATATTAAATATAACCAAATTGATTTGTTCTAAGTTTCTTCAAGTAACTTTATGAATTTTTAATTTTCTGTAGTAACCAAATCAGGCCAGAGTCACGGGGACTCCGGCCTGAACATTAAATCTCTTATTTTTTTAACAGATTCTTCAACTCTTCAACTTTATAGCCTGTATATTGGGCTATCTTTTCCAATGATTCTCCTGCATCAAACATTAAATGGATTATTTCACATTTTCCCTCCGTAAATCCATCCTGCTTTCCGCTATTATATCCATCCTGCTTCCCACTGTTATATCCATCCTGTTTTCCACTATTTTATCCGTCCTGCTTTCCACTATTGTATCCAGCTTCATACTCTGCTTCTCGCAGTTTTCGCTCTTCCTCTTCTTTGTCATACTCGAATATACTCATCGCTATTACCTCGGATTTGTGTTTTCGGAGGAATTCGGCAAGGACCCCATTCTGGATGCAGTCATCAACTGCCTGTTCTACTGCTGTATCCAGATCGGATTCCCTTGCGTATTCCCGTACTTTCGCTGCATATTGTGCATATTCTCTTAAACTCTGGCACTGCTCCATCAATTCGCGGTTATGACCTTCGTTGATGTTCAGAGTAAGTACTTTCAGCTCCAGATTCGGCTCGCCGCTCAGATTTTCGTATGATTCCGACAGATAATTGATCCAGTAGTCCTCTTCTCTTTCTGTTCCATTATAAAACACAATGAAATTTGGCGCAGGGATCTTCTGCAGTGCCGAGGAATACAGGGATTTGTGATTCACAAGTTTCTGGTATTCACCAGATATGTAAAACAGATCTCGCAGTGGCATATTTGGATTGTATGTTGACTGATGTTCGTACAGGAATAATCCCATATCCACGATAAATGCCAGATCATTCTTCATACCCATATAGACTGCATTCTCCAGTGTCACAATCTCCAGTGCATCCGAATTTTCGTAGTTACTTCCATTCACTGCGTTGTAAAGCGACAATAGATTTTCTCTGTCTGAAAACAGCATACGAAATACTGTATCCTTGTACTTTCGATTTGCCCTTATCTCTTTGCCTGCATAGCTCTTCAGATCTGCATTACGATCCATTTTTACATTGTTATTTCCTTTTGCAATTAGTTTTCTCTTCACAGCAGCATTGTGTTTTCTTCTCGCCATAGGCATACCTCCTGTCTGGCAGGAGTTTAAGAATACACCGTGCTGTTATTGTCATCACCTCGAACCCCTGCTTTTTATTTTAATTGGATTTAAAAGCATGGATTTCTGAAATGAATTAAGAAAATCAGACGGCAAAAATGCCCAGAACTTTGAGAAATATGCTTTTATTTATAGTATCATTTGTTCTAAGCTTCTTCAAGTAGCTTTATGAAATTTTAATTTTTTTATTAATGCAAAAGCAGACCGGAATCACGAGGACTCCGGCCTGAAAAATCATATTGCAGATTTTATTTTACTTTTACTTTGATCACATAGGATTTCTTTCCTGATCTCACTGTAATCTTGACAGTACCTTTTTTCTTTGCTGTAATGACACCTTTTTTGCTTACTGTTGCTACCTTCTTATTGGAAGAAGTGTAAGTAACTTTTTCCTGAGAAGTAAGCGGGCTGATTACCGGTCTGAGTGTCAGTTTCTGACCTTTCTTCAGTCTTACATTCTTCTTCAGACCACTGATCTTAGTAGTTCTTACTCTTGATGTCTGAACTTTTACTTTCAGGGTTGCTTTCTTACCGCTCATAAGCGTTACTGTGATCTTAGCTGTTCCGGTCTTCTTACCTGCTTTGATCACGCCCTTACTATTAACAGTTGCAATCTTCTTATTGCTGGATCTCCAGGATCTGACAGAGTCTCCATTTGCCATAGCCACTCTGATCTTCTTGGTTGTCTGTTTTTTCTGAAGCTTGATAGAAGTTGCATTCAGTTTGATCGTTGCAGTAAGTTTCTTTCCATTATCTCTGTTTACAACTGCGCCACAAACAGAGCATGTTCCCTGCTGTTTCTCAGGTGCAAAGACAGTTGCTTTTGAAACTACTTTCCATGTGTACTTGTGGTCAGTTTTCGGAATTACCTCTGTCTTAGTCTCGCCACATTCTGTGCAGGTATAAAGTTTCATACCTTCTTCTTTGCAAGTTGCTTCTTTTGTGACTTTACCTTCATCCCAGCTGTGTACATGCAGCTCTTTCATACGAGCTTCTGCTGCTTCCAGTTTCTTCACAAGTTCTTCCGGAATCATTTCTTTCTGCTCATCTGTCAGGGCGTCATATGCTTTACGTGCTGCTTCTACGGCTGCTTTGTTATCCAGTGTAAGATCTGCTGTCTCAGGCAGATTTGTAAGTGCGCGTTTTGTAGATTTAACAGCTACCGGTATCTGATCTTCCTTGGTATAGTCATCTGTATAATGTAATACGATCACATCACCGTCATTCAGATACTGTTTTGCAACACCAACACCCGGATGCACATCATTTATAGTATCCATCCATCCGGAATTCTGTCCGTTATCAAATTCAGAAAGAGTTACATCTTTGTACTCAACCGCATAAATATAAGTTCCATACTGTGTTTCTCTGTCATAAATCTTGAATCCATATTTTTCTTCAAGACTCTTGATAACTTCGTATACGGTTTCATTAGCACCTACTTCGATCATGCCTGTCTCTACCCATGTAGTCAGGTTCTCGCCATCCAGTGTATGGCATTCCTCTGTATCAGCTCCATGTTTGGTATCACCAAGGAGTGTGAAAGATACATGAATCGGGTCACTGTCCGGAGCTGCCAGAACTTTAATAGTCTTGGAAGCTGTTGCTCCATCATAATTCAGGGTCAGAGTCTGCTCGCCTTTGACTGTATTGTCAAAACCTTCGATCTCCAGATCTTTCCAGTTAAGATCTTTGCTTGTTCCATCGCTGTATACTGCTTTAATACTGAGACCGTCAAGGTTCAGTTCTTCGCCAAGATAGAACGTATCTCTGCATTCACCGGAAAGCTTAAGGTCTTCAATATAAACCTGTACACCTTCTGTGTTTGCAAGTTTTGCAGCATCTGCTCCAAGCGGGTCATCTGTACGGCTGTATGTTCCTGTAGTAACATAAGCAGCACCGCTCTCTGTCTCATGTGTTGTGCAGCTGGTATCTACATTTGCTACAAATCCGATACCTTTTTCTGCGCCACAGTCTTTTGCATAGTAGTTATTTGCAACATCATCCCATTTGTCAAGGCTTCCATAATATCCGATGATACCGCCGATATATTTAGCGCCATCAGCTGTTGCCTGAACTTTACCAGTAAAGGAGTTACCTTTTACTGTATTCTTAACGTTTTCCCATGTCTGTAATACATAAGTATCAGCACCAAGGATACCGCCGACTTTGTCAGATCCTGTGATCGTACCGGAAGATTTACAGCCATTGATGCAGAATTTTCCACCGTTCGGTGCAGAGCTGTCGTTGTATCCGCCACCTACGATACCGCCTGCATGGTCACCGCTTGCTACAACTGTTCCATCAAAAGTACAGCTGTAAACATTACTGTCACCCATAGCGTTATCACGGCTGCCTACGATACCGCCGACATAAGATTTACCATATACGGTTGCATGGCTTACGCAGTTTTCAATCACACCCTGCATACGTCCTGCAATTCCTCCGATGATTGTCTGGTCTTTGTCATAACCTACTACTACACCACTCTCGATGGTACAGTTTCTGATTGTTGCAACGAAACCTGCGGAGGTTCCTGCAAAACTGTTTTCTGTAATATTGGCTCCGATCAGACCTGATTTCAGGGTACTGGAACCGCTCTTTAATGTTACATTGTCAATAATGATCGCACTGCCATTAAATCCAACGCCTTCGAAATTGTTTACCAGACCATAGCCTGCGATCTTCTTACCATAAATCTTAAGGTTATGTACTTCTGCACCCTTTATATATCCCAGAAGCGGAAGCTCGCCACTTGGAATGGATACAGTCTTTCCGTTACCATCCAGATATCCGGCAAATAACTTCTTCTTTGAAGTACCGATCGGTTTCCATCCTCTCGGAAGGGTAATGTTGTTAGTCTGTTTCAGATATCTTTCATTAAAGGAAATTCCTTTTGCAACCAGATCTGATACTGCCTGATAATCCTCTGCTGTTGAGATCAGATAAGGATCTTCCTGTGTTCCTTTACCTTTCAGTAAAGTTCCGATATAGTCATCTACAGGATTAACAACAAACTTACAGATTCTGGAAATTGCAGATGCAGATTTACCCTGAAGCGAAGCTGTTACAACGCAGAAATAATATCTTGTGCCAGGCTCATTCGTATCCGTATTAAACCACTCGGAGTGGGCTGATTCATTATCTTTGACAGCAGTTGCACCTTCATAGCTTTCTTTATCATTCACATACCACTGGCAAGTCTCTTGTGCATAAGTTTCTGAAATTCTTACAGAAATATATATGCTGTTCGGAATATCACCCTGTGTATAAACAGCATCTTTTGGCTGGGTGGAGATATTCGGTGTGGCCATTGAATCAAGTTTTACATATACAAAAACGCCGGCAGCATCTTTCTCTTCACCGCTTGCATCTGTATATTTCTTTCCGGTTTTTGCGTATGTGGAATATTTCTTTCCTTTATAAGTATAAGTAACCTTGCAGTGATAGAAATATCCTGTCTCATTTGGTTTATCTGTAGTCGGAGTACAGGTAGCTTCTGAGGATGGAACAATGCCATACATATTATCTATTGCATCATTGCGAACCCACTGATAGGAAAGTGTTCCGCCCTCTACCGGTGTCGTTACATTTACACTCAGTTCGTCAGCAGTCCAGTCTTTCCTATAAGTATATCCAAAGTTCCATGGATATTCTTCACCTAATTCTTCACCAGGGTTTGCAAATACTGCTTCCGGCATAGGATTCGGATCAACAGTGATGCAAGCGGTGTCAGTTGTAGCTGTATTATTTTCTGTCTGCTCTGTATTTGTGAGCACACAGTAATAATACGTGGTTCCTTCTTTTTCAGCAGATGGCTGATAAGTAGCCTCAGTTGCACCCTCGATTGCAGTACCGGTTGTATTGTTGTCTTCAGTATTGCTGTACCACTGGTAAGCCAGTTTACCCGTACATGTTGCGACAAATGATAATTTATTTGGCTTATCGCCAACAACATAATCTGCACTCTTTGGCTGGCTGACAAATTCCGGCACATCCTTCTCCGGATACGGTTCTGCTTCAATCGTATAGGTATGATCTTCTTTACCATTTCCGCCAACCACAACTTCGATCTTCATCTTACCGTTCTTATCCCAGTTGTATGGAACCGTATAATTTGTGTTGGCAGAAACTACTTCACCATTTACTTTCAGTGTATACTTGGTATCTTTACCCTGTGCTTTGACAGTCACGCCTTCTGCGTTTTTGTCAACATATGCATGATAGCTGGTAACATCTTTATCAAATGCCTGATCCATACGGCCATCGACACTCAGACTGCTCAGTGTTGCATATGACTTAACATTAACCCTGTATTCCGTATCATCTGTTCTGGTTCCAACATAAAAAGCAGCATATCCTGTCGGATAGGTAACTACACTTTCAGCTACACCATCTACAGTAGACACATATCTCCAGGTATTCGCCCATGCACTCGCAGTGTATTTAATTATCTTTTCAGCATCCCTAAATTCCGGTGCCAGAGCTGTCACAGCATACAAGTCATCATAATCTGCAATCGGCTCTTTCAGATCATATGTATGCTGATCTCTGCTGAATTCCGGAGTCATCTCCAACGGATCTTTACCATCTTTGTAATCCTGCTGACTTCTGTAAAGCTTGATAGAAGACAATTTGGGAGGAGCTGTTACTGTAACTTCACAGCTTGCGCTCTGGTCTCCTGCAGTAGCCGTGATCGTAGCCTTTCCTGCTTTTACACCTGTTACACGTCCTCTTAATACCGTCGCAACGGATTCATCAGAAGATGTCCATACAGTCTCCTGTGTTGTATCCTTCGGTTCTACAGTTGCGGACAACACCGCACTGCCACCTGCCTGCACTGTAAGAGTCTCCTTATTCACCTTAATGCTGGTCGCCGGGATGATCACCTCGCCCGCAACTTCTACCTTAGCTGCTGTCGGAACAACATTAACGCTGTCTGTTCCGGATGCAACCAGATAATAAGTTCCGCCTTCAGCAAATGTAAAGGAATCCCCATCTACTGTATATGCGTCCTCCGGCAGAACTTTAAAAGATGAATCATAAACTGTCAGTTTCGCTCCATCGAAATCCTTATATACATACTTATTGGCATCGTTATTCCATTCCGCTTTCTGCAGTCCTGCGGTAAATGGAAGAGTTGCTTCTACTGCAAAAGATTTCTGATCAAATTTTACATATGCGTCTGAGAAATCTTTTTTGTCTTTATAGACAAATGCAGAGAAATAATCATCAGCCTTTACTTCATCAGAAAGTCCCATACAGGAATTGTCATTCAGCCAGTAACCAAATGCACTACTTTCATCTCCCCAGAATTTGGAAATGTATTTGCCATACTTTCCATCTGCGGTTGCATAACCTGCAATTGCACCGTCATTATAGTACTCATCATGTGCTGCAATGAGTGCTTCGTCACATGTCAGGATACCATTCTTATCAATATCCTTGACTGTGACATCTCTGTCTACCATTAATGCGCCGTTTTTGTCTTTTGCAAATTCTCCAGCCACGCTGACAGTCATATGTACAACTGCATCTGCTGCCGGAGTACCCTCTCCTGCATCAAATGCATCTGTCTCTTCTGCACTGTCTCCACCATCAGAAAATGCATCCACACCTTCTGAATTGTCTTCCTCATCCTCTTCTACATTGACATCCGCATTGTCATCTTCTGCTTCCACTTCAACATCCGCATCTGAAGTATCATCTGCATCACTGGCCGCTACCTCTGTAGAATCTTCATCCTCTGCATCTGTGGAAGTTTCAACTTCAACATCTGAGAAAAGTTCATCTGCCGCATATGCATTGGAAGGAATCATCGTTACGGTCATCATGGCAGCCATGGAAACTGCTGATAAACGTTTCAGTACTTCTTTTTTCTTCACTTTGCTCCTCCTTTTTTGCTAGTTGTTTTTAACAACAAAAAACAGAGCCTCATAATATAGATGAGTCTCTGTCCTATACAACGCGTTAGTTAGCTGACTTAAAATATCATCCGCATATAACATTTCATACAGCAAAAAAGCAGTTCCGGAATCACACCGGATTTCCTTAAACTGGTCATCTCCCGACCAGACCACGCCTGGTTATTTTGTTGTCCTTATATTATAGCATTTATGCATTCTCGCGTCAAACAGAATCGCCAAATATTCTGTGGATATTTAGCGATTCTCCATTTTTTTATTTTACTTTCACAGTAACTGTGTAGGTTTTCTTTCCTGACTTCACAGTGATCTTTGCGGTTCCTTTTTTCTTTGCCGTGATCACACCCCGGCTGCTTACTGTCGCCACCTTCTTATTGGAAGTTTTGTAAGTCACTTTCTCCACGGAAGTAAGCGGGCTGATCACTGGCTTCAGTTTCAGTTTCTGTCTTCTCTTAAGTACTACGCTCTTCTTGAGACCGCTGATTTTTGTGGTTTTAACAGCTGTCTTCTGTACTGTTACATTTACAACTGCCTTCTTTCCACTGACAAGGGTAATTATGATCCTTGCTTTGCCAGTTTTCTTCGCTGTGATTTTTCCACGGGATGTTACGGTTGCAACCTTTTTATTGGATGTCGTCCAGGACTGTACCCTGTCTCCTGCTGCCAGACCACTTACCTGTACTTTAGTCGTAGACTGTTTTTTCTTTAACCTGATGCTTCTGGCATTCAGTTTAATAGTCGGTGTTAGCTTACTTCCAACTGTACGGGTTTCCTGACGCCCTTTATTACTGGTCCTTCTCTGCTGCTCGGGTGCAAAAACAGTCGCTGTTGATATCGTCTGCCACGGTCCGAACACTTCCGGAACTTCTGTAGGCGTCGGTGTCGGTGTGGAAACCTTTTCTTTTCTCTGTATAGTCAGCAGATATTCCGTCTTACTTCCCGCTTTAGCAGTCACTGTAATTTTTACCTGAGCCTCATCCACATTATCTTCCCAGTAAACATTAAAACGTGTTGCATTTCCACTGGTAGTAGTAGTTACTTTCCTGACTCCCTTTACTATTTCCGTCTTCACTGTTGCATCTGACTCAGCTTTTTCTACATAAACGCGAAGAAATCTCTGTGTATTCTCTGCCTTACTGTCCAGATATTCCACAGTATAGCCGGTCTTTGCACTGTTAAACGCCGGAGTCATTGACAGATAATGAGATACCTCTCCATAAGTATTGCTGGTGCTGACGATCATACTGGTCAGGGATGAATTTCCATGATCTTTCGTCAGGTGGAATGTATATTCTCTGCTCTTGGTACCCTGAACTACCGCAATTTTAATTTCAGCTTTTCCGGAACTTACATCAGCCACATATGTTCCATCAATTGTATCATTTCCTATTTTCATCGTGCATCCTGCAGGAGCCTTAAAGCTAAGTGTTACATTCTTTGCATTCTCTGCAACTCTGAGTGTATATTCCGTCTCGGAAGCCTGAAATCTCTTGTCCCAGTTTACACTGCCTGTATCCGGCCTTGCTGTCACACTGTCCAGATAAGCGCCATTTGTTTCCAGTGCCATCAGATAGCAGGAATCATTCTTATAATAAATTGTTCCGTCTTTGTCCACACAAAGAGGGCTGATGCAGTACTCCTGCTGCTTACTTACCGGACGAAACAGTTCTTCGGCTTTTCCTGATGTCTGTCCTGGTGTATCCGTCAGCATGTAGATTCCGCCTGGATATGCATTGTATGTAAAATACAGATAAACCCGTCCATCTGCTTTGCCATCACCGTCAAAGTCCTGATTTTCATAAGCTGTTGAGAGAATCGGAGCCGCCTGCGGGTATCCCGGAATCGATACTTTATAGGCAAGAGAAAGTCCGGAAGCAGATTCCTTGAGCACATCAAAATGATGTCCTCCATCTGCGTTATACTGGCCTCCGGTTCCACAGACACCAACATAGATTCTGTTCTTATAGACAACCGGTGTTGATGTTGCCGCACCTCCCAGATTATAACCTGCCACTGCACCAAATGTTCCGTCTGCATTCATCGCAACCCGATACAGATAACCGCCCTTGGTCGTAAAATAGACATATCCGTTGTTATAAGTAATCGTTGAACGGATATCACCAATCAGATCTGTGCGCTTGTCTATCAATTGTCCCGTATGTGTATTGACAGAATACAAAATAGATGTGTATGCATCGCCCGCTCCATCATCCGATCCAAATACCAGATAATTTTCTGATGCATAGGCGCCGGCCCAATAGAAGCCACCTTTGTGATCATATTTCCATGTACAGTATTTTATCTCATTCCCTTTGGATGGATTTTCATCTGTAACAGAAAGGCAGAAATAAGAGCCAGGAGTTGTATCGGAATTCCATGTTCCCGTATAAATATATCCGTTTTTATAGGTAATCGGTGAAAGCGTCTGTCCACCTAATTTCTCACTGATCCAGAGAGATTTCAGTGTCGTAGCACTGAGTGCCTGTATCTGACCACCACCGATCTGTGCAAAAAGCATTCCCTCTGCATAGGCAAGCGGGATCATGGCATACTGCATATTTCCGGACATCCGTTCACTTGTCTGGACAATGTCTCCTGTATTCTTGTCCATTTTGTAAATAAACTGTCCGGATGCTACATAAACATAGCCACCAAGGATCAACGGTGGTGTAAGTGCTGCATCCCAACCTTTTGCATCCAGTCTCGTTGCCCATTTCTGTGTAATCGTATTCTTGCTGGTCGGCATAGCTCTGTCTGTGATTCCATTATTGGTCTCACTGTTCTGATAGCTGCTCCAGTCATTGTCTGTAATTTCTTCCTGTCTGGCTGTCTGCTGTTCAAGCGTTACCTTGATCTCAGATTCCTCACCTACCGTAAATTCCTGTCTTTTGGAAATATATCCATATTTTGATACATTCCAGGTATACTTATCTCCATAATAAAGAGAATCATAGGTGTCTGCATCCTTAGACGGCTCCACACGCTCCCCTTTGGAGTCATATACACTGACCACTGCATCCGACGGTTCTGTTTTAAATGTAACTGTCACTTTCGATTTCTTATGGACCGTAACTTTATAAGTACCCGTGGAAGTATAGGACAATGTCTGATATGCCGGATCCTGATAAGTCCCATCTTCTTTCATCTGAAAGAGAATCTCTGTATCTGAACCTGTAAGTGGAATTTCCAACGCCTTACTGTCAGATACGGCCTGTCCGTTTACCGTAAGTCCATACCACTTATCATTAAAGGCACTTGCAGTAACTTTTACAGACTTCGTATCCTGTCCTACAGCAACCTCATAATCTCTTGTGATACCGGCACTGTCAAACTCTGAGATCAGATTTTTTGCCATATCATTATCAGAAGGAAGATAACAGCCAATCATGGAAAGGTCCAGTCTTCTGAGAACTACAATCTTATAAGTCTGGCTGTCTGCTTCTGTACCGGCTGTTACTGTATAAACAGCTCTTTTTCCATTGTCTTTGGTAAAGATATTTGAGAAATTGTAGCGTTTTCCATCTGTATATCCGGTTGTAATGATCTCACTCTCTACGATTTTTCCATCAAGATCACACGCGGACAGCTGAATTGTTGAGCCCTGCGGTGCATCAGCCCCAAGATCGGCAGTCACATAAAAGCCATTGGAATTGTAACTGGAGCCAATCTCAACCGTATAAGTCTTTCCACCATATGTTTCATCCAAATCTTCCCTGCGGGTCATTTCAAGAGGATCTTTTACTCCGTAACCGGAATACACACTCAGATCTTTGAGATATTCCTTTGTTTCTCCTGCTCCGACTTCCTGCTGATCTTCAAAAGATATCTCAGCAGTATCCTCGTCTGGATCTTCTATATTCACATCTCCTGTACAATCGTCCTGACCATCTGTCAATTCATCCGAAGAAACTTCCACCTCATCTGAATCCGGCTCTTCTATGATTTCCTGTTCATCATTAACAGCATCTCCATTTACCGATTCATCAGGTACTTCTGTTTCTCCCGGTTCATCCGACAAAACATCCCCATCGGTTGTCCCCGATGAGAACTCACTTTCTACAGATATGTCCGCTCCATAGACCGGTGCGGTTCCCGTCAGCATAGTAACTGACAGAAGCACTGCAAGCCATTTTCCCATTCTTCTCATCTGCTGCTTACCTCCTTTTTCCTTTTATCATTGCTGTAACAGTGGATTTCTGTCTTTCATTTTTCTGAAACTCCGTCTCGCTCCAGTCCAGAAGACCAGATAAATGATTCCGGCCAGTGCAAACACGGATAAAACTTTTGTAAGGAATCTCATATGCGCCCATGTATTGGTCACTTTACTTTCCACCAGTTCCGGAATACTTTTCGCTTTCTTTTCTGAGGATCCGGAACTAACTCCGGAGATTTTATCCTTATCTTTGCTTTCTGTCAGGTCATCCGTTGATGTTTCTTTTGTCTTTTTATCTTTTTTGCTCTCTTCCTTCTTTTTCGTGACATCCTTTTCTTTCTTACCGGACTTTCCATTTTTTCCGGAATCTTTTTTATTCGTTCCGGTATAAGCTGTCATTTTCTTTTCTTTATTGTTTTCTTCCGTTCCATCCTTTCCACTTTTCCCGGAAGATGATCCTTTTCCACCGACAGCTTTCAGATTCGCCAGGGAACCTTCTCCGTTGTTTCCCTTTCCCGGGAGCACTGCTTCACTCTTGTTTCCGCCATATCCGGGTCTCTGCACAACGGATCCGGAATCTCCGTTTTCTTTCGTTGGATTCTTCTTTTTAATATCCGGAATTCGAATCACCAGAGGATCACTGATATTGCCGGCATCATCTTTTACAACGATCACAATATCTTTCGCGCCCTCTGACAGTCCATTCAGTGTAATTGTATCTGTCCCGGCCTGCACATCCCGTCCTTCCTTTGAGGTATCCGGATTCTGATGTTTCTTCCCGGCATCTACGACGCGGTAATAACACTGTCCTCTTTCACTTGTCTTATACACCACAGATGCCTCACTTGAAGATAACCTGCTTGCACTGACTTTTTTGAGTACAGGAGCTGTTTTATCTGTGATTTCAAGTGTGAGATAATAGTCTCTTCTGGCTCCGTCTTCAGCAGTTACCTCCAGTCTTACTCTGGCTTCTTTTTCCTGATCACCAAAATAAATTTTCCAGTAAGTATGCCCTTCTTCATTCTGCGTTTCCTTAATCGTCTCATCCTGCTCGACAGTAGAATATTTCACACCACTTAACGCATAGACTTTGATCTGGGCATGTTCCTCTTCTGCTACAGGCCAGATATTCAGACTCTGACGTTCACCATCATAAACAGCTTTGTATCTGTCCCAGTCTTTATTTAATGCAGGATCCAGTTTCAGGATTCCCTTTCCCCATGCATCAGAACTGGAGATATATAATTCTTTCAGATCCGCATTATTGCTTTTGACCTCCGGCGTCACAGAAGGTTCCGGTGTCACAGATGGCTCCGGCATTTCTGAAGGTTCCGGCGTCACAGATGGCTCCGGCGTTTCTGAAGGCTCCGGTGTCACGGATGGCTCCGGCGTTTCCGAAGGCTCCGGAGCTGGT
>OGPM01002516.1_pt1 | contig 12796 bp, 9 predicted proteins | sample 1552961 | NCBI WGS metagenome assembly OGPM01 (sample SAMEA2580304, study PRJEB22360) | human gut metagenome | biome: human gut; feature: human-associated habitat; material: faeces | place: Denmark | collected 2008/2010
GCGGAAAATATGCTGCTATGTGGAACGCAGAGCAAAAAATATCGGCTTGATAGAAAATAAAGCGGCAGGGGTGATACCTGCTGAATCGAATGCGATATTAGCGCAGAAATCTATGAACGGCTGAAAGACGCCTTTAAGAAAGAACAATCATATAGCACATGAGCCTGCCCCGACTAAGGGGAAATAAAAAGCCGTTGGTTTGAGCAGGTAATTTTGTGTACCTATTTTGAACCGACGGCTTTTGAGAAAATCAGGGCCGCCGGTTCTTTTTGCTTATCAGCGCGTTTCATCGTCCGTATGGCGGCCGCTAGGAGGATGCCACTATGCGCCTGATATTCTATCGGTCACTCAACTTTGAATCATCAAAAAAAGCCTTGCTCCCGCACAGGGTCAGCAGGGCTTTTACTATGTACTATACAATGTAGCTGCTGCGCGTTTAATACTGCCATTATGCCCGGTTGGCCGTTTTCGGTCTGCTGGGCTTTTCTATTGCCATCTGAAAATCTACCTGTTTCAAAAATATTTTTGGAAATTTTCAAAAAAGCGGGCAGAATCGGGTGTTTCAGGTGTCATATTAGCGGAAAGGGAAAAATCCACCCGACATCCCCACGGAAAGGGGGTGAGAAGATGGAAGCTATCCCTCGCAACGATGGCGAACAGTACCGATTCGATGCGTTCTGCAAAGCGGTACTGCGAAATGAGGCCCGGAACTATCACCGAAATAAGAAACGCTTGCTTGACCGTGAAAAGTCATTCAGCGTTCTGTCGATGGAAGAACTGGGGCAGCTCACGAGTGTAGACCATTATCCGTGTGAAGAATTTGTATTTTCGTCCTACGGCTGTGATCTGCACATCGACAATGAACTTGTTGCCAATGCGTTTGCCGCTCTGCCAAAGCAAGAACAAAGCATTCTGATTCTGTTTTGCGTTCTGGAACTGGGCGATGGCGAGATTGGCGACCTCATGGGAATGTCCCGAAGTGCTGTTCAACGGCACCGGGCAAAAACGCTGAATGAGCTGCGAAAAAAGCTAAAGGCGCACTTGCCGGAGGGAGGTTAGGCGTAAATGAACTCCTATGAACACACGAGCAGAGATTTTTTGCCGCTCTCGGTGATTCGTTCTGCCTGCGCTGGGGACACCGATGCCGTTGAACAGGTTTTGCGACATTACAGAGGTTATATCAACAAGCTCTGTACAGGCATTCTCTATGACAAGCACGGTCAGCCTCATGTGTGCATAGACGAGTACATGAAACGCCATCTGGAAATCAAACTGATTTCTTCTATTGTAACCAAAGCCGAAACGGTCTGACCCTTTCCACGTTTCGGGACAGCACCTTGAAAAATATGCCCGCAGGATAATGGTGGTGCATCATAGGGCAAACGGATACGTTGCTGTCTGTATCGAGCCGGACGGCGGGTGCGCCACGATGCTTTTCTCTGAAAAGTGGAGCGATCACCACCCCGCCGCAATGCAAGCGCGGCTGCTTGCGGGCCATGACATACCGACAGGCTGATACTCCCTTACCGTCAAAGTCCGAGCGTTCAGAGCGTCGCAGGCAATGAGTAGGGCTGCATGAGGAATGCAGGGGTGAGATTCCCGTGGGTTGCTGCCAGCAGCCGTCCGTTGGCTCATTTTTTATTTTGTGAAAGGGGGATATTTTTGAAAGAACAAAATTTGATACGTTATAGCATTCAGCTTGCTTTTTTGAAGCAGCTGTTAGAAAGAAAGCTCATAACCGATAGAGAGTATTCCCTTATCAAGCAGCGCTTAATGAAAGATTATCGTGTGGTTTCCGAACTATCCTCTTGATTTTGTGTTGCATTGGCGTTATGATTAACGCAATGAAAGGAACACATTCAACAAGGAGGTCAAGCATGAAAGATGTTGAAGTCATTAAAGCGCGAAACACGCTCTCTCCACGAGCGCGCACAAACTTTGAAAAAAGGCTGCGCGTAGCCGCCTATTGTCGTGTCAGCACCGATACCGAAGATCAGCTGAACAGCTACAAGTCGCAGGTCGAATACTATACCGAACTTATAAAAAGTAAGCCGGAATGGTCTTTGGCAGGCATCTATGCTGATGAAGCTATCACAGGTACGCAGGTGAAAAAGCGCGAGGATTTCCAGCGGTTAATCAACGACTGTATGAACGGTGACGTGGACATGGTGATTACCAAATCCATTTCGCGGTTTGCACGAAACACGCTTGACACTCTGAAATATGTTCGGATGCTCAAAGATAAAGGTGTGGCTGTGTTTTTTGAAGAAGAAAACATCAACACCCTTACTATGGACGGCGAACTGCTCCTTGTGATTTTAAGTTCTGTTGCACAGCAGGAAGTCGAAAATATTTCTGCGAATGTCAAAAAGGGCTTGAAGATGAAAATGCAGCGCGGTGAGCTGGTCGGTTTTCAGGGCTGTTTAGGCTATGACTACAATCCAGAGGACAAAACCCTCACCGTCAACGAAGAAGAAGCGGCTGTTGTCCGTTACATTTTTCAGCGATACACGGAGGGTGCCGGTGGTTCGGTTATTGCCAAAGAACTTGAGAACTTAGGTTATAAAACCAAACGCGGCAGTCCCAAATGGGCGGACAGTACCGTAATCGGCATTATCAAAAACGAAAAATACAAAGGCGACATTTTGTTAGGAAAGACATTCACCGTTGACCCTATTTCAAAACGGCGTCTGTACAACTTCGGCGAGGAAGATCAATTTTATATTCGTGAGCACCACGAGCCCATTATTTCGGAAGAAGTCTTTGAAGCCGCCCAAGAAATTTTGCGGCGGCGTGCAAAGCCCCGCAGCCTTAATGTAGACGGCAAACGTGAAAAGTTCAGCCGGAAATACGCTTTTAGCTGCATGATAGAATGTGGTTTCTGTGGTGGCACCCTGACAAGGAGGAGTTGGCATAGCAGTTCACAATATAATAAAGCAATCTGGCAATGTGTCGTTTCCACCAAAAAAGGAAAAAAGTTCTGCCCGGAAAGTAAAGGCGTTGACGAAAGAACGATTGAGCGGGCTTTCGTAGAATCCTATCGCCTCTTGTGCCAGAACAACAAGGATGTTCTGGACGAGTTTATGAAGCGGACGGAAGAAGCCCTTTCCGAAAGCAACGCGGGCAAGCGTCTTGCAAAAGCGGAAAAGGACATTCACTCTCTGGAAGCCAAGAAGAACAAGCTGGTCGATATGCGTCTTGAAGATACCATTGACAAGGAGACCTACGACCGAAAGTATTTAGACCTGTCCAGCCAGATTGAGCAGTTGCAGAAAGAGTGTGAAAGCCTGCAAAATGCAGCCGAAACCGAATCTATAATGCGCAAGCGTGTTGCCACGTTCCGGCAGACCCTTGAACAGAACGAGATTCTGGACACCTTTGACCGACATATTTTTGAAAGTATAGTTGAAAAAGTAATCGTGGGCGGTTATGATAGTAATGGGAACAAAGACCCCTACATGATTGTCTTTGTTTACAAGACCGGGTTCAAAAACAGTGTGGACGGCAAGAATTTCAAGCCGCTTCGCAAGAATAGCAAGGAGAACCACTCCCCTGCTGTTTTGTGTTCCCATGCTTCTAACGAGGCTGAATCCATGTGTTCCGATTCTAGCGACGACACATTGCGAAGCGGTTCTCCTTTTGACCAAACTCCATGTCGAGCGGCACATCGAAGTGGACGTCAGCATGGATGAACTGGATGTGACTGCTGCGGAAAGCAAGGCGACTTACAACGAGATTCGGGATTATGTGTGGGAACACCATCAGTTGAAGGTATCCAATCTCTATATCGCACAGGTGAAGCAGAAGTATGGCATCATCGAGCGAGAGAATTACCATAAAGCAAAAAGCGAAAATGCGAAGCAGCCCCAGTGTCCGAAGGAAAAAGAGGATGCGATTGTGGAGGCTTTGAAGCATTTTCAGATGATTTGATACGCAATCACCCCAGAGAGAATCGCCTCTTGTGCGTTCTCTCTGGGGTGATTTTTGCGTTATGCTACTTCCGGGTAGCGCATATATACATACTCGTAGATTTTCTTCTGATAGGTCTGGATATCGCTTACATCATAGCTATTGGGAAGTTCTTGCCAAAGGGTATTGCGAATCAGGTTATCCACAATCGCCTTAGTTTCCTGCTTGTCCGTCCAATGGTCGAGTTTGGCAATCTGCTGTTTGATTTTTGTCAACAAGTCCACAGACACTTTCTTGATCGTTTCAATTTCCTGCTTCGTGAGGTTCTCCGAAAACAGCAAATCGTACACTGAAAGTTCCTCATCGCTGGAAAAGCCCTCACGCACATAGCGCTGCTGCTCCGTATCCAGTGAACTTGCAAGTTCCATCAGATCCATGAAAGTTTTCTCGATGGTCGCACGGTTCTGCTCCGCATTGTAGGCATCGATAATCTCCTGATAGCGGTCATAATAATCAATGCGCTGCGGGTTTGCAAACAGCATCTTCGACAACTGCTGATTCACCAGTTCATCCAGATCGCGCAGCAAGAGATTCTTCCGCCGGGTGTGGGCAAACTCCCGGCTCAACAGGTCAAAGTCAATTTTGCTGATGTCAAACTGCCGGGATGGTACAGCCTCCTGATCTGGCTTTTCCACATGGATGTACTCGTTGACGATGCCGTTGATCTGCACCATCAGGTCGGTATTGTCCGCGTGTTTCCGCTTCCGCTGCAAGCCCTCGTAGATGGCGAGAATTGCGTTTTTCCGGGCACGCACGGCATCGTCCACATCGTCACGGTCTGCGTAGCGGAACAGCCGCGCCAGTTCAGACGCATAGGTTTGGAAGGTTTTCTTGGTTTCCAATGTCTCGCACATCGCGTTGACTGCATCCTGTACAAGGCTCATCTTTTCAAAGTCCTGTGCGTCCACCAATTCCTGCAGCCGGAACCCGTGTTCTGCCAGAAAGCCGTCCGTTTTTCCGATGACCGTGCGGATGCGCTGAATCAGCTCCGTTTTGTCCACCGTTGGGTCAATGCCCGCCGGGCTGTTCTTGCTGACCGTATAATCTGCCAGAGCCTTGCGCAGCGCCTTTACGATACCAATATAGTCCACGATCAGGCCGTTGCTCTTGCCCTCCGAAACACGGTTTGCACGAGCAATCGTCTGCATTAGAGTATGGGCTTTCAACGGCTTGTCCAGATACAGACAGGACAGACACTTTACATCAAAGCCCGTCAGCCACATGGCACAGACGAACACCACCCGGAACGGATTCTTGCTGTCCTTGAATTCTTTATCCAGCTCCCGCTTTTCCATTTTGGCACGGTGCGGCAGAATATCCAGCCCCCACTTTTTGAAGGTCTGCACCTCGTTCTGCTCCGGACTGATCACCACTGCCATTTCGGTTTCTTTCATCCATGCCAGTTTGCGGGCAAGCTCCTGTGCTTCCTGCTGGGTCACTGTGCCTTGCCGGGCTTCCAGCTCCCTGATCTTTGCCCGCCAGTATTCCTGCACATAGTTGTACATCCGCACACAGGTAACCTTATTCAGGCAGACGAACATCGCCTTGCCGCTGGTCCAAAGGTCAGAGTAATGCTCCACAAAATCCTTTGCAATGGAGCGCAGCCGTTCATCTGCGGTGAGAATATGGATCTCCTTTGCAAACTCGCGTTCCAGCTTTTCCTCCTGCGAGGGATCAAGGTCGGCAGCTTCAATGGCATCCAGGATCCGCCCGGTGATCTCCGGCTTGTCCAACTGGGCAATCTTATCCGCACGGTTCTCATAATACAGCGGCACCGTTGCGCCGTCCTCCACTGCCCGCTTGAAATCATACACCGACAGATACCCGCCAAAGGTGCGCTCGGTAATATGGTCATCCGCCAGCAGCGGCGTACCGGTAAAGCCGATGCGGGACGCCGTGGGCAGCAGGTGCATCATGTTGTCTGCAAAAATGCCGTACTGGCTGCGATGGGCTTCGTCCGACAAAATCAGAATGTCGTGATCCGGGTAGATGGGCGGCTCCTTGGGCAGATTGAACTTCTGGATCAGGGTAAACACAAAGCTGGGGTTGCCCTGCAGCTTTTTTACAAGGTCTGTACCGCTGGATGCAATGAACTGTGAAGCCTTTGTCTTGCCCAGCAGACCGCAGTTTTCAAAGGTATCGCTGATCTGCCGGTTCAGCTCGTCACGGTCGGTCAGCACCACAATGGTGGGCGAGCCTGCAAACTTGCGCCGGATCTTCTGCGCCAGAAAGACCATCGAATAACTTTTGCCCGACCCCTGCGTGTGCCAGAACACCCCCAGCCTGCCGTCTTTCAGCTTGCGGTTCTCGTAAGCACTGACGGCCTCGTTGACGCCGAGATACTGGTGGTTGCGGGCCAGAATCTTGGTGGTGCGCCCACCGGAATGGTCGTAAAGAATGAAGTTTTCCAGCAGATCGAGGAAGGTCTTTTTCTCGCAGATGCCCCGCAGCATGGTTTCCAGTTCCACGCTGCCTGCATCGCTTTCTTTCAGACGCTTCCACTCGTGGAAGAACTCGTACTTGCTGCCAAGCGTACCCACCTTGGCTTCCAATCCATTGGACAACATGAGAAAGGCATTATAGTAGAACAACTGCGGAATGGTATCGAGGTAATCCCGATAGTTGTCTATGTAGGCGTTCTGCACATCCACGGTGGGCTTTTTCAGCTCGATAAACAGCAGCGGAATGCCATTGACAAAGCCCACAATGTCTGTCCGGCGGCGGTACAGCTGCGAGTGGATCTTCATTTCTTTTACGGCGAGGAAATGATTGTTTTCCGGGTTTTTGAAGTCGATCACCGCCGCGCTTCGGATTTCGGTGCGGCCATCCGGCCGCTTGACCGTCACCGGGATGCCATCCCGCAGCAGAAAATACTTTTCCTCATTGATCTGCATTAGGGATGCGGTGGAAACGTGTGCCGTGAATTTCTTCTGCACCTCGTCCAGCTGGTTCGGGGTGAGCCACGGGTTCAGCCGCAAAAGCGCCTGCCGAAAATACCGGGTCAGCAGCACTTCCCCATAGCTGGTACGGCCCAACGTCCCGTCCGGCCCCAGCTTTTCGGAGTTGTAAGCCATCACGACCTCCCAGCCCAGAACATTTTGCAGCAAGTTGCCTACGCTGTTCTGAACAAGGACATTTTCGGAGTATTCGCGGCTCATACGATCACCTCATTCTTACCACGTTTGATTGTTTCTTATTGTTACTCTTGCTTCTTCTACCAGTTGGTTTAAGTCTTTCAATGATTCCAATAATTTTGTATGCGTACCATCCGGATTTTCATATGTTAAAAGTTCCAAATTTCGATTATTAAACAAAACTTTTGATACTGCCGGCTCATATGCGCCCTCAGCCGTCACAAAATAATGTGGTCTTGCACCCGGATATAAAAAATTGGAATTTTCCAGCGTAATCTTTATGTCCGGATCATTTATTCCACAGCCAAGAAAAATAAATGTATGCGTAAGTATTAAGGCATCCAACAACTTATAAAAAGATGAATAATTGCACCTTGCTTGATTATATTGTTTTTGAGTAAAAACCAATTTAGCTGTTTCGTCCGTATGCCCATGTGCTCGAATAATCAAATAATCTGACGTTCTAAGATATTTTGCGATATCATCCTCATAATAGGATTTTGCAACCACAGAAGAATGCGATTCAGTCATCGCATATTGTTCATATATCTTGTCAATATTAGGTGTTATAACAATTCTGGAATCCAGTTTATAAATTTCCTCGTGTAACTCACACGGTTCATACCGTGGTCTTTTGAACTCGTCAGATGCCAAATCACCAAAATCATTTTCTCCAATATCATCAACAATCACTTCGCAAGCCATTAAATAGTCTTTTTCCTCTAGCAACCTTTCAATTGTGTCTTTATGGTCACGAAGTTTTGTTTCTCGTTTAGAGAGAATATCTCTTAAAAACTTTTCCCACGTTGCTGGCCGTTTTCCACTGCTATTTTGGGAGTTGGCTGATATTCCAGAACCTAAAAAAAGCACACATCGTCTTCTTGCAATTGCTTCTACCAATGCTTCTGGCCAGTCTATCATTTAAGTGCCTCCATATTATTTAACATCCTGTCTACAATCGCATTCATCAAGCTCTCAAATGCTTTAACTTTTTGGTAATGTGCGCCGACCACTCCATCACAAGCCGAAAGTTCGAAAATCGGTTTATGCGCTGTTTGAGACATTGGAACCAAACTATAAAAATCAGGGATTGATCCAATTTTATAGTTAATTTCATCGTCTTTTCCAATATTTATTTGATTTACAACATCTTTTTGAATAGCTTCAGGTATTTGTTGTAAAATTTCATCGTATGCGCGTACTGCGCGTGCTGTCCCCCCTGTATATTTCATAATATACTGTTGTTCCACATATCCCAAGAATTCAATCTCGCACCTCTGCCGCATACCATCTAAACTGCGCTTTTTATCTTCATCCAATTCCAATATTCCTTTATTAAATAGTTTACTCCACGAAGAAATCGAACTTCCTATATTACCTAACGCGAGCAAACTAAATACATCAGATGACATCGGCGTAATAAAATAATCACATGCCAATAGGATTGAACGATTGATTGCACCTAAAGATGGTCCCATGTCAAAGAACACATAATCATAGCCATTACATAACGTCAGGAAATGTATAAATAGCATCGTCGATTTTATTCCACGCAAATCTGATGACTTAACATCTTTCCATTCACTCGCTAAGAAATCTTCAGAAGTTGCAAATTTGGGATTCCCGGGTATCATATCAAACCCAAAATATTTAGATTTTGTTATCTCATATTTTCTTATATACCCTGCGCCGTCCTCAATCGATGGCACAATATCCGCAATCGTAAATCTTTTTGGTTCATAGTACACATCATAAAATTCGTCTTCATCAAGTGCATATGTCGTACTGTTACATTGTGGATCAGCATCAATAACAAGCACCTTTTTTTGTCTTGCTTTGCATAAATAGGCAGCAAGATTGCACAACAGTGTCGTTTTTCCAACTCCACCCTTATTATTAAACATTGCTATCGACTCCATTAAAAATCTCCTTTCTGCGTTTCATACATCAACTTTGGCAATAATAAATCTCTTGCTATCTTTAACCGATTATTTTGTCCTTGCAGCGTCTTTATTTTATTAAAATACGTTTTTGCACGTTTGTCAAACTTTTCCATAGTTTCTTTATCGGGAATCACCACATCCATCGCATCCAGGATCTTTGCCGTCATGCTGGGTACTGCTGCGCCAATATTCATGGAGTACATATCAAATGCTTTGACAAAGAAATATACAAAAACGGCTGTATGCGGCTGCTTCATCGTAGCATAGAACATTGTGTCTACTGTCCAAAATGTTTCATCCACATACATGATATTATTCAAAGAGCCTTTTCGAGGAATCAGAACTGCCTCACCAGAAAACAGCGATTTATTACATTTTCGCATTAAACCGCCAGAGCCATAAACAGGGATATTTCCATCATCAGGAGCTTTTTTATGGTCTTTTCCATAATTAACACTAATGAGTTCCTTTAACAGTCCTCTGCTCCACCCCTCCGGCACGCCGTCCACAATTTTCGTGTTTTCATGCCCCGGAAAGCGCAAATCCACAAACCATTCTTTATAAAGCCGCTGGGCAGCTTCCTCCAGTAATTTGATTTGCTTTTGGTTGTTTTCAATCAGATCATCGTAAACAGAGAGAATGTCTGCGATACGATGTTGAGTTTTAATATCAGGTACATTCAAATATATCTGGCTAAAGTTTTTAATTGGCAATTGTGGTTGCGCACTTCCTGTACAATACTGCTTAAAATATGGTCGATAGTATTCACTTTTCAAAATTTGATACAGAAATCGTGCATCTACAATTTCCCCATCGGAACGTAGAATAACCATTCCCGAATTTATTCTAACATTTTCATAAGGCACACTAGAATTATAATACCCTGCGTTTCCTACAGTTCCGCGGGTAGTATATACAATATCTCCCCTTTTCAGCTTACCCTTCCTTAGTGCCTCATCTTTTTCTTTCATAATGAATTGATTTTCTTCAAAGATGAGGCCCTCTTTTGTTACGTTTCCAGTATTCAAGAACAAGCAATATCCTTGAGGATAAAATTCGTCCTGTTTAGGATAGTTTTTCCCACGATCTCCATCTATAATTTCTGCAAGTTGTCCTATCGTATATCTCATACCCCCATCTCCTCCAGATTCTTCGAGATGGTTTCCATCAGACGGTTGGACTCTGCCTGCAATTCCAGCAGTTCCTTGTGGATTTCTTTCATCCTCTGGGCAAAATCCACACCGTCATCCTCCACAGGTGCAACGCCCACATAGGCACCGGGCGTCAGGGATGCGCCTTTCTCGTTGAGGATGGTGTCGCGGCTGGCCACCTTGCACAGACCGGGAATATCCTGATAAACACCCTCGCCAAATTTCTCGGTGAGCCAGACGGCCTCCTTGGCAACGGTCAGCTTCTCGTTGAGGGCTTCCAGCGCCTTGTCGAACTTTTCCTGCGTAGCTTTGCGCTCTTTGCGGGGTGCTGCCTCCACAGCGGCTTTGGCTTCTTCCCGCTTGGCCTGCACATTTTGTTCCAGTGCGGCCTGAATCTCTGCAAAGGGGCGGTCGTCCGCCAGCTCTGCGTGATACTCCGCCAGAAGCCCCTTGTACTTGTCCTCTTCACCGCGATAGAGCCAGACAATGGCGTTGAGGTTCTTCAGCTGCCAGTCGCTCCACTCGTTCTGGGTGCGGTCCACCACGGTATAATAGTTGCGGGCATCGATGAACAGTACGGTGTCCAGCAGATGTTCCGGTTTGCCCTTATCCAGAAACCACAGCGAACAGGGCAGGCTCTTGGTGTAGAAGAAATTGTTGCCCACGCTCATCATCACGTCCACATGGCCGGTCTGGATGAGCTTTTCACGGATGTCCTTGTCTTTGCCCTGACTGTCGGTAGCCGAGGACGCCATCACAAAACCCGCACGGCCATGCTCGTTCAGGTAGGAGTAGAAATAGGACACCCACAGATAGTTTGCGTTGCCGATTTCCTTGGCCTTGTTCACGCTGGGCAGGCCAAAGGGCAGCCGTCCGGCACTCTGCGCCGACTCCGACTTGACCTTATCCACGTTAAACGGCGGATTTGCCATCACATAGTCGCAGCAGCCGTTCAGGTTGTGGGCATCGTGATAGAAGGTATTGGCTTCATCGCCGGACTTGATCACGCCGGTCAGACCATGCACGGCCATATTCATCAGGCAGAGCTTGGCATTGTACTCCACCTTTTCCTGTCCGTAGAACGTCATGGTGTTGTTGGCGATCATGCCCGCATGGTTTACAAAGTCGCCGGTCTGCACAAACATACCGCCGCTGCCGCAAGCCGGGTCCAGCAGAACGCCGTGGGCAGGCTCCAGCACATTGACGATCATTTTCACCAGCGATTTCGGCGTAAAGAACACGCCGTCATCCTGTGCCACATTCTTGGCAAACTTATTCAAAAAGTACTCGTAGATACGGCCGATCACATCGCCGCCCACATCGTCCAACGCATCATTGTTGAAGATTCGCAGCAGTTCCCCCAGCAGTTCATCCGAGAAGATGGTGTAGTCCTTCGGCAGAACGCCCTGCAGCTGCTCGCTCTGCTGCTCCACCAGTTCCATGGCGTTGTTCACCACTTCGCCCAGACTGTTCAGAGGATTGCCCTCGATGCCGGTCAGCCCCTGCTCCGGGATGTTGGCGGGCAAATTGACCAAGTAATTGTACTGCGCCTCCTTGGGCAGAAACAGTGCACTCTTCTCGGCAAAGTCGCTCTGTTCCACCGGCAGCACCCGGCCACCGCGCATGGGACGGTCTTTCAGGATCTCCTGCTCCACCAGTTTGAAGCGGCTGTACGCATACCGCAGAAAAATCAGTCCCAGTACCGGCATACAGTATTGGTTCGAGGTGAGTTTAGAGCCTGCACGCAGCAGATCTGCCGACTCCCACAGGTCAGCTTCCAGTTTTTTGACGTTCACATTATTTGCCACGAGGGGGTTCCTCCTGTTGTTTGGATTTCCATTTTCTATTGTATCACATTTTTCTGCAATGTTCATCTTTAATCATTGCTATTTTCTTTTTTGACTGGAAAAAGTTGTTTACCAATGGCTGACAATGTGTTAGAACCATATACTTTCTCATTTGGAGACGCTAATCCTGCATCCAACGGATGCAGTTCAAGGGTTTGGGTGTCCCCAACAAGTATTTTGCAAAGCAAAATAAGCAGATGTATATACGTCTGCATTGCTTGCAGGCACTGCGTACCATAAAACTCCCGTTTCAATCTTCACGAGTGATTTTTCTTGGAAGAAGCCCCGCCGAAGAACATCTGCCCGGCATTATACAAGCGAAAGAATGTATGAAAAAGAAGAAACCCATCTCTGAGGAGCAGCATTATCTCTGTGAAATCGGTCTGGAAAAGATGCCCTATCGGTCTTCCTGGCTCTTCAAATCCTATACGGAGGAAAGCCACACACACATCGCAATTACGGCCTATTATAATGTGGACGAGACTTTTCTTCAAACTCCCACTGCAGCATGGGGAAATCTATGGGATTGCCGTTCCGCGCTTCGCAAGTTGGTATCCTCCGTCTATCTGGAAAGCGATTTGAACCTTCCATTCGGAAAAAGCGGAAAATTCTTATTCCAACTTGGGTATACTCCTGTTGTGTCCGACATGAAGAAAATCGTTCAGAAAACTGCTGCATTGTCTTTTCCCCCCATGGGCGTTAGCCGTATGGGATATGGATACTGCAACATTATATATGGTCAAATACGACAG
>OGPM01002523.1_pt1 | contig 12764 bp, 9 predicted proteins | sample 1552961 | NCBI WGS metagenome assembly OGPM01 (sample SAMEA2580304, study PRJEB22360) | human gut metagenome | biome: human gut; feature: human-associated habitat; material: faeces | place: Denmark | collected 2008/2010
AACGAGAGAAACAAATCCTGGGCCATATCACGACTGACTTCCTTATCGTGTGTCAGACCGATAAGGAAATTTACCAACCGAGGTTGGTACTGGAAAAATAGATGCTCGAAAGCTTCCACATTTCCGGCAGCGATCTCCTTCAACTTATTTTGCTCCTCTGGTAATTCCATAATAGATGCGAAATAGCGAAAAATATCAGAATAATCAAAATAAAAGTTTGCAACTCAGTTGCATTAATTTTGTTGTACTTTTACCGTATCGAGAAAAAGAGTAAAGTCATGTCAACAAAACAATGCGAAGAGAAACTCAAAGATAAAGGCGTACGCCCGACAGCCGCCCGAATTCTTATATTGCAGAAACTGTCGGAACAAACATATCCCATTTCCTTGCTCGAATTGGAGGCACAACTGGAAACATTGGACAAATCGACCATTTCACGCTCTTTAGCGATCTTGTTGGAGCATCACGCCATCCACGCTTTCGAGGACGGAAGCGGGTCGATGAAATATGAAATCTGCCGGAGCGACACCGAGACGTGCTTTATTGAAAACAGGCATATCCATTTCTACTGTGAGGTTTGTCACAAGACCTATTGTATGGATCATATAAAAATCCCGGTCGTGCAGTTGCCCGAAGGCTTCATCATGGATACGATCAACTACACGGTCAAAGGAATCTGCCCGGCATGCAAGTCCCCAAATCTGTAAAACGCAATCGAGTTGCAAAAATATCTTCGGTTCTTTGCATCGGAATAATAAAAACAGATTGAATCATGGAAGCTAAAACAACTTGCCACTCAGGATGCGGATGCAGTTGCGGACATAATAAAGGAGAAGAACACCCGAACGTGGTATTGCCGATCCTGTCTTTCATCCTGCTCATTGTGGGGCTCATCTTAAACCATACCGGACAAGGCTGGTTCTCGCCGACAGTAAAGCTCGTCTGGTATCTGGCTGCTTTCCTCCCAGTAGGACTGCCTGTCATACGGGCAGCTTATCACGAGGCTTTGCGAAAAGACTTCTTCACCGAGTTTACATTGATGTCGGTCGCTTCGACCGGAGCTTTCAGCATCGGCGAATATCCGGAGGCTGTAGCTGTCATGCTTTTTTATACGGTTGGAGAAATGCTGCAAAACAGGGCTGTCGAACGTGCTTCACAAAATATCAGCCGTCTGCTTGATGTCCGTCCCGAACGTACGGACGTATTTCGTGAAGGTAATTATATCAATGTCTCCCCGAAAGAGGTACGGACAGGTGAACGAATCGAGGTAAAACCGGGCGGACGCATACCGCTCGACGGGATTTTACAGGAAACCGAAGCATCGTTCGACACCTCCGCCCTGACAGGCGAAAGCATGCCCCGCATACTTCGGAAAGGGGATGAAGTCCTGGCGGGAATGATCGTACTGGGACAAACCGTCCGCATAGAAGTGAACCGTCCCTATGAACAAAGCGCATTAGCCCGCATTTTAGTGCTGGTGAAAGATGCAGCCGAGCGTAAAGCTCCTGCCGAACTGTTCATTCGTCGGTTCGCACGGTTCTATACGCCTGCCGTGATCGTGTTGGCTTTGCTGATCGTCACGGTTCCGGCATTTGCCGGATTGATGATGCCGTCTTTCCAATACGTTTTTCATGACTGGTTGTACCGGGGATTGGTCTTTTTAGTTATCTCCTGTCCGTGTGCCTTGGTAATCAGCGTACCGTTGGGATATTTCGGAGGTATCGGAGCGGCGTCACGTGCCGGTATCTTGTTCAAGGGTGGTAATTATCTGGATGCCATCACCCGGATAAATACCATTGTATTCGACAAAACAGGTACATTGACCACTGGCTGCTTCGACGTGACGGATATACAGGCGCATAGAATTTCCGAGTCGGAACTATTGACCTTGCTTTTATCCGTCGAACAGAAAAGTACCCACCCGATCGCACAAGCGATCGTCCGCTACGCAAAGAAACAGAATATCTCTGCAGCAAGCGTATCGGAGATGCATGAACTGGCCGGACACGGCGTGGAGGCCGTCATCGGTGGACAGGAAGTGCTTGTCGGGAATATCCGCTTAATGAAAGAGCGCGGGATTTCCATCCCCGAAGAGTTGTCCGACCAAGTAGCGACCGTAGTTATCTGCGCCATCGATAAAAAATATGCCGGCCATCTGCTATTGTCCGATACGTTGAAAGACGATGCCGTAGAGGCGATTGCCAAACTGAGGAAGTTAGGAGTGACAGATATCCGTTTGCTGTCAGGTGATAAAAAAGAGATTGTCGAATCTTTTGCCAGACGTTTAGGTATCGACCAGGCATACGGTAACCTGTTGCCGGAGGATAAGGCGGCACATATCCGGGAAATGGTTGAAGAGCCGGGCAAAACCGTGGCTTTTGTCGGAGACGGCATGAATGATGCTCCGGTATTGGCACTAAGCCATGTAGGGATTGCGATGGGCGGACTCGGTTCGGATGCGGCAATCGAGAGTGCCGACGTCGTTATCCAGAACGACCAGCCGTCCAAGGTGGCGACCGCTATCACGATCGGACGCAAGACGCGTACGATTGTCCGTCAGAATATCATAGGGGCACTTGTTGTAAAAGGGATTGTGCTGTCGGCAGGTGCATTGGGATACGCCACGTTGTGGGGGGCAGTCTTTGCTGATGTCGGTGTCGCTCTGCTAGCAGTCCTCAACTCGGTCCGCATACTGAACAGGAAGGTATGGTAAAACGGGGATATGTCAATATCTCCTTGTCCCCGCACTTGATGCGGGGACACAAAAGGATAGACCTTATCAATCGGATTTTTATAAGGTCGGTTTTAATGCGATCCCGCGTCAAGCACGGGAACAGGACAGTTTTGACATACCCTCATACATTTTGACACGCAGCCTCGTTTATGATCGTTTTTCACTTTCCTTTCAGAAAAGGTTTTCCATTTTTCCAAACCACCTCTTCCTGTGTGATATACCAGGTTTTTCCGTTATCGTTATTTCCCTGATAGAACAGATAAGTTCGACCGTCCAAATCGGTAAAAATATGAGGATGGCCGGATTCGCTGGAATTCCATTCGCCGGGTTTGCCGTTCTTAAGGAAAGGTTCTTCCGAAAGACGTTTCCAGACAATGCCGTCTTCGCTTTCCGCCACTCCGATCTGTTGAGGGGCATTATTGTAAGCTCCGGCATAAAACATATAAAGTTTGTCACCTTTCTTTGCGATCGAAGCCCCTTCGATACATTTTCCTTCCCACGGATACACGGGATACAGGATAGAGGAATCCGTTACCTGTACCCAGTCTTCCCGGTTGAAATTGGTATTGCCCGGAGCAACAGCTACTCCCTGCATCTGGATGTCGTAGTTTTTATCGCGGGTTGCAAAATAGAGGAAATAGCGTCCTTTGAACTCACACACTTCCGCATCTATGGCACGCCCACAAGTCCAATCTCCGGCCGGGTGGAAAATCGGATTCGTCGGATTCCTTCTGAAATGAATGCCGTCATCCGATATGGCATGGCAGATGGCATCTTTCTTCCCATTCCCGTATGTCTGATAAACAAATGCACCTTTCCATCCTTCACCAACGCACCGGGTGCACAAAGTCCTTTCTTCTCATAATCAGCTTCGGGAGCAGGCGTGATCTCGCCCACCTTCGTCCAGTTCATCAAATCCTTACTCTCCGCAATCCCAATATTCCATCCGGAATCAGGTTCCCCCTTCATCGGCGGAATGGAATGGTACATCAAATAGCGCCCCTTAAAATTAACCACATGCGGATCTTTCGAATAAGGAACCCCGACACGGGAGGTATCGCCGTATAACATGAGGGGACGAGCAGAAGAGCCCTGTGATAAAATTAACTGAAAGTTTCCCCATAACAATAGAATAATCAAAACAAGTTGCTTCATAAATACTATCTGATCTTTTTTAATTGACAAATGTAACTAATATTCTTCTAAATAAATTCGTAAATCGGATTTACAATAAATGATACAGCCTATCCTTCTATCCTTTTGCCATTAAACAGGGAAACAAAGGGCAAGCCATATACATTATTTATTTCAAGTAAGGTTTACCATCCTTCCATAAAACTTCTTGCTGTGTAATATACCAAGTCTTACCATGATCATTATTACCTTGATAGAACAAATAAGTCCGTCCGTCAAGATCGGTAAAAAGGTGAGGATGACCAGATTCACTTGAATTCCATTCTCCCGGTTTTCCATTTCGTAAAAAAGGTTCTTCCGACAGACGTTTCCAGTTCAAACCATCTTCACTGACAGCAACCCCGATCTGCTGAGGAGCATTATTATAAGCTCCGGCATAAAACATATACAGTTTATTATCCTTCTTAACAATCGAGGCACCTTCAATACATTCTCCCTCCCAATCACACTCTGGATACAAGATCGATTTATCACAAGCTTGTGTCCAGTCTTCCCTGTTAAAATCAGTATTCAAAGAAGCTGTTGCCACTCCTTGCATTTGTATTTTAAAATCCTTGTCACGAGTTGCAAAATAAAGAAAATACTTTCCATTGAATTCACAAACTTCAGCATCAATAGCCCGTCCACAGTTCCAATCACCCGTCGGATGAAAAACCGGATTACTCGGGTCGCGATCAAAGTGGATACCATCAGTTGACACAGCATGACAGATTGCATCATTTTTTCCATTTCCATAGGTTTGATAAAACAAATGAATTTTACCATCCCGAACTAAAGCACCAGGTGCACAAAGCCCATTCTTTTCATAAACGGCATTCTTTTCCGGCGTTATTTCACCGACTTTCGACCAATTAACCAAATCTTTACTGGATGCGATGCCAATGTTAGCACCAGAACCAGATACATCCAACCTCGGTGGAAGCGTATAATACATCAAATAACGTCCCTGAAAATTCACGACATGCGGATCTTTTGAAAAAGGAACTCCACGACGAGAAGTATCTTCATACATCATCCTCGGTTGCTGGGGTTTACCCAGCAACGAGAAAAACAAACAAGTCAATAATAAAACATATACTCTCATTTTTATTGATTCTAAATGATTAATTGCCATAACCAGGATTCTGGGTAAATTCCTCCGGATTCGAAACATTTGTCAACTGATCACGCGGTATCGGGCGTAATACATGATAATCTTTAAATTTCCCTGCAGTCATAGGACTGATTTCAGGATCATTCATACGCTCCATCAATTTGTCCGTCCGTTTCAAATCATACCAACGATGCATTTCTCCCATCAATTCACGAGCTCTTTCATCCAAAATAAAGTCAATCGTCACATCGGAAGACTTAATCTCCATCTCCGCTTCATGCCCAGGTACAGCGGCACGGCGACGAACTACATTAATATATTCAGCTGCTTTCTGAGCATTTCCAGACAGGAATGCAGCTTCAGCAGCCAACAAATATGTATCAGCCAAACGATAAACAAAAACATTACGCGATCCGGCTGTCCAGTTAACTTCTGGACGCAGGGGATCCAAATGTTTCACCAAATAAGCATACATTTTATAAGAAGTAAAACGAGTATTCGACGGCCATTCCGCATTCGGATTCTGCTCAGACTGGACATCCATCAGAGGATCGATTTGTTCACGCATATATTCCGGAAGAAATACCAAAACAGGCCAAACTTCTTTAATCTGTTCCGGTGTCCAAGGTTCTCTTGGATCAATCATGGCCAACTCTCCTTTTGTCCAAACCTTTTCTTCCACTTTTTTGGTAAACGGGCTGAAAACATTCTCCGTCACAGAATTTTCCGTTACATTCCACCGAGAAATAAAACAATCATCCCAACGTTGATCTTTCGTTTTGTCAAACAAACTTATTGCAAAATCAGAAGAACGCTCACGGCTCCAAGGTCTGCCATACTCAATAACTCTCTTTACAGCAGGATGTTCTTCCGAATAGGCTGAACAAAAGTACATATGGGCTGTATTACCATCTCCATTTAATTCCGCATTTTGCGTATACAAAACAGAGAAAAGGACTTCCGAATTATTTTTATTATTGATATCCCATAATTCTGCGTGCGATTTAACCAACGAATATTTACCAGAATTGATCACCTGCTCGGCATAATTCAAAGCTTTTTTCAAATCGTCATCACTCCGTTTCAAAGTAAGATACACTCTCGACAGATGGTGCATAGCTGCATATTTTGTTATATGCCCGAATTCAGATGCCTGGTAAGTTTCCGGCAAGTTTTCTACAGCAAATTCCAAGTCTGTAACAATTTGATTCCAAACTTCATCTACTTTTGTTTTATGTGCAGTAGTCTCTACTGAATTTGTCGGCTTCAACGGCATAGGAATATCACCAAACTGCTGTACCAGATGATAAAAATAGTGTGCTCTGATAAATAACGATTCTGCAAGAAAACGTGTTTTTAGATCTTCATCCAATCCAGGAATATCATTATTTTCCAGACTCTCAATAACTGCATTACACTGATTCACGGATTTATAACAACTATACCAGAAACTCCTGACATCAGCATTTGTCGCATCAATCGTCCAATTATACCATTGCTCATGTCCTTGATGACCGATCCATATATCCGAAGGACCTTCACACATATAAATCAAGTATTCCTGTATATACATTCCCCTTAAGGTTGAATACAATCCATTGACACCATTGGTTATACCATCTTTCGTCGTATAAAAATTACCAACAGTCACTTTATTATAAGCCGTCTCATCCAAGAAGTCGCAAGACGACAAACATAGCAGAGACAACGAACCTATCAATATTTTATTTAGTATTTTCATATTCTACTTTCAATTAATCAGATTATTAGAAACTTGCATTTACTCCAAATATAAATGAGGTTAACGGACGGTGGTCTGTATAGCTATTACAGTTTTCCGGATCCAGTCCTACATAATCACTCTTTGTCCATGTATATGGATTTTCAACCATAAAATATACCCTGAATTTTTCACTATAAAACTTTTTCGAAATCTCTTTCGGTAAAGTATATCCCAAATTAATATTTTTCAGACGTATAAATGACAGATCCCGATAAGCATAATCACTTGACACCAATAACTCCTGTGGATTAGTTATCGCAGGTTTCGGACAAGCATTAGAAGGATTATCCGGTGTCCAAAAATCAACATCCAGATGATTATAACGAGTTGATCCAGCCTCGTCAGTCAATACTCCTAATAGCTGTCCATACTTCTGACGTGTATAGAAATAAACATTCAAATCGAAATTCTTATAATAGAATCCTGTAGAAAGTCCTGCTGTCCATTTGGGTATTTTATTGAATGTATGCAAATCGCCTTCATCATAAACCCCATTATTATTTACATCTTCTATTTTAGGATTACCAGGTTCACGTCCATACTTTGCCGCTTCCTCTTTTTCTCCATATTGCCAAACTCCTATATATTTATACAGACGTTCAACGTAGAGAGGTTGCCCAATGAACCATTTATTTCCCGGACTATCTTCCTTTCCATTGAACAACTCGACAATTTCATTCTTGTTATAGCCAAAAGTCAAATCTACTGTCCATCTGAAATCTTTTGTCACAACAGGTACAGTGTTCAAGGCTATTTCAATACCCGAATTACGTGTCTTACCTACATTTTGCCAAGTAAATTCATACCCTGTATTGATCGGCAAATTGCGTTTCATCAATAGATCACGTGTATTACGAATATATCCGTCAATAGAACCACTGATCCTGTTATTCAAGAAGCCAAAATCCACGCCGACATTATATTCTTCTGTACTTTCCCACCCCAATTGATTATTAGCCAACTCGGTAGGCAGATATCCCATTGCCGACTGCTCAGTTGTCCCGAAATAATACACATATTTACCTAAAGCTCCTTGTGTTGCATACTCAGAAATTGCTGTATTACCGGAATTACCCCAGCTCAAACGTAATTTCAGATTAGAAAGCCAATCAACTTCCCGAAGGAAAGACTCATCATTCATACGCCAAGCCAATGCAACAGACGGAAAGAAGTCCCATTTATTACCTTTTGCCAAACGAGAAGAGCCATCGTAACGTCCAGTCAATGTCAACAAATACCGATCCTTAAATGTATAATTAACTCTTCCCATAAATGACAACAAAGCCCATTTACGTACAGAAGAAAGACGTGTAAATACATCTGGTGCTTCATTCACATTAAACCACGAACCGTAATAAGGCATATCCTGTCCAGTCAAACCGACCAATTCTGCTTTATCTGTCTGCATATCATGCACCAACGATACATCCAAACTATGATCATTCAATACCTTCTTATAATTCAGGACATTCGTAAAAGTAATCTGTTGCTCGTTCGTTTTTTTGTATTCAGCAGACGGAGAAGCCAACTGGCGAGCTTGAGAAGTAGAACTCTTATAAACTCCATTCTCGATTGACGACAAGCCATATGTCAAACTTGTTCGGAATTTCAAGCCTTTGATTATTTCCCAATCTGCAAATAAGTTCAAAAGGATACGGGTACGTTTTTCTTTATTGTCTACATTATTCTTATCAGTATCGAACAAAGGATTCGAATGCAATACCGTCTGATACCAACCGCTATTGTAAAAGCGCATATCTCCATTCTCGTCATAAACCTCCGTTAGTGGATCAATAACTGTTCCATATTTCCAGACACTATTATCTCCATTATTACGAGTTGTCAATGCTAAAAGAGAAGAATAGCCTACCGTCAAGTTCTTTGCTAATTCCATATCCCCGTTAATACGGGCTGAGAAACGTTCATATCCCATATTATCAATAATACTTTGGTCTTTATTATAGCCTAACACTAACATATTACGATTACGACCATTCGATTGATTGATACTGACATTATGATCCGTTTTATAGCCCGTACCGCTAAACATCAAATCTTGCCAATCTACAAACTGTCCGGAGTTCAAGGTTTTTAATTGAATATCATCAAATATTTCCTTATCTGTCTTTCCATAATTAGCCATTCTTTTCCAGTCTGCATATTTTTCACCGCTCATCATATCATAATTTTTGAATGACTTGGACACACCGACATATCCGTCATAACTAACAGACAGTTTAGCTTCCTTACGGGCACGTTTTGTCGTAATGATAACAACACCATTTGCTCCTCGAGAACCATAAATAGCAGTGGATGAAGCATCTTTCAAAACATCAATCGACTCGATTTCTGCCGGATTGATCTCATCGATCTTTCCTCCGAACGGAGCATCATCCACCACTATCAACGGATCATTGCCCGCATTGATCGAATTATATCCACGGATCACAATGGTAGAAGATGCTCCGGGAGAGTTTCCCATCGTAATATCCGCACCTGCAATTTTACCTTGCAATGCTTGCATAGGATCTTTCATCACAGCCTGATTCTGAATCGATGAAGAAGAAATCTGTGAAACAGATCCTGTTAGGTCACGTTTTTTGACAGAACCATAACCTACCACAACCACTTCATCCAAAGCTTGCGTATCTTCCTTCAATTGGATGTTCAATGTTGTCTTACCTTTACTAACCGCAACATCCTTGTCCAAATATCCGATGTACGTTATACTTAATTTGGAACCTTCGGATATCGACAAAGAGAAATTCCCATCCATATCCGTAATCGTACCATTAGACGTTCCCTTTTCAACAACATTCGCCCCAACAACTGGTTCGCCATTTTCATCTTTCACGATGCCTTTCACAATGATCTGCTTTTGCTGAGTGATAGATGATCCTGCGGCTTCCTTCTTGGAAATCACAATCATCTTGCCCTGGACGGAATAAGACAATCCGTTATCCAATACGGCAGATAGCACTTCTTCCAAAGAAGCATCTTTAAAATCTCGCGTAATCTGCTTCCGTTCATTTACCTCGTCTTTCTTGTAAATGATGGAATACTGTAGTTCTTTCTCGACTTCCGCTAATACCGTTTTTAAAGGAACATTTTTAAATTGCCGGGTAATCCGCTGTGCATTCATGGAGGTAGCCCCAGAAAGCATCAAGGCAAGGATTAACGCCCTTCCTACATGTTTTCTATACATAAACCAATAAATTAAAGAATTAGATTTAATAATATATTAACAATTGCGCTATTGTTTTCTAATATAAATATCCCGGTCCCGCCGTTCATAACGGATCGGAATAATCTCGGATAGAGCGTGAAAGACATCTCCGACCGTCTCTTCATTGCGAAGTGATACGCGGAAAGCTATATCTTTTTCCAAGTCGTCTCCCAAATGAATCTGAACGTCATATTTACGGGATAGGCGGACTGCCAGCTCATTGAGCGTGATTTTATCATATTCAACTCTCCCTTCTGTCCAGGATTTATATTGAGAAGCCTGAACCTTCTGACGGGAAAAACTTCCGTTTTGTTTGTCAAGACTCAGCAATTCTCCCGGTGCAACCGGAATATGCCTCCCTTTATATAAAATATCGATAGAGCCTTCCAATAATGTCGTTTTAGCAGAAATATCTTCAGGGTAAGAAGATACATTAAACTTTGTTCCTTTCACCAATACACTATACTGATCCGTTTTAACCACAAAAGGAGTTCCATCTGACTGTTTAGTCACTTCGAAATAAGCTTCACCAGTTAAAAAGACTTCCCTGTTTTTAGAATTGAAGTTACCGGCATACTGTAAGGAAGAACCGGCATTCAACCATACAACTGTTCCATCCGCCAGTATCAGCTTGCTTTTTTCTCCATAGGCAGTTTCTAAAGCAAACCGGTTATCGGTGGTTTCCGTATTCCGATAAAGATAGAAACTATATGTTCCACTCAATAATAGAACACATGCAATTGCAGCAACAGCGATAAACCGCTGCAATTGCATGTGTTTAGTACTAAACACACCATTCAGCGATTGACGCACCTGCATCCGGCGTTGCAACTGTTTCCATTCATTCGAAACTTCAGGAATCAGTTTATAGGAAAGCATCCACTCCTCCTCCCATTGGCGGAACATTCTTTCATTAGAAGGTGCATCATTCACAAACCGGAAAAGAATCTCTTCTTCGGAGGGAGTAATGCGTCCTTCAAAATAACGTATTGCCAACTGGTGATTATAGATCTCCTGCTCTTTCATAATTTTTGCTTTCTATATGATGTAACAACCCAAATGAATTTTACCCAACCCCCTTCCTGAAAAAAATTCCCCAAAACAAAAGAAACAGGACTTCGTTCATTCGGAAAGCAGCCAAGCTAATATCGCGATATAGACATCCAACGGATATTTATCTTTAAAATGTGCGGAAAAGCGTGCTAAGGCTTTGGCTATATGTTTTTCCACTGCAGTAGTCGATATTTGGAGAGCATCTGCGATCTCCCGGTTTTTCATTTTCTTAAAACGGCTCATCTCAAATACTTCACGGCAACGGGAAGGCAAATCACTCATAACAAGACTGATCTGTTGTTGCAATCCCTTATACAGAAGCGTATATTCCGGACTTAGGTTAAAGTCCCAATAATAAAGTTCTTCCTGCCCGGCCACCCTATCCAAATGTTCCAGATTATGCTGCTCGACCAGTTGCAGATGCTTCAAATAATTCAGACAGGCATTCCTCACCATTGCGAAAAGAAGAGATGAAATGGAAACAGCTTCTATCAGATCACGTTTTTCCCAAAATCTCAAAAAACTCTCCTGTATGATATCTCTGACTGCTTCCTCATCCGTCACAAAACGAGCAGCATATCCCCGCAACCGAGGATAATAGCTATTGAACAGAAATTCGAATGCTTCGCCGTTTCCGTTCTTTATCTCCCGAAGAAGAGTCTTCTCGTCTGTGAAGTTTTTCATAATGATTATCTATTATGTTTCATCTCCTTATTCTTGCAATTATAGAAACCCTCTATATAGATATTCAAATCTTTGTCTATCTCAATGACGGCAAAACTATTATTTTCGGGAAGGCTTCCTTCTATCATTCCTTTCATTGTAAAATAGTGGATTCCATGCCGAAAACTATAGTTCCCGGCATGATGGTGCCCTTGGATAACGGCTACTACCTTACCGCTTTGCTCAAGTATCGAAACGATCTCTTCCGCATTGCCGATACAAAGTTCCTTGTCGATCCCGGAGAAAGTATCCAACAATTCGTGGATAAAGATCACGACCGGCAAATCGTCTTTCTTCAGTTCCTGCCAGAGCCATTCCTTCTGCCCGGCCGGGACAAACGCTTTCGTCCAATCGAAATCACCGGAATCATAATCGGAACCATCCTCGTTGCAATTACCGTCGAGCACGATAAACTTGATCTGGTTCCGTACGAAGGAATAATAAGGTTTTCCTTTCGCACTCCCGTAATTGCTCGTATGTGCGAGAAATTCAGATTTTGAGATACTATCCATATCATGATTGCCCAACACATGATAAACAGGGCCGTCGAAGGTCTGAAACTTTGCTTCTATCTCATCTAAAAACGACAAAGTCTGCCCTCTTTCAGGAATATCCCCCATATCCTTCAAGTCTCCAAGTTCAATCATGAAATCTAATTTCCGCCTATTAAAAACGTCTATTGCTTCCGATAACTTTGTGATGGATTGTTCATAATAGCGAGTTCCGTGTACATTCCGATGAGCAAAATGTATATCCGTTACCAAGCCAAAGCGCAGTCTCTTTTCATTTTCCCGCGCCAACAAGCCCGGACAGGATAAAAGCAATGCCCCAGCGCATGATCTCTTAAAAAATAATCGTCTATTCATGGTTTATCAGATTGATCAGGGCAAATGTAAACAATATTCCCGGAGAATTGGATAAAACTGTTTACCTTTGCCTTATCAAATACGAATCTGCT
>OGPM01002526.1_pt1 | contig 12760 bp, 16 predicted proteins | sample 1552961 | NCBI WGS metagenome assembly OGPM01 (sample SAMEA2580304, study PRJEB22360) | human gut metagenome | biome: human gut; feature: human-associated habitat; material: faeces | place: Denmark | collected 2008/2010
TGCGACGAGGCGCAGGAGCTGACCGACGAGCAGATGGAGGCCATACAGCCCGCCATCTCGTCGGCACCCTCGGGCAACCCGTTGACCATCTACACGGGCACGCCGACCCCGCCGACCTCGCCGGGCACGGTGTTCGCGCGCATGCGCCGCAACGCGCATCGCGACAAGCCGCCGAAGAACCTGTGCTGGTTCGAATGGGCGGCGACCGAGATCGGCGACGTGCACGACCAGCAACGCTGGTACCAATACAATCCATCGCTCGGCACCCGCCTGTTGAAAAGCGTGGTCGTTTCCGAGTCGGAGAAGATGACGCCGGACGGTTTCGCCCGCGAACGTCTCGGCTGGTGGAACGATCAGGCCGGCGCGCTGTCCGATATCGATGTTGACGAGTGGGCCAAGTGCAAGACCGACAAGCCCTGCATGGATGGCTACAACTCGTATGCGGTCAAGTTCAGCGCGGACGGCGCGAACGTCACCCTCGTGGCGTGCGTGCGCCCGCCCCGCAAGTCGAGTGAATTGCCGCACGTGGAGGTCATCGCCTCGCGCAGCATGCGCGGCGGCACCGGCTGGCTGGCCGACTGGCTGACCGCCGAGAAGAACGGTGTGGAACGATGGCGCAACGCCATCGGCATCATCATCGACGGGCGCGTGGGAGCCCCCACCCTGGTCAACAGCCTCATCGACAAGGGCGTGTCGAAAAGAGTGATCGTGGTTCCGCGCCCTTCCGACGTGGCGGACGCTTGTTCGATGCTCGAACAGGCCGTGAACGACCATGGGCTTACCCATTTCGGCCAACCTCTGCTTGACGAGGCGGTGGGTCATGCGAAGCACAGGAAAATCGGCGACGGGTTCGGCTACGAGCCGTCCATGGAGAACATCGACGTGAGTCCCGTGGAAGCGGTGGCTCTCGCGTATTGGAACGTCAAGACTTCCAAACGTCATCCGGGAAGAAGAGCGAAGGCGGTGGCATTCTGATGCAGATTCCCAGTCTTGAAAACGTGCAGGTCGATAATCTGCCCGACGAGTGCCGAGAACCGTGGGATTTGATGATACGTCAATGGTCCCAGAAGCTCGAACGTAACCTTTTGCGCACCAAATACTACGACGGGCGCAACGAGCTTAAGAATCTGTCCATCGCCGTGCCGGACAGCATGGCGGGGATAAGCGAGGTCGTGGGCTGGCCGCAGAAATCGGTGGACGCTTTGGCCGACCGCATCGTGTTCGATGGTTTCGTCGGAGTCGGCGACGACAGCCGCGATCCGTTGGGTTTGGATTCGATTCTTTCAGACAACGACTTCGACGTGGAATTGCCGCAGGCCATCCGCAGCGCGCTCATTCACTCATGCTCGTTCCTGAACGTGCGCAGCGCGGAACCCGAGGATGGTCTGCGCTCGAAGGTGTCCGTGTCGTTCCGTAGCGCGCTCTATGAGACCGGCCTGTGGGATTACGCCCGTCGCGGCCTGTCGGCGGCGTTGTCGATAACCGATATCGACCGCTCACAGTACGCGCAGGCGAACACCATCGTGCCTTCCGAGCTCATGCTCTACATGCCCGGCTACACGATTTGCATCCGCCGCACGCAATCAGGCCGCTATCATGCGGACGCTCCATGTAACACGTACATGGATCATGTGCCTGTGTACCTGATCCCCTACCATCAGGACCTGAACCGCCCCTTTGGCCGCTCGCGCATCAGCCGTGAGGTCATGAGCATCACCGACACGGCGGTGCGCACCATGCTGCGCATGGAGGTAAGCGCCGAATTCTATTCGAGCCCGCAACGTTACCTCATCGGCGCGGACGAGCCGCCCGAGGACAAGAACGGCAGGAAGCTGACCGGCTGGGAAGCCACCATCTCGAAGATGCTCAACATCAGCCTCAACGAGGACGGCCAAGCGCCCGTCATCGGCCAGTTCACGCAGATGACCATGCAGCCGCACACCGACATGCTTCGCGCCCTCGCGGCACGCATGAGCGGCGCGACCGGCGTGCCGCTCAGCCAGTTCGGCGTGATGACGGATTCCGGCCCTTCTTCTTCGGAAGCGATCATGGCGGCGGAAAGCGAACTTGTCATCGAGGCGAAGAACGCCTGCCGCGCCATCGGCGTGCAGCTACGCAAGGCCGCGAGGGACATCGCCATCCTCAACGGCACCAGCGAGGACAGCGACGAGCTCAATCGGTTGCAGGTCAACTGGCGTGACCCCGAACGCCCATCGCAGGCCGCGCTCTCCGATGCCATCGTGAAGCAGGTGACGGCCATTCCATGGCTCGCCAACTCCGACGTGGTGTTGGAGAAGCTCGGCTACACGGATTCCGATATCACACGCCTGTTGGTCGACAAGCGCAAGGCCGAGACCCGCAGCGTGCTTGACTCCCTCGTGAACGGAGGCAATAAGGATGACGGACAACCGGCAACTGGAACAGCTGCAAGCCAGCCAAGCTCGGGCGGTGGAACTGGCACGCCGCGATCTGGCGAAACTGTGGGAGACGCTGCAACAGCTCAGCCCTGAATGGCAGCGTGACATGCTGCTCGACTACGTGCCGCAACTGGTCATCAAATACGGCGACCTCGCGGCGCAGGCCGCCTATGAATGGTATATGCGCGTCCGTGGCGAATCGGTGCCCGACCCGTGGGAGTACGACCTGTCCGACTCGTTTCCCGGTGATGGCATCGACAAGACGATACGCTGGCAGGCCGGCCGCCTGTGGACGGACCCGCAGACCATGCAGGCGTATCTTGTCGGTGCGATGCAACGCTGGGTCATGTATTCGGGGCGTGAAACCGTTGCACGCCTGTGCGAGCACGACCCGTCCGAACCCCGGTACGCGCGTGTGCCGAGAGGCGCGAAGACGTGCGCGTTCTGCACGATGCTCTGCTCGCGCGGCTGGGTGTACCGCAGCGAGAAGACCGCGAAATACGTCAAAGGCTCGTTCAGACTGTTCCACGACGACTGCGACTGCCAGATCGTGCCCGAATGGGACAGGGACCAAGCTCACATCGAGGGTTATGACCCCGACCGCATGTACTCGGAATACATGCACGCCCGCAGCCTCATCGAGAACGGCGGCCTGGACGACGACACCTATCGGATGATAAAGGCCACCACAAAAGGCAATCCCGACAATCCCAACGACCCGAACACGATCACCTATGTGATGCGCCGACTCTACCCCGACCGTTACAAGGACGGCTACGGGGTGCCACGACCGTCGCACTCGAACTGAGATTTTCCCCAACCACCCGCACGGGTGGTTTTTTATGCCCGAAACGGGCCCAACCCACTAGGAGGAACCATGACCGAAGAGGCCAACGGCAACCAGCAGGCGGCATCGACCGAGAACGGAGCGAAGCCGCCCGAAATCGACTACGAGGCCAAATACAAGGAGGCCGTCGCCCATTCCCGCAAATGGGAGAAACTCGCCAAGGACAACAAGACAGCCGCCGACGAACTGCAACAGCTCAAGGAGGCCCAACTGTCCGAAGCCGAAAAGACCGCCAAGCACATCAAAGAGCTTGAAGCCAAGAACGCCGCCTACGAGGCGGAAAAACAGCAGAACGAATGGAAGACGCAGGTCTCCAAGGAAACCGGCGTGCCCATCGCACTGCTCCACGGCTCCACCCTCGAAGAAATGCAAGCCAACGGCAAGGCGCTCGCCGACTACATCGCCGAGAAGACCAAGCCGAAGGTGCACGCCTCCTCCGAATCCAACCAGCCTCCCGCGCCATCCGACACATCCGGCGATTGGCTTCGCGATCAGTTCCTCAAGCAGAAACGCAAATAATCCACCTCATAGAAAGAAGGTATGACGATGACTTCCAACGTGAACTCCATCATCACCAGCGGCGACCTCGGCGGCGGACTCATCCCCACCGAATACGCCACCCAGATTATCCAGGACGCTCCCAAGTCGAGTGTGTCCCTGACCCGTATGCGTCAGATTCGCATGAGCACCCGCACGCGCACGCAGCCGGTGCTTGACTCCAAGCCGATCGCCTACTGGGTGGGCGGTGATACCGGCCTGAAACAGACCACGAAGATGAAGTGGTCGGGCCTGAGCATCACGGCCGAGGAACTTGCGGCCATCGTGCCCATCCCCGAAGCCGTTATCGCGGATTCCGGCATCCCAATCTGGCCGGAGGTCATGCCGCGTCTGGCTTCCGCGCTCGGCTACAAGCTGGACCAGGCGACCCTTTTCGGCGTGGACAAGCCGTCCAGCTTCCCGGACGGCATCATCCCGCAGGCCATCACGGCGGGCAACACGTTCACCCAGGGCAAGGACCTCGCCAAGGACGTGGCCTCCATGGGACAGAAGCTCGCCGAACAGGGCTTCGCCATGAACGGCTTCGCCGGCAAGCCGGGCCTGAACTGGGAGCTTATCGGCCTGCGTAACACCAACGGCACCCCGATCTACGTGCCCTCGCTCGCCTCCGGCGCGCCGTCCACCCTCTACGGCTTCGATCTCAACGAGGTCGACAACGGCGCGTGGGATTCCACCAAGGCCGTGCTGCTCGGCGCGGACTGGTCGAACTTCGTGGTCGGCATCCGTCAGGACATCACCTACAAGATGCTTGACCAGTCGGTTATCTCGGACGATAACGGCAAGGTGATTCTGAACCTCGCCCAGCAGGATTGCGTCGCCATGCGAGTCGTGTTCCGCGTCGGCTTCCAAATCGCCAACCCCATCAACGACGTGCAGCCCGACAATACGAAGCGCTTCCCCGCCTTCGTGATCGCAGCCCCAAAAGTGTGACGCCGGCACCCCAATCCATCGAGACCAGTCCTGAAACCGTCACCGTTCGAGCCGGCGAAACAACCAATGTGACGGTACGTGTCCTGCCGGAGGGCGCAGACCAGACGGTGACCGCCATGGTCGCGGACAAGTCCATCGCCACGGTGGTGTCCGATGACTGACAATACCGTGTTCGCCCCTCACGAGGATCTGGAAGCCCGGTGGCATCCTCTCACCGACGCGGAACGGGCGCAGGCGGACATGCTGCTGGCCGCAGCACGCGGCTTCGGCATCATCGCATTCTGACATTAAGGAGGCCGTCATGGTCGATGAAACGGAAGAAAACCCATTTGCCACGCATTTGGAATTGGCCAAACGCTGGAAGCAGATGCCGGACGACCCCGATTATGTGGATCAGCGTCTGGCCGATGCCTCGCAGTTCCTCCGCGAACAATGCCCGGATTGGCGGAACATATCGCAGGCGACGCTTGAACGCATCGCCTGCGAACTCGCCAAGGATGCGATCTCATCCGACATGCAGACCGAGGGCGCTGGTTTCGACACCACCGGTGCCAGCAATCTCAGCCTCACGGCGGGCAATTTCACCCAGTCCATGACATTCGCGAACCCTCGCGGCGAATTCTACCTGTCCAAAGGGCAGAAGAAGGCGCTCAGGCTCACCGGCCAACGCTTCTACAGCATCGACCTGTCAAACGGGGAGGCGTCATGAGGGGCGAGACCGTGAAAGTGGTGCGCTACACGCCGACCGGCGAGACCGACCCCGGCGGCTCGCCAGTCACGAAGGTCGATATCGAGTCGGTGGACAACGTGCTCGTCTCACCAGGCGCGATGAGCAACGCCACCGACTCGATTCGACCTGACGGCGTGACCGTTGCATTCACCTGCCTCTTCCCCCGCAGCTACGCATACCGGAGTCTGCGCGGGGCGAGTGTGCGCATCAATTCACATGACTACGAGGTGATCGGAGACCCGAGGCCATTGGGCGGCGGCATGAAGCCGACTGCATGGAATCTCACGGTCGAAGTCACCGACGCGGAGGGATAGTGCATGAAACGGGTGAAACTGCATTATTCGGCATTCCAGGCGTACAGGCGCAACGAGGGCGCTCGCGCCGCCTTGTCGGAGGCACAGAAGATCGCGGCCCGCGCCAACTCCATGGCCGCGCCGACTCACGCGGGGCAGCCGTCGTACACGGCGGAGGGCCCGCGGGCGAACGAGAAGGGCGCGACAGTGCTCGTGCATACGGATAATCTCGCCGCGCGCATCGATAACGCCGTGCGCGACACGCTCGCCAAGGCGTTGGGAGGCGGCTGATGAACGCGGAGAAGCTGGTCATGGACTGGCTCAACGCGGCACCCGAACTCAAGGATTATCCCGCGAGCTTCGAGGTTCCCGCCGAATCCAGCGCCACGAACCGTATCCCGTTCGTCACCGTGGAACGCACGGGAGGTTCGGAAGGCCGGTTCGTGTCGAGACCATTGATCGCTGTGCAGGTGTGGGCCGCTTCACGCTGGGAGGCTTCGGACGTGGCACAGCGTCTCGTGCTGCCACGGTTGAAACGCATCGTTGAACTGCCCGAGGTGGCCGATTGGGATATCACCGGCCTGACCGACTTCCCCATGCCGGACGGACGGCCACGCTACCAGATACTCATCCAGCTCACCGTCAAGACCGACGAATGAGCATCATTTCCAGAAAGGGCCTAATCATGGCTAATGAAACAACAACGAAGAACGATTCCACAAACGTGTCGTTCGGCAAGTTCAAGGTCGGCGGCTACGCGTACGCGGCACCCGTCGGCACCGCATTGCCCACCGATTCGGAAAGCGCACTCGACCCCGCTTTCCAGCTCATCGGCTACCTGTCGGAGGACGGCATCACCAACACGACTGACACCGACACCGCCGAAGTCAAGGACGCGAACGGTACGACCGTGATGAAGGTCATCTCCAGCTACGCCGAATCCTACAAGTTCGTGCTCATCGAGTTCCTGCGCAAGGCAGCGGCGCAGATGCGCTACGGCAACGACGCGGTGACCGGCAAGGACAAGAGCATGGTCATCAAGCATCAGATGCCCGACGATACACCGGTCTCGCTCGTGTTCGAGATCGTTGCAACCGGCAACGTGAAGGACCGTACCGTCATCGGTTCCGCAACCCGTTCCGAATTCGGCGACCGCCAGATGCATTCGAGCGACGTGCTCGGCTATGACCTCACTGTGGCCGCGAACGACATGGGCGATGGTGTCACCTCCATCGAATATATCGGTATCCCAAAAGGCTGACGCCTCTGACTGTGACGGTCTCGGCCCGTGAAGGGGGCCAGACGGTCAATGTGTCGGAGGCTCCAGCATCCGGCCTTCAGCGTCGATACAAGATAACCAGCGCGGACGCGAAACCGGTCGTTGAAAGCGCCACGGTGGTAGACCTCGCGTTCGGTTGGACCGTGTTCCCCTTGGACGGTCAGGTAAACGGCAAGACCGGTCAGGTGGTCACTGTTGTGGATTGCACGGTCAATGGCTCGTATGCGCGTGCGAAGGGCGAGGCCGTGCTGCCGGCCCCGCTGCCGTCCAAACCCACCGGCATCCAGGTCACGCCCGAGTCGTTGCCACTCAGGGTCGGCGAGACAGCGGGCCTCGACGTCAAGGTCCTGCCGGAGGGCGCGGACCAGACGGTGACCGCGACTGTCGCTGACAAGTCCATCGCATCGATCTCTCGAAAAGGAGTGAACCATGGCTGATGAAGTATTTAGTGGTGGGGTAAGCGTCACCGGTGTGGAACCCGGAACCACCACAATCGACATCAAGTCGACAACCAATCCGAACATCAGCAAAAAGGTGCCGGTCACGGTCAAATCCCGTAACCTGTTCGCCTACGGTCCCGCGTCGGGCAACGGTCTGACCGTCACCGTGGCGTAGGACGGGTCGCTTGATTTCAGCAGCGGCACCGAATCGGCGCCATTGAACAAGGGCGTGCGCTGGGAGTTCGACGTGCCCGAAGGCATCGTTGGCGTGCCTCTCATCATCTCCTACACGGGCGATGTGCCCGGAACCCTGGTCATCGGCCTCTACGCCAACGCGAATAGCCTCGGCGGCGTCTATCAGGGGAAAAACAACACCGTGGTCACCATCCCCAAGGGGACCACACGCGTCGAGCTGCGCATCTTGCGTGGCGGCTCCACGGCCGGCAGCATATCGGGCAACCTGAAAATCCAACTCGAACTCGGGAACACCGCGCACGAGTGGATGAAACCCGATGTCACAAGCCTTGAGGGGGGGGGCTATGAGCTAGCGAACCTCGTGCCCTCGTTCGCTTCCCTGTTGCCCTATACCATGAACGGCGTCACGTTCACCAGCAGGGACGGGCACACCGTGCACGTGAAGGGCACGACGACCGCGTGGGCGCAAATCAACGCATCCGTGAGACTGGACGCTGGCACCTACATGCTCACGTGCGACAACAGCAACGGCTGGAATTACGGAGCCCAGTTCGGCGGCAGTATCAGCGGTCACGACTCACTGGGCAATCCGTCCGTCAAGCTCGAAACAGGCACCTACACCGTCAGCGTGTTCGTCGCCGAAGGGAAGACCGTGGACATCGACCTGACCCCGCGCATCCACCGGCTCGACTAGCCAACACGTCCCCTCGCGGATTCCTTCATTCTCTCCTTGCCGCGAGGGGAATTCTTTTTTAACCGTCAAGGAGAGATTTTTTTTCTTCGAGGAGAACGTCAATGTCACGCAACCGAAACCACCGCCGCGCCAATGTCAGCCAGATTGCAGGACGACCACAGGACCACAAGCAGTCCAAGAATACGGTTCGCCGTGTCAACGTCCGTGGAATCGATATCGATATCGACCCGAAGGTTTTGGACGATTGGGAGTTCATGGAATCGCTCTATGACCTTCAGGCCGATCCGAAGGGCAACGCCTTGCAGATCATCCCGTTCCTACGCCGATTGTTAGGCGACTCATACGACAAGGTCAAGAACGGATTGCGAGGCGCAGACGGGCGCATCGACGGCGAAACTATGGGCACCTTCCTGACCGAGCTGTTCGAGGAGACGGGTAAGGCTTTCCCAAACTCATGACGCTCGTGCTCCTGCTCGACCGCTGTCCTGACCAGTTGGCGGCGGACATGAGAAGGGAGTACGGGCTCGGCATGCACGACCTGGACCCGTTGGAGACGGCCGCACTGGCCGCGAACCTCCCCGCAGGCTCACTCGTCTGGCAGACGTTGGACACGCCGCGCGCGTGGACGTTCGACCAGTATCTGGCCGTGCTGCGCATCGAACAGATGAACCAGTGGATCTGGGCAAACGGCGACCCGAGGAAACGCGGCCCGCAACCCCGGCCGCTGCCACGCCCCGGCCAACACCACGCCACGCCGGAAGCAACCGGCCCGGCCATGGAAGCCGGATCAGAGAACCCAGAACCCGATGGCAACACCATCCGTCGCACGCGCACCATCAAGGCCGTTGGCATGAGCGTCGAACAGCTCGACCGATTCATGAGCCAACGGTTCACGACCGTGAACCGTGTGGAGAACCGGCCGCAGACCGGACAACCATAACCGAACAGAGGAAGGCGAAACAATGGCCTATAATCTCGCCACCGCATATGTGCCCATCGTGCCCTCCATGGATGGCGTCGGCAAGGCCATTGAAAAAGCGTTCGGCGACGCATCCAAAACCACCGGCAGTAAGACCGGACAGAGCATCGGCAAGGGACTGTCCGTCGGATTCGCCTCCAAGGTCGGAGCCGTGGCCGGCATCACGTCCAACGTGTTCAGCAAGGTCGCGTCCGTCGTCACGTCCAGCCTTGGTTCCGCGGTTGACCGCGCCGACCAGATGAACAACTTCCCGAAGGTCATGAAGAACCTCGGCTACAGTTCCGAGGACGCGGCCGCCTCCATCAAGAAGATCTCGAGCGCGCTCGACGGCCTGCCCACCACCAGTTCGGCGATGACGGGCATGGTGCAGCAGCTCGCCCCATTGACCAGCAATCTGGATCAGGCCACGAACATCGCCCTCGCGTTCAACAACGCGATGCTTGCGGGCGGCGCTTCGACCATGGAGCAGGAGAACGCGCTCACCCAGTACACGCAGATGCTGAGCGCCGGCAAGGTCGACATGCAGGCATGGCGTTCGATTCAGGCCGCGATGCCCGGCCAGCTCAATCAGGTCGCCGAGGCCATGCTGGGCGCAGGGAAGAACTCAAACGACCTGTATGAGGCCATGAAAAACGGGTCAATCAGTTTCGATGATTTCAACAAGAAGGTCATGGAACTGAACCAGAACGGTTTCGGCAAATACGCCTCGTTCGCCCAGCAGGCCAAGGACGCGACTCAGGGCATCGGCACGGCCATGGAGAACGTGCAGAACCGTGTCGCCAAGGCCGTGCAGAAGGTCATCGAAGCGGTCGGCGTGGAGAACATCGCCGGGGCGATCAACGGTTTCAGCTCCCAGTTCGGCAAAATCGGCGACGCGGCGGCGGGCATGGTCACCGGCGTGAAAGGCTGGTTCGGCAAGGCGGCGCAGGCCGCGCAGCCGCTTGTGTCGATCTGGCAGTCCGATTTCGGCCAGCTCGGAGTGTATCTGAAAGGTCTGGCGTCGAACGCGCAGGCGTTCGGCGGGAGTCTGCTCGATGTCGTCACGAATGGCGGGGGCTTGCAGAACTTCCTCACGGGATTGAACAACATCATCTCCCCTCTCGTCAACTGGTGGATCGCGCTTACCCGCAACGTGAGCATCTTCATCGGCACGCTTTCCGACAGCGGCGGAGTGCAGGCGTTCCTCGCGTCGCTCAGCGAACTCTGGAAGGGGCTCACGCAGCTCGGTCAGGGATTGGCAGACGCAGTAACCGGTTTCCTTGCGGTCGGTCAGAACGGTGGCGCCGCAGCCTCCATCGGCCAGCTTGTGGGCGACGCCTTCAACGCCGCCGCCCCATTTGTCGAAAAACTCGCGTCCACATTGCAGTCGCTCGGTGATTGGGCGAGCGAACACGGCGATGCGATACGAACCGTCATCGCTGGCATCGCAGGTGGTTTCGCAGCGTTCAAGACGGCGAGCCTCATATCCGCAGCCGTCACCGCATTGAAATCGTTCGACGTGGCGGCGAAAATCGCCGCAGCCGGACAATGGGTTCTCAACGCGGCAATGAACGCAAACCCAATTGTTCTCGTTGTCACCGCGATAGGCGCGCTCGTGGCCGCGCTCGTCTGGTTCTTCACGCAGACCGAGACGGGCCGCAAGGCGTGGGCCTCGTTCACCTCGTTCCTCTCATCCGCATGGCAGTCGGTGGTTTCGTTCGTCACGAGTCTCGGCCAGAACATCGCCAACTTCTTCACGCAGACAATCCCGAACGCGATCCAGTCTGTCATTCAATGGTTCCAGCAACTGCCTTCCGCGATCGGGACGGCGTTGTCGAACCTGATTACGTCGATTGGCACGTGGGCGGTGAGCTTCGGCCAGTCGGCGTTGCAGGCGGGACAGCAGTTCGTCTCGAACATAGCGAACTTCCTCACGAATCTTCCGGCGACGATAGCCTACTGGCTCGCCTATGGCATCACGTTCGTGGTGCTGTGGGCCGCGCAGCTCGGCTCTCAGGCGATTTCTGCGGGCCAGCAGTTTCTCGCGAACCTCGGCTCCTACATCTCGCAGGTGCCCGGACGCATCGGTGCCGGGCTTTCCGGCGCGATAAGCGCGGTCGGCTCGTTCGCCAGCAGCATGGCATCCGGCGCGCTTCGCGCGGGCCAGCAGTTCCTGAGCAATCTGGTCAACACGCTTGCATCCATACCGGGACGCATGGTGTCCATCGGCTCGCAGATCGTGCATGGCATTATCAGCGGCATCACGGGCAGCATCGGCAAAGTTGGCAGCGCCATTCTCGGCGGCGTGAAAGATGCCATCTCCGGCGTGAAGAACTTTCTCGGCATCCACTCGCCGTCACGCTTGTTCCGTGACCAGATAGGTCGGAACATCGGTCTCGGTCTCGCCCAGGGCATCAGCAACAGCCAAGCCGCCGTCATGTCCAGCATGAACGGCATGGCCTCGGACATCGCCTCCACACGGTTCACGACTCCCGATGTAGCCACCGGCTACGGTCTGAGCCCGACCAGAGCCTCCGTCTCGACTGGCGGCGAACCGTTATCTGGCGAACTGCTCGGCGAACTCCTGTCGGAACTGCGCGCGCTGCACGCGGATATGCCACTGATTATGGAGAAGCTTGGCATCGAGGTGGATGGTCGTGAACTCGGAAGGGTGATACGCAATGCGATCGCTTAGTTATATATGCGCCTCGACCGGTGAGACGATCCCACTGGAAGGGCCCGATACCTGGGCCCAGACGGCGGATGGGCTGCGCGGTCGCGAATGGTCGTACACCATCGGATACCGGAGTCTGACCGGAGTAAGTCGTACGGCGCGCGAGGCCGAGCTTGACCTAACCTATGTCCGCTGCCCCGAGAAGGTGGATTCGACGCGCCGCCTGTTCGATGCCGACGTTGCCGCAGGAACGCCGGGCATGTTTGATGCTGACGGCTGGACGACTCGCGCCTACGTGGGCAAGGCGGAGCCGCAGACCATCACGCCGGTGATAATCCAGCAGAAGCTCACCGTGGTCATGCTTGACGGCATCTGGCGTAAGGCCGGGGAATCGCAGCACTTCTGGAGCGACGCGCTCACGCCCGGACTGGACCTCGACTATCCGCATGATTATCCGCATGATTATCTGGCGACCACGAGGAATGCGGTGGCCTCGAATCCCATGCCCACTGCCATGCCGTTCCAGATGGTGATATTCGGACCGGTGTCGAACCCGCAACTCACGTTGGGCGGCAACACGTACGCGCTCGACATGGACATACCCTCGGGCTCCTACGTGACCGTCACCTCGATTGCAGGCCGTCGCACCATCGTCATGACCGCCGAGAACGGCGACGAGACCAACGTGTTCGACAAGGGCCGGCGCGGAACCGGTCTCAACGGGGGCGAATACATCTTCCAGCCG
>OGPM01002528.1_pt1 | contig 12753 bp, 6 predicted proteins | sample 1552961 | NCBI WGS metagenome assembly OGPM01 (sample SAMEA2580304, study PRJEB22360) | human gut metagenome | biome: human gut; feature: human-associated habitat; material: faeces | place: Denmark | collected 2008/2010
GGTAGCCGTAACGCACGCCGCCCACATTGGCTTCAAAAGTACGGAAGTAACCGAGCAGATTCGGACGGCCGAATTCGTTGTTGAATGCCGCGCCCCCCAAAGGACCTTCAGTCATGATGGAGAGCGGCGTAGCAATGCGGCCGGGCGCGCCGTAGGGCTGCGCGTTTTCGACGCCCGCGGAGCAGTCGGAATCGTCTTCCCACTTGTGCGGGGCTTCGGTCAGACGGAGCGCCGAAGTCGTAAAGCCCGTGAGACCCGCTTTCGGACGTGCGCCGCGGCCGGTCGCACCTTCGTCTCGGATTTCGCCGCCCGAGCCGGTAGAAGCGCCGGGGAACGGAGAAATGGCGGTCGGATGGTTATGCGTTTCAACTTTAAAGACCGTATGCGTACGCTCGGTCTTCATTTCAAAGGTAGAGCCGAAAGGATCCGCATCGCTCGGGCGCGGATAGAGGCGCTCAACGTCACGGCCTTCAAAGATTGCCGCATTATCGGCATAGGCTGTAATGGTGAACTGCGGAGCGGCCTTGTGCGTTGCACGGATCATGCCGAAAAGCGTTTCAGCCTTCTTTTCTCCGTCAATCGTCCATTCGGCGTTGAAGATCTTATGGCGGCAGTGTTCCGAATTAGCCTGCGCAAACATCATCAGTTCAACGTCAGTCGGATCACGCTGAAGTTTTTCGAAGGCGTCTGCCAAGTAGGCGATTTCATCGTCGGAAAGCGCAAGACCCATGTCCGCATTGGCTTCTTCAAGCGCCTTACGGCCCTGAGCCAAAAGCGGCACCGTTTCCATCGGACGACCCTGCAGATCTACAAAGAGGTTCTGAACAGGAAAATCCGGCGGCACCGCGGATTCCGTCATGCGGTCGTGAAGCAGCGCGGCAAGTGCACGCTTCTCATCTTCCGAAAGCACCGTGCCCGCTTTCATCTGCACGGAAAAGAGCGTGCCACGTTCAACGCGGAGCACGCCGGCGACGCCGCAGTTGCCGACGATATCCGTTGCCTTCGAAGCCCAGGGCGAAATCGTGCCGAGGCGGGGAACGACCAGCACGTCAAACGTATTTTCAAGAACCTTGGACGGCGTGGGACCGTAGTTGAGAAGTGCCTGCAGGCGGTCAACCGATGCCGCATCAAGCTCCTTCTCAGCATGCACAAAATGAATGAAGCGGCTCGATACCGCTTCAACGGCGCTGTTGACCTTCTCGAGAGCGCGAAGCAGCCGCTCCTCACGAAAATCCGAAAGTGCGCGAGGCCCTTCGAGGTTGAAGACGATGCCGGCAATGGACGCCATGACTCAGTTCCTATTTGAAGAGAGGGATCAACTTTTTTACCCGCTGACTCGGCCGCATACAGATGGCCGAACGAGCATTTTGCGCGGAATTATAAAGGTGCGGCAGGGCGCACATAAGCCAAACGGCGCCGAAAACAAAAGATTCCGCTGTTATGATCCGCAGCATCGATGCGGAACCACAACGGCAGCGGGATATCGAGCCTGCGCATGAAGCGGGCAACCGCCGTTTTTCACGCCGAGGCCTTCATCATGATCAGGCCGACAACAATGAAGCCGGCTGCAGTCACCCGCATGAGTGAGAGTGATTCGCCGAACATAACGACGCCCGCCGCAAACGCACCGACAGCGCCGATCCCCGTCCAGACGACATATGCCGTGCCGAGCGGCAGCGTCCTCATGGCAAGCGCAAGGAGCGCGACTGAGCCAATCATCGCGAGCACAGTGATAAGGGACGGAATCAGCAGCGTGAAACCATTTGAAGCCTTCATGGCAACGGCCCAAAGCGTTTCAAGAATGCCTGCCGCAATTAAGTAAATCCAGGCCACAGAGGCCTCCTTCCTGAAAAAGAATGAAGCTCCGGGCCGTCCCGGGCAAGAGTTCCCAGACTGCCCCTTATTGCGGCGCAGCCGGATCGAGGTCGTCCTCGATAAGTTGAGGACCCATTCTCGCACGTGAAGCGCTCTGCGGAGCCCTTAAAACTTCGGGCGGCCGCCCGAATACTGACGGCTCTATCAGATTTCAAATCAGCGCATTATTCACGCCAGAGCGGCGCAGCCTCCGACTGCTTGTCGCGAAGCCACTTGTCAACCGCCGCTGCGCACTCACGCCCTTCAGCCAGAGCGTTGACGACAAGCGACTGACCGAACCGGCCGTCGCCCGCCGCAAAGATGCCTTCGGCAGCCGTGCGCCATGCTTCAGGACCGTCTACCGGCGCTGCAATGGAGCCGCGTTTATCGGTAGCCAGTCCCAACGCCTTCACAATGGCATGCGAAGGATGCGCGTAGCCCATCGCAATCAGCACAACGTCAGCCTTGACCTCGCTTTCGGTGCCTTCGATCGGCGTGATTTTGCGTCCGGGTCCCCATTTGACCTGTACGGTCTTCACGGACTCCACGGCATTCTTGCCTTCAAAGCTCACCGTATTGGTGGCAAAAAGCCGCGTGCACCCTTCTTCCTGAGAAGTAGAAGTCCGCTTGATATGGCGCCAGTCCGGCCACTCACGCATCAGATCGGCCTTGAGCGGCAGTTCGGCGTGATAGTCGAGCTGCGTCACGGAGGCAGCCCCCAGTCGGTTAGCCGTGCCGATGCAAAATCACTCCCGAGCCTGTCGCTGGCGGTCTCGCCGCCGCCGATCACCACAACATGCTTGCCGCGGACCTGAACCGGATTGACGCCGCCCCCGGAATTCACCCGATTCTGTGCAATCAGGAAGTCAAGCGCGAAGTGAATCCCGGAGAGCTCGCGCCCGGGGAGTTTCAAATCGCGCGGCACTTCAGCACCCAAAGCCAACACGACGGCGTCGTACTTGGCCTGAAGCGCTGCAATGGAAATGGTCGATTCCGCATCATCATGAACCCCCGGCTCAAGCGTTTCTCCGTCGGTCCCCGTGACGCGGGTGGAGAGCACGAAACGCACCCCCTCGCGCACAAGCTGATCGAGTCGGCGGTCAACCACCTTCTTGCCGAGCTTGAAGTCAGGAATGCCGTAGCGCAAAAGACCGCCCGGCTTATCCATCTTTTCGTAAACGGTAACCGCATGCCCCATCCGAGCAAGCTGCTGTGCCGCGGCCAGGCCTGCTGGGCCAGAGCCCACCACAGCCACGGAGCAGCCCGTTGAGGCAGCTGCCGGCTGCGGCGTCACATAACCTCGGCTGAAGGCCACCTCGGCAATTTTCTTTTCGATCGCCTTGATCGAAACTGCATCGCGGTGAAGACCAAGCGTGCAGCCTTCCTCGCAGGGTGCGGGGCAGATGCGTCCGGTAATCTCCGGGAAGCTGTTGGTGGAATCGAGCACCCGCCAAGCCGATTCCCAGTCGCCGTCCGAGACGTACTGCTGGGTATCGGGCATGGTGTTGTGCAGCGGGCACTGGTGCTGACAGAAAGGGATCCCGCAGTCCATGCAGCGGGACGCCTGTTCACGCCCTTCAGTATCGGAATAAATCGCAATGAATTCGTTGAAGTGCTTAATTCGCTCCTCAACAGGTTCATGGCGCGGTTCCAAACGGGTGAATTTGAGAAAGCCTCCATCGAGTCCCATTTCAGTTCTCCTCCTTCTTGAGGCTCGCAAGAGCATGCTTGTATTCGAGCGGGAACACCTTCGTAAACCGGCCGAGCGCTGCCGGCCAGTCGGCGAGCATCTCACGCGCCGTCGGACTGCCAGTGAGTTCAGCATGGCGTTCAACGAGGCGCTTTAAGAGCACTTCATCCTTCTGACCGTAATGGAGCGGCTCATCGGAGCCCTGTTCGGCAGCAGGAAGCACATGCGAAAGCTCAAAGGCACCGTCACTCATTTTTTCGGCCAGCTCATCGTTGGGATCCCAGACATAAGCGATGCCGCCCGACATGCCGGCCGCGAAGTTTCGGCCGGTTCGTCCGAGAATGACTGCCGTGCCGCCCGTCATGTATTCGCAGCCGTGGTCGCCGCACCCTTCTGCAACCGTCGATGCCCCGGAATTGCGCACAGCAAAGCGTTCGCCGACGACGCCGGAAATGAATGCCTCACCGGACGTAGCGCCGTAGAGACAAGCATTGCCGGCAATGACGTTCTCGTTCGGGCGGCCGTCAAAAGACGGGCTCTTTTTCACAGCGATCGAGCCGCCGGAGAGTCCCTTGCCGACGTAGTCGTTGGCGCCGCCCGTCAGACGAAGCGAAACGCCTTTGCCGAGGAAAGCGCCGAAGCTCTGACCCGCCGTCCCCACAAGCTCAAAGAGCGCGAAGTCGTCGGGCAGTTCCCCTTGCGCTTCCTGCGCGGCAATGCCCGAAAGCATCGTGCCGACGGCGCGGTCGGTATTGCCGACGCGGGTCTGCACCCGCATCGGGCGCTTAGCCTTCAGCGCTTCAGAAAGCTCGGCAGCATAGCGAAGGTCAAAGGCCTTCTCGAGCTCATGATCCTGCGGCTCCGTCGAGAGCAGCGGGAAGCCCTTCGGATTGGGGAGCTTATAGAGGATCTTTTCGAGCGATAGCTTCGCAGCCTTCAGGCCGTCGAGTCCCGAACGCTTGCGAAGGTATTCCACATGACCGATCAGATCATCAAATTTCGCCACGCCGAGCTGCGCCATGATTTCGCGCACTTCCCGAGCAACAAAATGGAAGTAATTCTCCACATGTTCCGGGCGTCCCTCGAACTGCCGGCGAAGCGCCGGATCCTGAGTCGCAATGCCGGCCGGGCAGGTGTTCTTCTGACACTTGCGCATCATCAGGCACCCCATCGCCACGAGCGGCGTCGTTCCGAAGCCGAATTCATCAGCGCCGAGCATGGCGCCGATCACAACGTCTCGGCCGGTCTTGATCTGCCCGTCCACCTGCAGCCGTACACGGCCGCGGAGATTATTCATGACGAGCGTCTGCTCCACTTCTGCGAGCCCGATTTCCCACGCGCTGCCGGCGTGCTTAATGGAGGTCGCCGGAGCCGCGCCGGTGCCGCCGTCATGTCCGGAAACCACAATGTGGTCTGCCTTGCACTTGGCCACGCCGGCAGCCACCGTGCCGATGCCGGCCTGAGAAACCAGCTTGACGCCGATGCCGGCATGCGGATTGGCGTACTTGAGGTCGAGAATGAGCTGAGCCAAATCCTCGATCGAATAGATGTCGTGGTGCGGCGGAGGCGAAACCAGCCCGACGCCCGGCAGCGAATGGCGGAGCATGCCGATATATTTCGACACTTTCTTGCCCGGGAGCTGCCCGCCTTCACCGGGCTTCGCACCCTGAGCCATTTTGATCTGAATAAGGTCGCCGTGAGCCAGGTAGTCCGTCGTGACGCCGAAACGCCCTGAAGCAACCTGCCGAACGCGGGAGCGCAGGCTGTCGCCCGGGTGCAGGGGATAATCCACTTCGACATCGTCGCCGAGAATCGCTCTGAGCGACGTTTCTGTCGTCACCGGGGCATTGCGTCGAACGTCTTCACCGCCTTCGCCGGAGTTGCTCGCGCCTTTCATACGGTTCATCGCCACCGCCATCGTCACGTGAGCTTCGGTGGAAATGGCGCCGACAGACATCGCAGCCGTGGAGAAACGGCGAATGATTGACGCTTCGCTTTCAACGGACTCGAGCGGTATGGCCTTGCCCGGCACGAACTCAAAGAGTCCGCGAATGGTGAGAAGATCCCGGGCCTGATTGTTGATGAGCCCGGCATAGGTCTGGTACTCCGCCCAGCTGCCTTCACGCACGGCGCGCTGCAGATGCACGACCGCGTCGGGCGTCCAGAGATGGTGCTCGCCCCCCTGACGATACATGTACTGACCGCCCGCAGCGAGCGGAATCACCTTGCGCTCGATGGCTTCAAAAGCGCGCTTATGAACGGTTACGGCTTCTCCGGCGACATCAAAGAGATCGAGCCCTTCCACTGGACTCGGCGTATTGGTGAAGTACTGATCGATGAAGCTCTTTTTGAGGCCCACAGCCTCGAAGATCTGTGCGCCGATGTAGGACATGTAGGTCGAAATGCCCATGCGCGCCATGATCTTATTGAGACCCTTCATGATGGCGTGCAGATAGTTGTCGACATACTTTGCGCGCTCTTCCTCGTTCTTGGCGAGCGACTCCACCACCGCAAGCGCGAGATAGGGATGCACCGCTTCAGCACCATAGCCGCCGAGTACGGCAAAGTCATGAACGGATCGCGCTGACCCGGTTTCGACCACGAGACCAGTACTCGTACGGAGCCCTTCTTCCACGAGACACTGGTGCACGGCCGAAGTGGCGAGGAGCGCCGGAATGGCCACGCGTTCACGCGAAACCTTCCTGTCCGTAAGAATCAGAATGTTGATGCCGCTGCGGACCGCATCGACCGCTGCAGCGCGAATACTTGCCAGACGCGCTTCAATTGCTTCGCGTCCCCAGGCAAGCGGATAGGTAATGTCGATCTCTTTGGAATGGAACTTCCCGTCGGTAAAGTCCGCGATGGCACGAATACGTTCCATCTGTGCGCCGGTGAGCACGGGCTGCTCCACTTCGAGACGAACGGGCGGGTTCACGGCCATGATGTTCAGGAGGTCCGGACGGGGACCAATGAACGACACGAGTGACGTCACCATCGCTTCTCGGATCGGATCGATCGGCGGATTGGTCACCTGAGCAAAAAGCTGGCGGAAATAGTCGTAGAGCATCTGCGGACGCTCGGACAGGCAGGCAAGCGGCGCGTCGTTGCCCATGGACATCACCGGATCCTGACCTTGATAGGCCATGGACTTGAGAATGCGTTCCACGTCCTCACGGCTGAAGCCAAAGACGCGCATGAGTTCATTGCGTCCGAGCAAAAGCGGAGCAGAGGCAGGCGTCTGCGGAATATCGTCGAGACGGATGCGGATCTTGTCGATCCATTCGCGATAGGGATGCTGCGCAGCGAGCGAACCCTTCACCTCGTCATTGCCGATAATGCGGCCCTGCTCCAGGTCGAGCAAGAGAATCTTGCCCGGCTCCAGACGCCAGCGGCGGCGGATGCGGCTTTCGTCGATCACCGCGGCGCCCGACTCTGACGCGAGGATCACCAAATCGTCTTTCGTCTCCAGATATCGCGCCGGACGCAGACCGTTGCGGTCGAGAATCGCTCCGATTTGACGGCCGTTCGTGAAAGCAACTGCCGCCGGTCCGTCCCAGGGTTCCATCATGGCGGCGTTGTATTCGTAAAGCGCCCGCAGCCGAGGATTCATGGTCTTGTTCTTTTCCCAGGCTTCCGGGATCAGCATCAAGGCGGCCTGAGCAAGCGAGTAGCCCGCCATGGTCAAAAGCTCGAACGCATTGTCAAAGGATGCCGAGTCGCTTTGACCTTGGAAAATGAGCGGCCAGAGCTTTTTGAGATCGTCGCCGAGGACCGGCGACGAAATGTGCTTTTCGCGCGCGAGAATCCAGTTGAAGTTGCCACGCAGCGTATTGATTTCACCGTTGTGAGCGATGTAGCGGAAGGGATGAGCGAGCTGCCACTGCGGGAAAGTGTTGGTTGAAAAGCGCTGGTGAATCATCGCCAGAGCGGAAATGCAGCGAGCGTCCTGCAGGTCACGGTAGTAGATGCCGACCTGTGTGGCCAAGAGCTGTCCCTTATAGACCACGGTGCGCGCCGAGCACGAACAGATATAGAACTCTTTGCAGTGCTTTAGATGCAGATTCGCAATAGCAATGGAGGAGCGCTTGCGGATGATGTAGAGCTTGCGCTCGAGCGCGTCGGTCACCAGCACATCCGGGCTGTGGCCGATGAACACCTGACGAATGACCGGCTCTTTTTCGCGAACGACGGGCGACATGGGCATGGAACGGTCAATCGGCACGTCACGCCAGCCGAGAATCATTTGGCCTTCGGCCGCAACAGCACGTTCAATTTCCTCTTCGCAGGCATGACGAGAAGCCGCCTCCTGCGGAAGGAAGACCATGCCGACGCCGTATTCGCCGGCGGGCGGGAGCTTCACGCCCTGATTCATCATATCGTCGCGATAGAGCTGATCGGGTATCTGAATCAAGATGCCCGCACCGTCGCCCTGCAGGGGATCAGCGCCTACAGCGCCGCGGTGCCGCAGATTCTTCAGTACGTCGAGCGCCTGACTCACGATGCTGTGGCTCTTTTGGCCCTTGATGTGCGCAATGAAGCCGACGCCGCAGGCGTCGTGCTCAAATTCGCTTCGGTACAAGCCGCAGGAATTCGTCATGTTTCATCTTCCTCGGGATGCGGCCGTCTAAATCGACCGCCCCGCGTCGTGCTGCGCCTTCAAAGAGAGCGGCGTTTTCCGAGGACGCCTTTGAGAGCCGAAAGCTTTTAGAGCCAGAGGTCCCTCAACTGCTTCCCGAAGGGCAGACGGTTTGTCGTAGAGATCGCGGTCGCGCTCAGCGGGGAGGTCGGCGGCCGTGTCTCGGGGTTCTTACTGAAGAATGCTCGAGTTGACGAAGCGTAAGCGTCTTGCAGGCGCGTGGATTGGAGAGTTCGATTTGATCCATCACAAATAATACGAAATCGGGAGTTGTGCTTTTGAGTGGTTTACCTTACCTCCTCAGGCATTTTCCTCATCCCAAAAGTCGGTATCCGCAGGGCGGATGAACGACTGCTTTAAAGGTCTTTTTCACTTCGCGCCGGCGGATCATTCGAGGACGGCGAGAGAAAGGAATCCAAGCGAAAAAAACTCCCCAACGACCGTGTCGCCAGGGAGCCTTTTGAGAATCCTTTCAGCCCTGAGCTGCCGCCGCAGCGGTTTGCTTGGGGCAGAGAAAGGTTCTCGAGAAGCCGGATGAAGCGCAGCTTCTATTAGCAGACTTCGCGGATCCAGCCTTCAGGCGCTTCAATTTCGCCGTCCTGAATGCCGGTCAGCGTCTTACGCAGACGACCGCTGATTTCGCCCATCTTATCCATGCCGGAAGGCAGAACGATGTCGCCTTCATGCGTATGAATGAGGCCGACAGGGGCGATGACGGCAGCCGTGCCGCAGAGGCAGCATTCCTTCATGTCCTTGACTTCGTCGAAACGCACCTTGCGCTCAATCACGTTCAGACCGAGGTAGTGTTCGGCAACATAAACGAGCGAGCGGCGGGTGATGGACGGCAGAATCGACGTGCTCTTCGGAACGATCAGGTTGTCGTCCTTATCGACGAAGAGAACATTGGCGCCGCCGGCCTCTTCAACGTAAGTACGCGTCTGCGGATCCAGATAGAGGTTTTCAGCATAGCCGGCGCGGTGCGCATCCATCGTCGGGTGCAGGCTCATGGCGTAGTTAAGGCCGGCCTTGATGTCGCCGGTGCCGTGCGGGGCCGCACGGTCCCAATCCGACACCACGAGCTTCTGGGGCTTCACTGCGCCCTTATAGTAGGCGCCCACAGGCATTACAAAAATGCGGAAAAGGAAGGACGGGGCCGGTGCCACACCAATCTGCGGGCCGGAGCCGATCATGAACGGACGGATGTAGAGCGAGCAGCCCGTGCCGTAAGGCGGCACCCAAGCGGCATTCGCGCGGACGGTTTCGAGCACGGCCTCAACGAACTTTTCCTTCGGATAGCTCGGCATTTCCAGACGGGCGGCCGTGTTGTACATGCGTTCGGCGTTCATATCCGGACGGAAGGTGACGATCTTGCCCTGCTTTGTCGTATAAGCCTTCAGACCTTCGAAACAGCTCTGGGAATAATGGAAGACGCAGGCGGACTCCAGCAGCGAGATGTGCTTGTCAGTGATGAGCTTGCCGCCTTCCCAAGCGCCGTTTTCCCACTCATCCTGATAACGGTAGTCCGTCGGGGTATAGGCAAAGCCGAGCTTCGCCCAGTCGATGTTCTTTTTTTCCATTTTGGCTTCATCCGAAGAGTAAATACGCTCCGCCGTCCGTCTGTGGGTCGGCCGCCGACGCTCGGGCGGAGAAAAAAATCGTTCTGCTTGACGAGCCTCCTGCAGGTGAGGAGGCCGTTTGAAGCATGTCAAAAATCCTATCACCCGAGTTCGGGCCGTCTAACGAGGCTTTTAGGGCTTTTCCACTAGCAGATTGAGCTTAAAGCGAATCGAAGCCATTTTTTGCGCATTCCGCCCTTTTCCTCAATAATGTTTCCTTGTTTTTCAATGCAATTTGATTGTTCTATATCGTTTTTTGCATCAACTGAATCGAATCGGCCAAGCGGTTTCCAAAGAGACGCAGCTCAGGCATACCGACCTTTGCCCGCTGCCGCGAGCCTCATCGGACTGGCCAAAATGCGAAAGACCGCAGCAGAGTCATCCTCCGTGCGGTCTTTTTTCATTGCTTGCCTTCAAAGAGAGGCTGCTTAGGATTTGTCAGCAGGTTTGGGCGTTTCAGCTTCTGCCTTCACTTGAGCCGCCGCCGGCTCCGGCGAATCGACCTCAGGGACGGTGTCTGAAGCAGCATTCGCTGATGCGGCATCGGCGGGCTGAGCAGCTTCCGCAGGTTTCGCCGGTTCCGTCGGCTGATCCCCTGCTGCAGGCTTTGAGCGCTTAAAAACACCCTTGAGCTTATTCAATCCGGAGAAACGCGAAACACTCCACTTAGCTGATTTTTGAGCGGCTTCTTCCTGCGCATCTGCCTCGGCAGCATCTTCAGCAGCCGCGCCTTCCATCTCATCCGTCGTATCTGCACCCGGGCCGGCTTCAGCTCGTGCCTGTGCTTCACTCTGTCGGGCCGCCTCTGCAGCTGCAGCCTCAACATCTCCCTTGCAAACCGGATTGCCGAGCGTGATATCTGCGCGCATAGCGGCGGCCGTCTGAGCGGAAATCAAGCGCGCAGAAGCCTCAACGGTCGAAAGAAAAGTCACCTTCTCCATCTTCACTTCCGGCCAAATGCCGCGAGACGTAGCGGCCACCACAATGGGCAGATTGGGCGAAACACGTCGAGCGGAAGCCGCCGCCCTCGGCAATGCGCAGTGACTCCGCACCCGATTCGAGCAGCACCAGCAGCTTGGCGTTATGCAAATGCGCGTGAATCCATGTCTCCTCAGTACTCGGATCCCCCAAAACGACAGAGATCTTGCGATCGTCGAGCGCTTTGGCGTTGGCTTCATCAGAACTCACTGCAACAACCGGAATACCGCTTTCTTCGAGGGACACCGCAAGGCGATCCAGAAGAGGTCCGGAACCAGCCACGACAGCCTGTCCCTGAAGCTTTTCGGCCTCCGTATCGGCAGGAAGGGATTCATAAGGCGCGTGGCGCATTGCTGCGCGTCTGGCCCAAGCAAATCGAGAGGTCAGCCAGCGGCTGATGTGCGGCTCTGCCCAGAAAAGTCCTGGATTCAGCGCGATTGAAAGAATGGCGCCGGCCACAACGAGATTAACCGTCGACATATCCGCCAAGCCAAGCTCTACCGCCTGACCGATCAAAATGAAGGAGAATTCACCGATCTGCGCCAGCGCGACCGCCGCAATCATGGCGGTATGGAGCGGATAACGCATGAAATAAACGAGACCGAATGCACCAATCGATTTGCCGAAGAGAATAATCAGCAGAACGGTTAAAACCTCAAGCGGGGACTCGAGCAGGATATGCCAGTCAAAGAGCATGCCGACGCCGACAAAGAAGAGTACGGAGAAGGCGTCCTGCAGCGGCAGCGATTCCGTCGCCGCACGATGCGCAAAGCGGCTTTCACGCATCACCATGCCGGCAAAGAAGGCCCCCAGCGCAAAACTCACATGGAAGATTTCCGATGCGCCGTAGGCGACGCCGACCGCTGCGGCCAGTACAAAGAGCGTGAAGAGTTCGCGCGACCCCGTACGGGCAACCTGCCCCATGGCCCAAGGCAGCACTCGGCGGCCGACGACGAGCATGACGGCCACAAAAAGCGCGGCGTTGAAAAGCGTCTGACCGATCATCCAGAGAATGTCGGCATTGGCCAGACGCGTCGAAGCCCCAGGCGTCCCCGGCATCATCAGATTGGCAAAGGGCGGCAGCAGCACGAGGATGAGCACGGTGGCAATATCTTCGACCACCAGCCAGCCCACCGCAATGCGTCCGTCGGGACTCGTCAGTTTGCCGCGCACGTCAAGTGCCTTTAGGAGCACTACGGTCGAAGCGCACGAAAGCGATACGCCAAGCACGATGGCTTCCGCCCAGTGCCGATCAAAGAACCAGTGCGCAAAGCAGGCTCCAAGCACTGTGGCAATGGTCATCTGCAAAACAGCGCCCGGCACCGCAACACTTTTGACAGACCAAAGATCTTTCAGCGAAAAGTGAAGGCCGACGCCGAACATCAGCAGCATCACACCGATTTCCGAGAGCTGCGAGGCGAGCGCAGCATCCGCAACGACGCCGGGCGTGTACTTGCCCGCCGCAATGCCCGCGAGCAGATAACCCACGAGAGCTGGTGATCGGAAGACACGTTCGGCAATAAAGCCGAAGACAAGCGCAAGTGAAAAAGCGATAACCAGCGTCGAAATCAAAGGCAGCGAATGGTCCATTAGCGGCTCGATGGGGATGGAGTTGGTGATCTGCGGCTGCAGGTGACGAATTTGGAAGTATACCTTTGACGCTTAAGCTATTTCGTGTATGCATCCGCCAATAAAGCAAAGATTAGAAATCTGTTGCTTAAGTTCCTCGGGAAACCTCTCCAACACCCATATTGCCCTAGCCCGAAGCGTCATAAAAACGTAAAATTCCGTCTCGAACATCATTACCAGCCTGCGCATCGCTTGTCCCTTCTGGATTCCGTGCATTGCGCCCGCAGCAATATGACCGAATCGACGGAAGATCAACTGCAGTCCGAGCCCGGGGGTTCCCCGGCTCAAGCATCGCAAAAAGTTCAAACTAAGCCCGTCGGCACGGCAGGCATCGGCACTCCCGCAGCTGC
>OGPM01002561.1_pt1 | contig 12633 bp, 6 predicted proteins | sample 1552961 | NCBI WGS metagenome assembly OGPM01 (sample SAMEA2580304, study PRJEB22360) | human gut metagenome | biome: human gut; feature: human-associated habitat; material: faeces | place: Denmark | collected 2008/2010
AAGAGTAATGATTGGTAAAAAGGCGGGCAAAAGTCCCCTGCCGATGAATGGCTGAAACTGATGGACCAATGGAACCCTACGAAATTCGATGCGAAGAAATGGGCAAAGATGGCCAAAGAAATGGGTACTAAGTATGTCAAGATTACAACGAAACATCATGAAGGTTTCTGTCTGTGGCCTAGTAAGTATACTAAATATACCGTAGCAAATACCCCATATAAGCGTGATATATTGGGCGAGTTGGTGAAAGCCTATAATGACGAAGGAATTGATGTACACTTCTATTTCTCAGTGATGGACTGGAGTAATCCGGATTATCGTTATGATATAAAATCCAAAGAAGATAGCATCGCCTTCAGCCGTTTCCTTGAATTTACCGACAATCAACTGAAAGAACTGGCAACACGTTACCCGACCGTTAAGGACTTCTGGTTTGATGGTACGTGGGATGCCAGCGTTAAAAAGAATGGTTGGTGGACAGCTCATGCAGAACAAATGTTGAAGGAACTCGTTCCGGGTGTTGCCATCAATAGCCGCTTACGTGCTGATGACAAAGGAAAGCGACATTTTGATAGCAATGGTCGTCTGATGGGTGACTACGAATCCGGCTACGAACGCCGCTTGCCCGATCCGGTGAAAGATCTCAAAGTTACACAGTGGGACTGGGAAGCCTGCATGACTATACCCGAAAATCAATGGGGATATCACAAAGACTGGTCATTGAGCTATGTGAAAACTCCGATTGAAGTCATTGACCGCATTGTACACGCTGTTTCCATGGGTGGAAACATGGTTGTCAACTTCGGGCCTCAGGCAGATGGTGATTTCCGTCCCGAAGAGAAAGCAATGGCTACAGCGATTGGTAAGTGGATGAATCGTTACGGAAAAGCTGTTTATGCTTGCGATTATGCCGGATTTGAAAAACAAGACTGGGGATATTATACACGTGGTAAAAACGATGAAGTTTATATGGTAGTATTCAATCAGCCTTATAGTGAACGGTTGATTGTAAAGACTCCGAAAGGCATTACAGTAGAAAAAGCCACTTTGCTGACTACCGGTGAAGATATCACTGTTGTTGAGACAACCCGCAATGAATATAACGTATCTGTTCCTAAAAAGAATCCGGGTGAACCTTATGTAATTCAGCTTAAAGTTCGTGCAGCTAAAGGAACAAAAAGTATTTATCGAGATGCTTTAACATAAATGATAAAGAAACGATTCTATGAAGTTTAAATATATACTCATTTTATCAGCGCTTATCGGGCAGATTCTTTCACTCTCTGCCCGGGAAGTGACCTCTTTCAATGAAGGATGGCTATTCAAACGCGGGCCTTTTTCACAGGACCCGGTGAAGGTCGCTGCTCAATGGAATGCGGACTGGGAAACTGTAAACTTGCCTCATACCTGGAACGCTAAAGATATGCAGGTAAAAGCTGATGCTTTCTATGAAGGAGTTGGTTATTACAGGAAAACACAATTCTTTGGCAATGAGTTGAAAGGGAAGCGTGTATTTCTTCGCTTTGAAGGTGTGGGCGCCAACACAGAAGTGTATGTCAACGGTAAACTTGTCGGAATGCACCGGGGAGCATACAGCGCCTTTGCTTTTGAAATTGGAACCGCATTGAAACTGGGAGCTGAGAATGAGATAATGGTAAAGGCGGATAATGCTTCACGTTCTGATGTGATTCCGGTAAATCACAATCTTTTTGGGGTTTACGGAGGTATCTATCGTCCGGTATGGCTGATTATTACTGAACAGAATAACATTACAGTTACCGATTGTGCCTCTCCGGGTGTATATATTACTCAAAGGAATGTATCGAAACGCTCTGCCGATATCACAGTGAAAGTGAAGCTGGACAATGGAAGTCTTACTCCTGCTGACTTGGTACTCGAAAATACCATTTATACGCAGAATGGCAAGAAGGTCACTTCCCATCGCCTTCCTTTGGTACTCACTCCGCAGGGAACACAGACTTACATTTCTACCTTCAAACTGAATAAACCGCATCTGTGGCAGGGACGTAAGGACCCTTATTTATATAAGGTTATTTCCCGCTTACTGGCGGACGGAAAAGTAATTGATGAGGTGGTACAGCCATTGGGTGTTCGTAGATATGAGATTGTGCCAGGCAAAGGTTTCTACTTGAATGGTGAGAAATACCCGATGTATGGGGTAACCCGTCATCAGGATTGGTGGGGATTGGGTAGTGCGCTTACCAACAAAGAACATGATTTCGACTTGGCTCAGATTATGGATATCGGAGCGACTACTGTCCGTTTCGCCCACTATCAACAGTCGGATTACCTGTATTCCCGTTGCGATTCTTTGGGATTGGTCATCTGGGCAGAGATTCCTTTTGTGAATCGGGTGACAGGATATGAAGCCGAAAATGCACAGTCTCAGCTTCGTGAACTGATTCGTCAAAGTTTCAATCACCCTTCCATTTATGTATGGGGATTGCACAATGAAGTATACCAGCCCCACGAATATACGGCAGGACTGACACAGACTCTGCATAATCTGGCCAAGACAGAGGATCCTGACCGCTACACTGTATCTGTAAATGGTTATGGCCATGCAGAGCATCCGGTCAATCAAAATGCGGATATTCAGGGAATGAACCGCTACTTCGGATGGTATGAGAAAAAGTTGCAGGATATCGAGCCTTGGGTAAAAGGGCTGGAGGAGAAATACCCGTGGCAGAAACTGATGTTGACGGAATATGGTGCTGATGCAAATCTGGACCATCAGACAGAATATCTGGGTGATGCTCTGAACTGGGGAAAGTCTTTCTATCCGGAAACTTTTCAGACCAAGACGCATGAATACCAATGGAGTGTCATTGCAAAGCATCCCTATATCATCGCTTCTTATCTTTGGAATATGTTTGACTTTGGTGTACCGATGTGGAGCCGTGGCGGTGTACCTGCCCGTAACTTGAAGGGGTTGATCACTTTTGACCGGAAAATCAAAAAGGACTCCTATTACTGGTATAAAGCTAACTGGAGCAAAGATCCCGTACTCTACCTGACCCAGCGTCGCAACATCGACCGCGAACGAAAACATACTTCTGTCACTGTTTATTCTAACATAGGTACACCGCAAGTGTATCTTAATGGAAAAGAACTGACGGGTATACGCCAAGGCTACACGGATGTGCACTATGTCTTGGATGATGTAACCTTGGAACAAGGTAAGAATACAATTAAAACCGTTGCAACATATAATGGAAAAGAATACACTGACGAGATTGAATGGAACTATACCGGCGAAAAGAAGCGAAGTGCCGATTGGAGTGAAAACAAAGAAGAGCACGCAGGTTGGTAATCGGAGACGTTTCTGTATGTAATCTGAAAAATGTTGAATCTAAAATATAAAAGCCTATGAATGAAATGAGAAAGAATCTCTTTTAAATGGAAAACAAGTATTTATCATTAACTAATCTAATAATTTATGAAAATTGAAAAGTTTTATTTGTTTCTGCTAGCTTGCTTTGTCGCGATAGGAGCATATTCGCAAGATGGGCAACAGAAAATGACTGGTGATGAAAAGAGTCAGCAGCAAAGTGATGCAAAAGTTAAGATTACCGGGCAGGTCTTTGATGAGAGCGGTGAAGGAATACCTGGAGCGAATGTTACTCTTAAAAGTAATCCCACCAGTGGAACTGTCACAGATCTGGATGGTAAGTTTATTTTGATGGCTTCTCCTCAAAAGGATGTGCTGGTAGTCAGCTTTATTGGATATAACACACAAGAATTTCCACTGAAAGGGAAAACAAACGTTACCATCCAACTCTCACAAAACGTAAATGAACTGGATGCGGTGGAAATTGTGGCATTCGGAACACAAAAGAAGGAGAGTGTGATTGGTTCTATCACTACACTTTCGCCAAAGAGCCTGAGAGTGCCGAGCAGTAATATGACAACTGCATTGGCAGGTCAGGTAGCCGGTATTATTTCTTATCAGACATCAGGAGAGCCGGGTGCGGACGATGCTAGCTTTTTTGTACGTGGTATCGCATCTTTCGGATTTAACACCAGTCCTTTGATTCTGATTGATAACATTGAATCTACAAGTACGGACTTAGGGCGTTTGAATCCCGATGATATCGAAAGTTTTTCAATCATGAAAGATGCCATGGCAACGGCCCTTTACGGTTCGAGAGGAGCTAATGGCGTCGTTCTAGTAAAGACAAAAGAGGGAGAGAGAGGAAAAACTAAGTTTGATGTAAGAATAGAGGGAAGTAATTCTCGTCCGACCAGTAATATTGAGTTGGCAGACCCTGTCACTTACATGAAATTGCATAATGAAGCCATCTTAACACGTGATCCTTCCGCCCCTGTCATGTATAGTGATGATAAAATAGACAGAACCGTTCCGGGATCTGGTTCTATCATTTATCCTACAAATGACTGGAGAAGGCAACTAATGAAGAACTCGACCTGGAATGGAAGAGCCAACATGAGCATCAGTGGCGGAGGAAATTCGGCTACGTATTACGTGTCTCTGCGATATACCAAAGACCAGGGTTTGCTCAACGTAGACGGCAAGAACAACTTCAACAACAATATCAATCTTCAGACTTATCAGATGAGGGCTAATGTCAACATCAATGTGACAAAAACGACCCAGGTAAGAGTAAACTTAAGTGGAATCTTTGACACTTATGAAGGTCCTATTTATTCGGGATCGGATATTTATAAGATGGTAATGAAGTCTAATCCTGTACTTTTTCCCGCTGTATATCCTACCGATGAACAACATAAATATATCAAACACATTCTTTTTGGAAACAGCGATGACGGAAGTTATCTTAACCCGTATGCTGAAATGGTAAAAGGATATAAGGAATATGAGAATACGACTCTTCTTGCTACATTAGGTGTTACGCAGGACTTGAACTTTATCACTAAAGGTTTGAAATTTGAAGGTTTCTTCAACGTTTCTCGTAAATCATATTACGGTCAGACTAGACAATATAAGCCATATTACTATGCTTTAAGTTCTTATGATTTCATGACAGAGAAATATTCTATCGAAAACATCAATCCTGACTCCGGAACGGAATACCTTGATTTTAGTCCCGGTGACAAGACTGTCAACAATGTAATGACAATCGAAACGAGAACCAGTTATAATCAGACTTTCGGTGATCATTCCGTAGGTGGTCTTATCGTTACTCAGTATATTGACAGTAAGAATCCAAACTACAAAACTTTGCAGGAGAGCTTGCCTTCAAGAAATATGGGTGTGTCGGGACGTTTTACTTATGCCTATAGTGACCGCTATTTCACGGAGTTCAATTTTGGATACAATGCTTCCGAACGCTTTGATAAGAAACACAGATGGGGATTCTTTCCGTCCGTCGGTGGTGGCTGGATGATTTCGAACGAACCATTCTTCCAACCGCTTAGTTCAAAAATTACGAAATTGAAACTAAGAGCCTCATACGGTTTGGTGGGAAATGATAAGATTGGCAGAGTCGATGAACGTTTCTTATATCTGTCTAATGTGAATATGAATGCAGGTGGAGCATCTTTCGGGTATGAAAACAAATATAGCAGACCGGGCGTAAATGTTTCACGTTATGCTAATCCTGCCATTGGATGGGAAAAATCCCGTAAAGCTAATTTCGCATTGGAAGCTTCTTTCTACGGATTTGACCTGATAGCTGAATATTTCACAGAACATCGTACTGACATATTACAGAAAAGAGCCAGTATTCCAAGCGTAATGGGATATCAGGCAGACGTATATGCTAACATTGGCGAGACCAAAGGACACGGTGTGGATCTTGATTTAAAGTATCAAAAGAACCTTAACAAAAACGCTTTTTTGATAGTACGCGGAAACTTAACCTATGCGCATAGTGAATATCTGAAATATGAAGATAACACGTATGATAAGGAATGGTGGAAATACAAAATAGGCTACTCGCCCAACCAGAAGTGGGGATACATTGCGGAAGGGCTATTTATAGACGATGCGGAAGTGGCCAACTCTCCTGTACAGTTTGGTGATTATAAAGCCGGAGATATCAAATACCGGGATATGAATGGAGATGGAGTAATTAATTCATTGGATCAAGTTCCTATTGGACATCCGACTAGTCCGGAAATCAACTATGGCTTTGGATCAACATTTAGCTATAAAGGTTTTGACATCAATTTCCAGTTCCACGGCTCGGCGCAGTCTTCTTTCTGGATTGATTATGATAAGATGTCTCCATTCTTTAAAGATCCGGATATGAAGCAGAAAACTAATAATCAACTAGTGAAATTTATTGCAAATAGCTATTGGTCGGAAAGTAACCGCAATCGTTATGCAACATGGCCCAGATTGTCAACCACTTCTGTTGCCAACAATAAAGAACTGAGTACATGGTTCATGAGAGACGGTTCCTTCTTACGACTGAAATTGGTTGAACTGGGATATACAGTACCTCAAAAAATTGTGAGCAAATGGGGTATGTCCAATCTGAGGCTCTATATGTCTTCTACCAATCTTTTTGTTTTGAGTAAGTTCAAGGATTGGGATGTGGAATTGGCAGGTAATGGTCTTAATTATCCGTTACAACGTGTATTCAATATTGGTGTAAATGTAAGTTTCTAAAAAGAATGGTTATGAAAAAAATCAAAATATGTATATTGTCATGTTTGTCGGTGTTTATATTGACATCATGTGAACTGAATATCGTCCCGGATAACATACCGACCATTGAAGACCATGCTTTCGCCTTGAGAAAAGAAGCGGAAAAAGTCTTGTTCACTTGCTACAGGTATATGCCTAGTGACGGAAGTCTCAAAAATAATGTAGCTTTGCTTGGTGCCGGTGATTTTTGTATTTCCGATGTTTTCCGGAGCTATTTGGGAACCAGCGCCTGGTATATAGCCCAAGGATTGCAAAAGTCCGATTCACCATATTGTGCTCAATGGGGACATTTATATGAGGGAATTGCTTATTGTAATATTCTGATTGAGAATATACATACTACACCGGATATGGATGATAGCGAGAAAAACAGATGGATCGGTGAAGTGGAATTTTTGAAAGCTTATTATCATTTCTATCTGATCAGGATGTATGGACCGATTCCTATTATGGATCGATATGTTCCGGTAAGTAGTAGTACGGAGGAAATGCATCCTTATCGGGAGACATTGGACAGTTGTTTCAATTATGTGACAGAAACTTTGGACAAGGTGATTGCTAATCCGGATGTTCCGGCTAAAATAGAGAATGAAGCTGAAGAACTGGGACGAGTGACCGTAGGTATGGCTAAAGCATTGAAAGCGAAAGTTCTGGTAACCGCTGCAAGTCCATTGTTCAATGGAAATATGGATTATGAGGTAATTGCAGATAATAGAGGTGTGAAAATCTTTAATCCGGTTAAAACGGAAGAGGAGAAGAAGCAGAAATGGGTAAAGGCTGCCGAAGCGTGTAAAGAAGCCATTACTTATCTCGAAGATTTGGGATTCGGTTTATATTATTTTGATGATCCCACTGTGGTCATGACAGAGTTCGACATGCTAATGATGAATTTGCGAGGTGCTGTCACTGAGAAGTGGAACAAAGAAGTGGTATGGGCAAACTCTCAGTCATGGGTCGGTTCGGGTTCTTATGACAACTATCAGATACAGGCAATGCCGCGTGACTTGGTTCCCGGCAGAAATGCTAAGAATGCTACGAACAGAACCAATCTGGGTGTTTCTCTTGGACTGACTAACTCATTTTATACTAAACATGGGGTTCCTATAGAAGAAGATAAGACATGGGATTATGCTAATAGATTTGAAGTGCAGGCTCCCACGCCGGTGGAAGCTGAGCCCGGATATGAGAATACTATTATGCTGAATTATAAAACGGGAACAGTCAAATTGAATCTGGAACGTGAACACAGATATTATGCCAGCTTAGGCTTTGACGGCGGTATTTGGTTCGGACAAGGAAAGACGGGACTTTCGGGCTTGTATTCGGTGAATGCGCGTAAAGGAGGAAATGTGTCTCCCATTCCGGCAGATCACTCTCAGAACCTGACTGGTATTTGGCCTAAGAAAGTGGTTAACTACAAGACGGTCATGTCCGATGCGGCTTCCGGATTTACATCGGTCACTTATCCGTTCCCTGTTATCCGTATGGCTGATTTGTATTTGATGTATGCCGAAGCTTTAAATGAAAAAGGAGAGGATTATGCTACGGTATTGCCATGGATCGATATGGTGAGAGAACGTTCGGGACTTCAAGGCGTAAAAGAAAGTTGGGACCAATATGTAGGAAACAGCAAGTATGCTACTCAGACTGGTCTACGACAAATCATCATGCAGGAGCGTCGTATTGAGTTAGCATTTGAAGGACATTATTTTTGGGATGTCCGTCGGTGGAAAACTGCGACAACAGAATTGACACAGCCATTGACCGGTTGGAAAGTCCGTTATGGAGAAACTGATGTAGATTATTATAGTGAGAACTTAGTACTTGTCCGAGATTTCACTCCCAAAATGTATTTCTGGCCTATTGATATCGGTGAGTTGAGAAAAGATCCTAACTTAGTTCAAAATTATGGTTGGTAAGTAATTAAAGTGACATTTGATTTATGAAAAAGATAATATACAGTAGCCTTTTAGTACTAGCCATCACATTGCTGACTAGTGCTTGCGATAACGATAGTGATATGAATTCTCCCCATGGAAGTACGACTCCGCCCGAACAGGTAGTATTGGTGTCAAAAATCTGCCGGGAAAGTCTATAATCTATTTTACACAGCCCAGTGATAAGAATTTTCTTTATATGAAGGCTGTATATATGACAGAGATAGGAGAACGTTCAACCAATGCTTCGTATTTTGCCGATTCTGTAGTGGTGGAAGGATTTGAAAAAGCTGGTGAGTATAATGTGAAGTTGTATTCTGTAAGTCCGGGTGAAGCCTATTCTGAACCTCTGGAAGTAAAAATAAATCCGGAAGAGCCGCCTTATATCACTGCTTATAAGGAGATGGAAATAAAACCGGATTTTGCCGGTATCCGGATAAAGACATCCAACACCAGCAATGAGACTCTTACTTTTTATGTGTACCGGAAGGATGCTACAGGAAAATGGACGGAAGCTGGAGCTTTATATACCAAAAAGCAAGAGATTAATGAGCCCATACGTGGTATGGAAGCCGTTCCTTCAGAATTTAGTGTGGTGGTGAAGGATAGGTGGGGACATCTTTCTGAAAGTAAGGAGATATCTCTGACTCCATATTATGAAGAGGAAGTAGATAAGAAAAAAATGGGATACTTGGCTATTGGCGAATACAAAGGTTATCTGGCACCGAATGCTAATACCCCAAAGAATCTGTATGACGGAATTATTGGAAGCAATAATACTTTCATGACCCTCACAACAGCGGGATATGATTTTACCAAGCCGAGTTCGGTGACACTGGACTTAGGGAAGAAGTTTAAGCTCAGCCGTATGATTGTCTATGGAAGAAGGAATGGAACTGATTATTCATCTATATTTGACGGTCTGTATCCGAAAGAAATAGAAATTTGGGGACGAAATGATAATAATGTAACCAAGTTTGATCCGGAAAATGATGAAGGATGGGTACGGTTATATCAAGGAGTATTGCCCAGAGCCGACGGTTCTGTTATTCCGGCGGCTATTGTCCCGTTAACTGATGCTGATAAGGAACTGGCAAGAGACGGCAATGAACTCGAATTTTCCGTAGATCTGGATGCATATAGATATGTGACGTTTGTTTGTATCAAGAATTATAATGTAGGAACATCTCGTATCAATGTGGCAGAACTTACTTTCTTTGGAACACCGGAGGATAAAATAATACAGTAATTGCTATATAAAAGACAAATATTATGAAGAAATTTATATTTATATCAGTCAGCATCTTGATATTTTGTTCCATTATATCTTGCGAGTCAATGGATGCGACTTATAAGGACTTTGTTAAGGATGGTCCAATCATGTATCTTACACGATTATCGAAAGATTCAATAACCGTGCGTAATGGGTGGGAAAGAGTGTTGATTTCATTTCCGATAGTGAAAGACGGGAGATCTACAAAGATTGCTCTTGCATTGAATCAAAGTGATACTGTCAGATATGAGTTGGCCAAAAATAAGAGGACGGATATTCTTTTAGAGAATATGCGGGAGGGGTCTATCATTTTTTCCGCCTGGCTGGAAGATGATGAGTTGAATAAATCATTGGCTACAGACTTTACAGGAACCATTTATGGGACACAGTACCAGAGCTATCTGTTAAATCGTTCCATTGTTTCTAAGAGTATGCAGAGTGGTAATCTGGTCATCAAATATTCCATGTTGCTGGACAGCACATTAGTGGCATCCAGGCTAACTTGGAACAAGGGAGGAGAAGAAACAACAAAAATTTCTTATTATAATAAGGAAGGACAGGACGTTTTAGAAGATTTTACAGGCGATTCTTTTATAATGGAAACCTTGTATGCTCCGCAGGAAAACGTATTGGATAAAATCTGGTCGAAACCTGTTAAATATACGAAGTAGCCTGAGTGGTCGGCCTGATTGTATTTTAAGGATGAGAAGGTGTGTCAAAAGTAACTAAGCTCTCCTCCTTCAAGAAGGGAATTTAGTTACTTTTGACATACCCCCTTATTCTCCAAATGATAAACATGCATATATGAAAATGATACATTATAAAATCATAATTCTATTATTGCTGGCATGGAGTCCTTGGGATTTGGTTTTACCTTGCCCCTCTATTTGTACGTCTGGCTTGCAGAATGATGATTTTGATATTCTAATGAAGAAGATTCGGGATGGGGTTGCAGAAAATCCGAATATTGATAAAGCTCTGGAGCTGTATGATGACGTCCAAGGATGTTTTATAGATATAGATTATGCCCGCCGGGATCGTACTAACTGGATGCCACTTATTCATGTGGATCGGTTGTATGACTTTGTATTTGCTTATACTCATCCAAAGAATTCCTATTATCAGAATGAAGATTTGTATCATAAGATAGTAAAGGGCTTGGAGTATTGGCAGCATCGTAATCCACATTGTAATAACTGGTGGTATAATCAGATTGCTGAGCCGCAGAAACTCGGTATTCTGCTTATTCAGATGCGTGTTGGTAAAAGGCAGATTCCGGAAGTATTGGAGACAAAGGTCTTGCAACGTATGCGGAAGGACGGCGGACATCCTGCCAGATGGACTGGAGCCAACCGGACGGATATTGCTTTACATTGGATTTATAGAGCTTGCCTTCAGAAGAATGATGTTGACTTGAAAACGGCTGTTGAGAATGTTTATAGTCCTCTATCATATACTGTGAAAGAAGGATTTCAGCATGACAACAGCTATTTTCAGCATGGCGTGCAGCTTTATATCGGTGGTTATGGAGACGAAATACTGAAAGGAGTAACACAGGTAGCTCTATATACTAAAGGAACGAAATATGCATTGGATGATGAGAGAATACAATTTCTGAGGCATTTTATGTGCGGCACTTATTATCAGGTTATACGTGGACAATACATGCTTTTCGATGTATTGGGAAGAGGAGTGAGCCGTAATAATGCTACCCAAAAGAGTCATGCCGCCTTGTTTGCCAAACGAATGCTGGAGCTCGACCCGGCACATATTGATGAATACAATGCGATTATAGCCAGATTGGAAGGCAAGAAGTCCGCCAACTATGGAATAAAGCCGTTACACACTCATTATTTCAGAGGAGACTATGCTCTTCATGTCCGTCCCCACTATACATTTGACGTTCGTATGGTTTCCAATCGTACCATGCGATGCGAATATGGGAATGGTGAAAATCTGAAAACCTATTTTATGTCCGACGGATGTACAAACATCGTGACCGAAGGGGACGAGTACGCCCGCATCTTTCCGGTATGGAACTGGAATCGTATTCCTGGAGTGACTGCTCCTCAACTGGATACCATTCCACGAACTGTAATTGATTGGCAAACGAAGGGAACTTCCGTATTTGCAGGAGGAGTCTCTGATAGTCTTTATGGCGTATCTGTTTATTCATATTTTGATACCTATGCTGATATAAATACCGCAGCTAAAAAGTCCTGGTTCTTTTTCGATGATGAAATCATTTGTTTGGGAGCGGGGGTTAATTCGACAGCCGGTGTACCGGTATGTACTACTATCAATCAATGTTTGCTTTCGAAAAAGGAGGTCATATTGTCACAAAGTAAGAAGCAGTCGATGGTGAAAGAAGGAGATTTCGTCTATGATTCTCCCGAATGGGTATTGCACAATGGAATTGGTTATGTCTTTCCCGCCGGCGGAAATCTCTTTTTGAGCAAGAAGATACAGACGGGATCGTGGTACAGCATTAATCATACTGAATCTAAAAATGAGCAGCAGCAAGAGGTCTTTACTTTGGGATTTAATCATGGTTGTAATCCCCGGAATGCTACCTATGCCTATATCGTGGTGCCTGGGATTCATTCTGCCCGCAAGATGAATAACTACAGGAAGAGTCCCGTCGAAATTCTGGCGAATACGGATTCTATGCAGATAGTGAGGCATACGAAATTAGGAATATGGCAAATGGTATTTTATAAAGAGAGTACATTCCGTAACGGAGAGCTTTCTGTAAGTGTGGATAA
>OGPM01002565.1_pt1 | contig 12613 bp, 9 predicted proteins | sample 1552961 | NCBI WGS metagenome assembly OGPM01 (sample SAMEA2580304, study PRJEB22360) | human gut metagenome | biome: human gut; feature: human-associated habitat; material: faeces | place: Denmark | collected 2008/2010
AATATGAAAAGGAATATAAAAATATAGTAAATGATGGTGGCCAGTTATTCTCATATTGGCAGCAGGAAAGAAGCTGTAAGTTTCTCGTTCTTTATGCGTCGAAATATGAAGGCAAGCAGATAAAATGGGATACGGAAAGTATTGATTGTTCTGACGATGCGAATATTGTTGCTTTATCCCAAAAAGATGACTCTATTAAATTATTTAAAAATGCACATACAGTTTCGGAATTATATTCGGTGTGGGATGAAACGTATGAAAAGCGATTTTCGGGAGATGTAATTTTCAGAGATGATTCAAGCGCATATCAAATCGGGGTAAAACCGCTTAGAAAAGCGGATCTGAAAGATTTTGCGGACAATAATAAAATTGTAAATAAGTTTGAAGAGATTTTACGTCATAATAATGTTTCGGATAAGGAAAATGCATTTAACCGTTTAGTGGCTCTGTTTATTTGTAAATTAGTCGATGAGATTCAAAAAGATATGGAGGAGATCGTAGATTTTCAGTACAAAGTCGGCACGGATACTTACGAAAGTTTGCAGGACAGGCTTCAGCGTCTACATAAAGAAGGCATGGAAAAATTTATGAAAGAAGAAATTTTTTATGTGCCTGATGACTATGCCGAAAATTTAGTTCGTCAATATACCGGACAAGAGAGAAAAAATATGATCGCTCATCTGAAACATACGCTGCGTATATTGAAATTTTATACAAACAATGATTTTGCGTTCAAAGACGTTCACAACGAACAATTATTTTTACAAAACGGTAAAATATTAGTAGAAGTTGTTCAGTTGTTTGAAAAATTCAGAATAATAGGATCTGAAAATCTTCAGATGTTAGGAGATTTGTTTGAACAACTGCTCAGCAAAGGCTTTAAGCAGAATGAAGGTCAGTTTTTTACTCCTGTTCCGATCACAAGATTTATATGGAACAGTCTGCCCGTCGAGAAAATACTTAAAACCGAAGAAGGTGCGGGCTTGCCGAAGATCATCGATTATGCCTGCGGAGCCGGACATTTTTTGACGGAAGGGTTTGAAGCTGTCTCAGCATGTGTTAAGGCAAATGATAGTTTAAGAGAGCTTGACCGATCTTTTGCCGAGAACAATATTTTCGGGATTGAGAAAGATTACAGATTAGCCCGCGTATCTAAGATCTCGCTGTTTATGCATGGTGCAGGCGAGGGAAATATTATATTCGGAGACGGTCTGGAAAACTATCCTGACAAAAATATAAAACCGAATACATTTGACATTTTAGTAGCGAATCCTCCGTATTCTGTATCTGCGTTTAAGCCCCATTTAAAGCTTAAAAATAATTCGTTTTCTATATTAGATACTATTTCAAATAACGGATCTGAAATAGAAACATTATTTGTCGAGAGGATTTCCCAGCTTTTGAAACCGAACGCAGTGGCGGCGGTTATTTTGCCGAGCAGTATATTGAATAAGGAAAATGAAAGTTTTATCTGCGCAAGGGAATCTATATTAAAGAATTTCAAGATAAGGGCGATCGTTCTTATGGGAAATAAGACGTTTGGCGCGACAGGAACGAATACGGTTGTGTTGTTTCTGGAAAAATATAATGAACCGCCGAAAAAAGCCGATTTGATCGAAGACAGCATCGACGCTGTTTTTAACGGATGTAATTTGGACGGATGGGAAGACAAAGCGATATTGGAACAGTATTTGAAAAAGATCGACGTAAGTTCTGAAGTCTATGAACGGTTCTTATCAGAAGCGGTTGATATCGGCGATATAGAAGATAAATATTTTTTAAAGTATAAAGAAGCTTTTTTGGCATTATCAAAAACGAAAGAAAAGCAGAAACAAAAGACGTTCGGTAAATTATCAGAAAAAGAGCAGAAAAAACTGCTGACAAAGCAGTATTATCAATATGTAAAAAAGATAGAACGGGAAAAAATGAAATATTTCTCTTTTGTTTATGATCAAAGGACATTGATCGTGGCAGCTCCGGATGATAACAAAGGTCAGGAGAAGTTTTTAGGTTATAAATGGAGCAATCGAAAGGGGCAGGAAGGAATACAGATCATAGATGAAGGCGGGATGCTGTATGATGCGGAAAACAGGATGTCTGATCGTACGATTGCAAGTCTGATCCGAAAAATGTTTAACGGAGAGGAAGTGTCTTTAGATGATCTGGAAGAGTATTATTATTATCTTCATACGAAAGATATGATCAGTTTTAGCGAGGTGTATTTTAACAAAGCTATAAAAACTACGAAGACGCGGCTTCTGAAAGATGATCCGGGCCTGACGGTATATTCCCTTTCTGATGAAAAGACGTTTGATATAACGATCGGAGACCGGGTTTTGTCGGAAGAGATCGTTTCCGGAGGAAGAGTGCCTGTTTACAGCGCGAATGTGTATGAAGAGTTTGGCAGGATCGACAAAGAAAATATGAAAGATTACAGCCGTCCTTCGGTGATATGGGGAATCGACGGTGATTGGATGGTGAATATCATTCCGGCCGGTGTGCCTTTTTATCCTACGGATCATTGCGGCGTGTTAAGGATCAAAACCGAAAAAATCCTTCCCGAATATATGATGTATGCGCTTCAGGCTGAAGGTGAATATGAAAGGTTTTCCAGAAACAACAGAGCTTCCGCACAAAGGATCAGATCGTTGGTTGTTCAGGCGCCGGAAACAAAGATCCAGAAGAATATAATCGATGAGCTTAAAGCGTTAGATGATAAGATAAACGGACAAAATGCTGAAATTGAAAAATACGAGAATAGTATCAGGACAAAATTTGATCAAATATTTCATTTGGAGGAGTTTATTTCCGATGGAGTATTTTCAAAGTATGAAGGGTATTCCGTAGAGGATTTATGTATTGACGGGAGAGGCAGAGTGATCAATCAGCAGTATATAGAAAATCATAAAGGTCCATATCCGGTATATTCTTCTCAGACAACAAACGACGGTATATTCGGATCTATTGATACGTTTGATTTTGACGGAGAGTATATTACGTGGACGACTGACGGCGCGAAAGCAGGAACTGTTTTTTACAGAAACGGAAAATTCAACTGTACAAATGTATGTGGAACACTGAAAGCAAAAAACGATAAGGTAAATATGAGATATCTGGCATATTTGTTGAATCGGATCGCTTATAAGTTTGTAAGTCGTGTGGGAAATAATAAGCTGATGAATGACGCTATGAAGAAAATCGTAGTACCTGTTCCGACAAGACAACTGCAGGACGAGTTTGCTGATTTTGTGCAGTCCGTTGAGAAATCGAAGTTTGAATGTATCGGTAAAAAGGAAAAGTTTGAAATTGAAAAGGATGCTTTTGTCCATAAATATTTCAGGTGAATATATTTTTGACTGCCGCAAAGGAGATTGTTTTGAAGAAAGAAGAAAAAAGATTAATTGAAATCATCAGAGATGTACTGGCGGGGAAAAACAAGTCCGAGTGGTCGATGCAGATTTCAAAAGAGGAAATCGAACGTGTGATAAAGTGTGCAAGAGTACACGGAGTCTTACCGTTTTTGCAGGAATGTCCTGTATTTATGGAGGAACCGTATCGGGAAAAACTGTTTTTTTATTTGAAAGATTATGCATACAAAGACGCGCAGCAGGCGTATGCGGCAGAGACGTTGTTTGAGTTGTTTGAAAAAAACGGGATTTATTGTATGCCATTGAAAGGAATACGGACAAAGCAGTTTTATCCGTACCCGGAATTTCGTACGATGGGAGATCTGGATATTTTATATAAAGAAGATCAGACAAAGAAATTAAAACAGGTTATGCAGGATGCCGGATACAAGTTCGGGGGATATAACATCAAGCATGACGAATATGAAAAAGACGGCGTAACGATTGAAATGCACAGAGATGTTCTGTTCAGACTGACCAATGCATACGACTATTTTGCTGATATTTGGGAGCGGGCAATTCATGCAAAAGGGAAACAGTATATATATGAAATGAGTTTGGAAGATCATTACTTGCATTCGGTGTGCCATCTTGCCGAGCATTTTGTGAGAGGCGGCATCGGAATCCGAATGGTTCTTGATATTTATATTTTGTCGGAAACGCCACGAATGGATAAAGCATATGTGCAGCGGCAGCTCAAAGCTTTGAAACTTCAGAAGTTTGAGGAGAATATCAGGTCTTTGGCACAGCTTTGGTTTTCGGATGATGAGAAAACTGTGAGAACGGAAGTATCGGATGAACTGGAAAACTATGCTTTGTCAGGCGGTATTTTCGGCAGCAGGGAAACAGCGCGCAGGAACGGAACTGTGCTGTATGAATCAAAGAACAAGTTTGTAAAACAGTTGGTCTTTCCGTCTTATGAGGTGATGAAGACATCTTGTCCGTGGCTGAAAACACCGATTTTGCTTCCGGCTGCGTGGTTGGTTAGATATAAAAGAGCATTGACAGCAAGCAGGGGAAATATAGGATATCATATTGAAAGAGCAAAAACTTTTGACCGTGTTGAAGATCAGGAGCAAAAAGAACGGTGTCAGTTTTTTGAAAGATGCGGTTTAGAAGACGTTTCGGAGAATTTTTGATAAAATACAAAATGAGATTTTAGACACAGTGATAACAGGATTACTTAAGGAGCGTTATGAGAAATAAGAAAATACAGATTTTGCTCGTATTTGTTTTGGCAATCGGACTTTTCGGTCTGCTTTTCTATTGGAGATACGGGGAAAAAAAGCAGATGGAGAGCTTAAACGGGTTGCAGGAAACGTACAAGGAGTATGATAAAAAGATCCGAGAGATACGCAATGACATGGAAAATAAAAAAGCAGAAGTGAATGATATTGAGAAACCGGCGAACGTAATTCTTGCATTTTCAGAGGAAGATCAGGAACTGATGGATCGGATCGTTCCGGCTCTTGAAGGCAGAGGGATACAGGCCACTCTTGTTTTGAAAAACACAGCGGAGCATCATCAGGAAACAGTGACGTATTTAGGACAGCAAGGCTGGGATTTCGCTTTTGGAGGTGAGATCGGGGAGGAGAAAGACGCTTATATAGAAATGCTGAAAAGTACTGTCAAACAATACGAAGAAAGTACGGGAAAGATTGCGGGCGCCTATTTTTTTAACGGTAAGGAATATGGAAGAGGAAGCAAGATTTTATATCCGAATTTTAAAGAAATGGATTTTAAGATCGGGGTGGCTTTTGCGAAAGATGCATCTTCTTTGAAGCATGGAAAAAATACAGATTACAATATGGAGATAGAAGAATGCCAGAATATTTCCATGCGTGAAGATATGGAAACGATCGAAAATATTTTGGATCAGGTCATAGAAGCGAGAAGCGTAGTTGTTTTATCGGATTTTAGTTTGGAACGGCAGATGGAGATTGCAGGCGAGGCTTCGCTGGAGCATTTTGAGGAAATACTTGATCTGCTCTTACAAAAACAAAGTGAAAGTGATCTTGTAGTCGGAAGCGTTACATGTTATGAAGGAACTTTAGAAGACAGAGCGAACAGAATAGAACAGCGTCGTCAGAAATATTCGGAATACGAACAGAAGTGTCTGGAAGAAATCGAACAGTTAACAAAACAGCGTGATGAAGCGCTTGAAAAACAAGAAGTGAAAAAATAGAGGGAGTTTTCTCGGAAAAAGGACAGATTAGATTTGTGATTCGGGAGGAAGTACAGTGGGGATTTATGAATTTGCAGGATGTGTTGTATCTTATGAACCGCTTTACGGTCTGCTTCGGCGGCGTATGGAGACGTATCGGTCGGATACAGAGGGGCAGCCTGATATAACGCTTGACGGTACGAAAGAAGATTATGAAAAACTGAGAAAGCAATATCCGCACCTGTCTATAGAAGAGTGTGAATATAGTTGTGCCGGAGCTGAATTTTATATGAAACTGTTAAAACATCAAGGGTTTATGATCCATGCTTCGGCAGTAGAAAAAGAGGGAAAAGCCTATCTTTTTTCGGCTCCGAGCGGAACAGGGAAATCTACGCATGCGCAGCTTTGGCGGCAGACGTTCAAAGGAGAACCGATTCGGATCATTAACGATGACAAGCCCGCAGTTTGTCTGCAAAACGGCGTATTTTATGCATGCGGGACTCCGTTCAGCGGGAAAACCGATAAAAATGAGAATCGCAAAGCGCCGATACAAGGACTTTGTATGCTGCATAGAGGAAAAACAAATAAAATACAGAAGATTACTTCGGGGGAAGCTCTTCCTCTGATATTGCCGCAGACATTATTTTACGGAGATGAAGAAGAGACGAATTTGCTGCTCTCTTTTTTAGATCGTTTTTTACAGTCTGTTCCGGTTTACAAAATGGAGTGTACTATGGAAGAAGAAGCGGCTAAGACGGCATATTTTTGTATGAAAGGAGAAGAAAAATGAAGATAAAAATAAAAGAAGGTTTTTTGCTTCGCAAGGTGGCAGGAGATCATGTCGTAGTTCCGGTCGGTGAAGCGGGAAAAGTATTTCACGGGATGATCCGGTTAAATGATACAGGCGCATTTTTGTGGGAATAGTGCCGAAAGGAAACGACGAAGGAACAGGTTTTACAGGCAATGGCAGAAAAATACGAAGTTGATGAAAGCGTTGCGGCCGATGATTTGGACCGCTTTTTACAACAACTGCGAAATGCGGAAATATTGGAAGAAACAAATGAGTGAATTTAAAACAGAAAAATGTGAGGATAGTAAAAAAGAAGATAAACAGGAAAGTAAACAAGAGGGTAAAAAGGAAGAAGGCAGGGAAGATAAGAATTTGAAAAGCCGTGGATTAGAAGAAATCCTGAAAGAGCAGGGGAAGCTGGTTCTTACGGCTGAGGGAAACAGCATGCTGCCATGTATCCGCCCGAAAAAGGACGTATTGATCTTAGAACCTGTAAAAGAAGAGGTTTGTCGTCATCAAGTAATCTTGTATCGAAGAGAGAACGGCGCTTATGTATTGCACAGAGTGATGGAAAATTCGGATCATAATAGTTACGTTCTTTGCGGAGATAATCAGTATCGGAAAGAATATGGCGTGCAGCCGGAGCAGATTCTGGCTGCGCTGACCGGATTTTACAGAGGGAATCAGTATATAGATTGTGAAAAAAATAAAAAATATAAACAATACGTAAAGTTATGGTGCAGTCCGCTGTTTCCGAGACGGTGTGCCGTATGGGCAGTAAAAGCGGTGATGAAAATACGAAGCCGGGCAAGCAAAAGATGAGTCGGCGCGGCACAATAATGAGTTGGAACAGGCGGATGCCTACTCCAGAATCTCTTTTGCATTTTCAGCGGTAATGCCGCATATTTCGGCAATGGATTTATAAGATTCTCCGCGGGAAGCAAGGCGGAAGTATCGAATATTATATCTCGTCTTCTTTTCCGTCGATGAGATAATCGTATGAAACGTGGAAAATCTCAGAGAGTGCTTTTAGCTCCACATCTGTGACATAGCGTTTATTTGTTTCGATTCTTGTAATGACGTTTTTATCCATATCATAGCCGTTTAATTGAAGCTGATAAGCTAAAAGCCGCTGCGACATATTATGCTTCTCTCGAAGTTTGATGAGTCTTTTACTGATCAGATTTTTTTCTCCGGTAGATGTTCTTGGTTTCGGCATAAGTATATTCCTTTCTGAGAACGGTGCGCTTGAAAATGTCTCATTTTCTGCACTTTTTATTGATTTTACAAGGGAAAAGATCTGCGCGGGGTTGTAAAAGTGATACAAAATATCGGATATCGAACGAGAAGTTTGCAAAAATTTAACATATCAAACGGAGTGTAATTCTGGATTTTTTGTCTTGAATATGTGATAATAAAATTAAAAGAAAAAGTACGTGAAAAGAGGAAGATTTATGCCTACGACATATGCACATTACAAATTTGGAAAAGAAGTGATCAGCGCGCTTCCGAGGCCGCTTCGCAGCACAGTTGAGAATCACAGAGAATTATTTGATATCGGACTTCATGGTCCTGATATTCTTTTTTATTATCATCCGATGAAGAGAAATACAGTGAACGGTCAGGGATATGACCTTCATGATAAGCCGGCGGATCTGTTTTTCCGCCACGCTGCGGAAACTGTGAAAAAAGCGGAAGATCCGGCAGCGGCAAGAGCATATATTTACGGTGTCATCTGTCATTTTGCTTTAGACAGTGAGTGCCATCCGTATGTTGAGAAGATGATCCATGAAAGCGGAATCAGCCATTCGGAGATCGAGATGGAGTTTGACCGGCTTCTCTTAAAGGAAGATTATATTAATCCTGTGCGTTATCTTGCCACAAAGCATATCCGTCCGACGAAGGAGAACGGGGCGGTCATAGCGCCGTTTTTTGAAGATCTGACAGCAGAGACGGTACAAAAAGCTTTGAAAGGGATGATTATGTATCATAAGCTTTTGCTGGCGCCCGGCGCGGTAAAAAGGAAGATCCTTTTCGGCGGAATGCGGCTATCAGGGCAGTATGATTCTCTGCATGGGATGGTTATGAGTCTTGAACCGAATCCGGCGTGTAAAGAGTACTGTCGTCTTTTAAAAAGGCTGTTTGCCGGGGCAGTTCCGCTGGCGGCGGGATTGATCATCCGTTACCAGAAAGTTTTGTTTGAGGGAGACGAAATTCCGGAACGTTTTACAAGAACGTTCGGCGCAGGTGAGGGATGGAAAGATCTGCCTTTATAAACAGGCGATAAGCTAAAGCAAAACATGAGCCGAAGACCGGGCAGATGTGGAAAGGATGCGGTACAGCCGTCATGCGGTTCGGGTCTGGCGATGGCAGAATGAGGGAAAGGGAGACAAGGCGATGAAATTTAAACTGACTTCGTTAGAAAAAAAGTGGGTTCTTTATGATGTGGGAAATTCGGCGTTTACAATGATGGTATCGACCATATTTCCGATTTATTTTAATTATCTTGCGGGAAACGCCGGTATATCGGACGTAGATTATCTGGCGTACTGGGGATATGCAACTTCTGTGTGCACGCTTCTTGTGGCGATTTTAGGGCCGACGCTCGGAGCGATTGCGGATACGAAAAATTTTAAGAAAACAGTGTTTTTTGTTGCGATGGGAGTAGGTGTTTTCGGATGTATTTTGTTAGGGTTTCTGTCATCGTGGATTTGGTTTTTAGGTATTTTTGTACTGGCAAAGACCGGATATTCGGCAAGTCTGATTTTTTATGACGCGATGCTTACTGATGTGACCGACCCGGAACGGATGGACGCAGTTTCGTCTCACGGCTATGCGTGGGGATATATCGGAAGCTGTATTCCGTTTGTGGCATGTCTCGGCGTTGTGCTCGGAGCAAAACCGTTGGGGATCGGAATGCAGACTGCGATGATCATTGCGTTTATTATTACTGCGCTTTGGTGGCTGTTATCGTCTGTACCGCTTCTTCGCTCTTACAGACAGAAATATTTTGCCGAAGTAAACGGACATGTTGTAAAAGACAGTTTTAAGCGGCTTGGGAAAACTTTTGCGGAGTTGGTTAAGGAAAAGCATATTTTTGTATTTTTACTTGCGTTTTTCTTTTATATTGACGGTGTGTATACCGTTATTGATATGGCGACAGCGTACGGACAGGCTCTTGGATTGGACAGCACGGGACTTTTGCTCGCCCTTCTTGTGACACAGATCGTTGCGTTTCCGTCTGTACTTATTTTCGGAAGGATCGTAAAGAAAGTTTCTCCGGAGAAGATCATTACTGTCTGTATCATGGCATATTTTGGAATTGCAGTGTATGCATATTGGCTGGATACTCAGTTTGATTTCTGGATGCTCGCAGTTCTTGTGGGAATGTTCCAGGGAACGATACAGGCGCTTTCAAGATCATATTTTGCGAAGATCATACCGGCGGAGAAGTCGGGAGAATATTTCGGCATTTATGACATTTGCGGCAAAGGCGCATCGGTTATCGGAACGGCGCTCGTATCTTTTATCAGTCAGATGACGGGGAGCATCAATATTGCTGTCAGCGCACTTTCCGTGATGTTTTTAGTTGGGCTTGTATTATTTAGATATTCGGCAAAATTAAATAGCGTGCGATGAAAATCGAATGAGGAAAACATATGGGATGAAAGAGGTGACAGGATGGAGGAATTTGTCAAATTAAAGGATATCACGAAAGTTTATCATATGGGAGAAGTGGAGATCCGGGCAGCAGACAATATTAATTTCTCTATCAAAAAAGGAGAGTTTGTTGTAATTGTCGGACCAAGCGGCGCGGGAAAAACGACGGTGCTTAATATTTTAGGCGGCATGGATACCGCGACAGGCGGAACGCTGACAGTGGACGGAAAAGATATTACGGCGTATGATTCCCGACAGTTGACCGGATACCGCAGGGATGATATCGGATTCGTATTTCAGTTTTACAATCTGATCCCGAATCTGACCGCGCTTGAAAATGTAGAGCTTGCGCTTCAGATATGTAAAGATCCTCTTGATGCAAAAAAGGTATTGGAAGATGTAGGGCTTGGCGACAGATTGGATAATTTTCCGGCGCAGCTTTCCGGAGGCGAGCAGCAGCGTGTTTCGATTGCCCGCGCTCTTGCGAAGAACCCGAAGCTGCTCCTTTGCGACGAGCCGACAGGAGCGCTTGATTATAATACGGGAAAGGCAATTTTGAAGCTTTTACAAAACATGTGCCGGGAACGGGGGATGACAGTGATCGTGATTACCCATAATCAGGCTCTTGCACCTATGGCAGACAGATTGATTCATATTAAGAACGGGCAGGTGTCTCATATGGAAACAAATGAAAACCCGATGTCGATCGATGAGATCGAGTGGTAGTTCGGATAAAAATAAGAAATGGAAATGGCAGGCGGTGTGAATGAAAAAACGTGCGCTGAGAAAAGATTTTTATATGGAGATCAGACGCAGCCTCGGGCGTTTCCTTTCCATCTTTTTCATCGTTGCGATCGGATGTGCCTTCTTTTCGGGAATACGTGCCTCGGAGCCGGATATGCGTTATTCGGGAGACGCGTATTTTGATAATAAGAATATGATGGATCTTAGGATCATCAGTACGATGGGATTGACGGAAGATGACGTAAAGGCGGCTTCAAAAGCAGAAGGGATCGGGCATGTGGAAGGCCGGTATTCTGTGGACGCTCTTTTGGCAGACGGTGATAATCAAATCGTTGTTCATGTCATGTCTATGCTTCCGACGATGAATGAGATACAGCTTGAGGACGGCAGGCTTCCGAATAAGGAAAATGAATGTGTCGTTGATGTGGATTACATGGAAAAAAGCAAACTGAAGATCGGAGATACGATCACGTTTTCAAGCGGTACGGATGCCGAGGTTACAGATTCTTTGAAAACGGATACGTTTCGGATCACAGGTACAGTGAGCAGTCCGGAGTATATTGCTTTTCAGCGGGGCAGTACGACAATCGGAAACGGAAGTGTGCGGGCGTTTGTATATGTACAGGAAGAAAGCTTTGCAATGGACGTCTATACAGAGATTTGTATTCAGGCGGCAGGAGCAAAAGAATTGACGGCATTTACTTCGGAATATGAAGATACGGTCGCGAAAGCAAAAGAAAATATTGAGAAGATCAAGGAGCAGAGACAAAAAGCCCGGTATACGGAAATTGTCGATGAGGCGAACGGGAAAATTGCGGAGGCGGAAGCCGAAGTAACAGATGCACAGACGAAGCTGGAAAACGGGAAAGCGGAAGCGGCGGCAAAGCTGGCGGATGCAAGGCAGAAACTGGAAAACGCGCAGGCACAGATCGATAGTGGGAAAGTGCAGTTGGAGAACTCCAAAGCGGAGGTTGCCGCAACAGAGCAGACCTTGGCACAGAAGCAGACAGAAGTTCAGAACGGAACAGCGGCGCTTGATCAGGGAATTGTGCAGTTGAATCAGCAGATTGAACAATTAAATGCGGTGAAAGCGCAGTATGAGGCTTTGAAAGAAAGCGGAATGACAGACGAAGAAACGCTTGCGGCGTTGGAGCAGATGAGCATGCAGATCCAGATCGGAGACGCAGCTGTGGTCGAGGCACAGGCGCAGATCGATCAGACGAGAGCTCAGCTTCAATATGCGCAAGGGCAGATTGATAACGGGTATGCACAGCTTGAGGCGGCAAGGCAGCAGATCGCAGGCGCGGAAGCCGGGATCATATCCGGCGAGCAGGAGATTGCTTCCGGATGGGAAGAGTATTATGCAGGTGAAGCAGAGGCAAACGCCGAGATCGCCGAAGGCGAGCAAAAGATAGCGGAAGCGCAGGCAGAGCTGGCTGATGCGAAAGCGGAAGTTGCAGAACTGGAAAAGCCGAAATGGTACATTTATGACCGAAATGACCTTCCGGATTATTCGGGATACGGTGATAATGCGGACCGAATGAAAGCGATCGGCGAAGTGTTCCCGGTGATATTTTTCCTAGTGGCGGCACTGATCAGTCTTACGACGATGACCCGTATGGTAGAAGAGCAGAGGACTCAGATCGGAACATTAAAAGCGCTTGGATACGCGAGACATTCGATAGCGGGGAAATATTTGGGATATGCGTTTCTGGCGACCCTTCTTGGAAGCGCGGCCGGTATTTTTACCGGGGAGAAGATATTTCCGTATATTATCATCAATGCATACGGGATAATGTATAAACACATGAATGAACTGCTCATACCGTATAATGTGATGTACGGGAT